>WNFD01014207.1_pt1 | contig 12906 bp, 14 predicted proteins | sample 5400491 | NCBI WGS metagenome assembly WNFD01 (sample SAMN13153343, study PRJNA577476) | soil metagenome | isolation source: 120 cm saprolite under Douglas fir tree site 2 hole 2 replicate 2 | place: USA:California | collected 2015-04-18 | reverse complement strand
TGTCGCCGGCGCTTTCAGGTGTACGTGCAGCGTTCGCGTACGACGGTGCGGCGCGCGCGGCGGTGCTCACGCTCAAATTCAAGTCAGGGCGGTACCTCGCGCCGCTGATGGGCGAGTTCCTGAGAGCAGAGCTCAGGCGCAGGCCACTCCAGGCTGACGTCGTGGTGCCGGTGCCGCTGGCCACTGCGCGGCTACGGCAACGGGGGTTTAATCAGGCGCAGCTCCTGGCCGCGGAAGTTGCGGCGGTGGTCAGGGGAACAGTCGTGGCCAACGCACTAGCGCGCGAAGAACGACAAGCGCAGCAGACCCTACGGGCAGCCGATCGACTCGTGAATCTGGAAGGGGCATTTTCGTGTGCCGCGACGAACGAGGTCCAAGGACGGCGGATATTGCTGATCGACGATGTCGTGACGACAGGGGCGACGTTTTCGGCGTGCGCCGATGCCTTGGCCAAAGCCGGTGCCAAGCGGATCAGCGCGATAGCCTTCGCGCGCGATCTTTGAAAAGAAGGCGCGACCGCACGGTAGATCGTGAAGAAAATCGGCACCAATACCGTAACTTTTGAGTGCTGAACGGCGACTTTTGGGCCATAACGCGCTCCGTGAGCCCGGCGTTTTCATAGACATGAATGGACGCAGAAGACTGACGTGGGTCACTGCACTGACCGTGGCCAGCCTGCTGCTTGGCGGTGGTGCGCTCAACGCGCTGGCCGAGGGGCATGGTGGTGGTGAAGGCGATTCGCACGGGGCACAACGAGCACATCCAGCGCAAGCTGCGCCGCATGCCCAGAACAGCGATAAGCCAGGGCACCAGGACAACGACAACAACAACACGAACGTCCAAAAGCACCAGGACGACAACGACAACAACAACAACAACGTCCAGCGCCATGACGACGACAACGAGGATCTCGTTACGCCGCCAGCACGCGTCACGGACGACGACCGGCCTGGGCTGGGCTGTGGGGATGACAACCACACGCATACCGGTGCACCTGGCAACCCGGACAAAACGTGCAAGCCGCAGGACGCCGAGAACGATGACCAGGGCATGACGACTGATGACGCCAGTACGGCGGTCAGCGTGGCCGGGGTTGCGGCGGCAGGCGACGATCAGAACGGAGACTGACGCCAGTCCGCCTCATCTTGAAGAGGCCGTAGCCAATCCAGCCGCCGAGGCGGCAAGGGGTGACCACCACCAACGTGGAGGCGCCCCTTTCGGCGTTCTTGGGCCCAACCGAGCCCGGTTTGCCACGGCAGGTGCCGAAGCCACGCTGCTCGTGTTGTTGGTCGTGCTGCCGGCCGCGTTCAACCCGAGCGGGGTGCTCGCCTTCGAGCCACTCAAGACCAGCCTGCTGCGCTGCGCCGCGGTGCTCATCGGCGTCTTCTGGCTTTGGCGCCGTCTCGAAGGTCGGGGCCAATCCGTCGACGTCGGCGCGCACCCGGTGGTCCGCGCCGGGTTGGCGCTCATCGCTCTGGCGGCCGTTTCGACCGCGTTCTCGATTGAGCCCAGGCTGAGCTTTTTCGGCAGCTTCGATCGCGGGATGGGCTGGCTGAGCCTGGCCGCGGGCGGAATGCTGCTGGTGGCCGCGGCGGATCTGTTCGCCGACGAAGCCGGTCGCGAGCGTGCCATCACCGCGCTGCTGCTGGGATCGTTCATCCCGTGCGCCTACATGCTCGTGCAACGGAGTGGCCTCGATCCGCTGCACTGGGCCTCGCTCGGTGCGCCCGGCTCGACCTTCGGTTCGCCGACCTTTCTGGGCGGGTACCTGGCGCTGGTGGCACCCTTCGCCCTGTACCGCGTCATGGTGCGCGCGCGGCAGGCGTCTTTTTTGGCGTACGCGGGTTGGCTCGCGCTGCTGCTGGTCATCTGCAGCGTAGTGCTGATGACCACCATCCGCGGCCCGGTGCTGGGCTTGATCGTCGGCGTGCTGACCTTGGCCGGAGTGGGCGGCGTCGGCTCTATGCGGCGCATTGGCAAGTTCGAACTAGCCGCCGCGGGCGGATTACTGGTGGCCGCGGTGGCACTCGCCGTGGCCGCGACGGGCGTGCGCGGCATTGAAGGCCTGCAACGTTTTGTCGCGATTGGTCAGCCCATCGATTCGTCCAGCCAGCGGCTGACGGTCTGGCAGGACGCCCTGCGTGCGCCACTGAGCGATCCGGGCCGAGTCCTGATCGGCTACGGCGCGGAGACGCAGTCGGTGATCTTCGAACACGCCGAGGCCACGGTAAGGCGAACTCCGATCGAGCTCTGGGACCGCGCCCACGACCTCGTGTTGGATACATGGTTGACGGGTGGCCTGATCGGTGTCGGAGCCCTGAGCCTGGTCTTGATCCTGACGGTGCGAAGTGCCTTGCAGGCGCGCGCAGCGGGGCCAGGCCACCTGTTGCCGGCCGTCATCCTGGCGGCCCTGGCCGGGCCTCTGGTCGCAGTCGCTTTCGCCTTCCACACCGTGGTCACCGGCGCGATCTTCTGGGTGCTGCTCGGGCTGGCCGCGAGCCTCACGCCGCGATCCTTGACCAACCACGTGCCATTTCGCCCGCGCCTGGCTGTCTTCGCCAGCACCCTAGGCGTGCTGCTTTTGCCGGTGATGGCCGTCCCAGCAGTAGCAGATGGGCTGTACGGGGCCGCACGTCGATCGGACTACGAGGCCGGCGCACGGCTTGAAGAACAAGCCGCCGCGTGGGCGCCCTGGATCGAGGAACTGCCCCGTGCCGCGGGGCTCGATTGGCAACAAGTGGCGACTCGTCGCGCTGATCCAGCGGCTGGCGTTCGGGCCGAGCAGGATCTGCGCGAGGCGGCCGCGCGTGCGCCGCTATTGCCGACGCCGCACGTTCGGCTGGCCCGCCTGTATCTCGCACGGGGCGATCTTGGCGCCGCGGAACAGGCCTGCCAGCGGGCAATCTCCACCGGCCCATACCGCGCAACAAGCTGGGACGTGTGCGCCGATGTCAGCGCCGGCAGCGGCCTGACCGATGAAGCTGGTCAGCGACGCAGCCGCGCCGACGCGCTACGCCAGCCGGGCTGAGTCTCAGGGGTAGAATCAGCCGCGCCAGCCATGCTCTTCGCTTCTGACCACCCCCTCGTCCAGCACAAGGTGGCGCTGCTGCGCCACGTGGACACCGAGCCGAAAAAGTTCCGCGAGCTCGTGCGCGAGCTGTCAATGCTGCTGTGCTACGAGGCAACGCGCGATCTCGAGCTGGTCACCGAAGAGATCCCGACGCCGATGGGCACCGCCACCGGCCAGCGCCTGCGGACCAAGATCGGCTTGATCCCGATCTTGCGCGCGGGGCTAGGTATGGTCGAAGGCTTCCTGGAAATGATCCCCACCGCCGAGGTCTGGCACATCGGGCTGTACCGCGACGAACGCACGCTCCACCCAGTCGAGTACTACAACCGGCTGCCGACGCCGAACCGGGTGCAGCTGTCGATCGTGCTCGATCCGATGCTGGCGACCGGCGGAACTGCCGAGGCGAGCGTGGACATCTTGAAGCGCTGGGGAGTCGAGCGCATCAAGTACATCGGGCTGCTCGCCGCGCCGGAGGGCATCAAGCGGCTGAGTGTGGCGCATCCGGACGTGCCGATCCACGTCGCCGCGGTTGACGAGCGACTCAACGACATTGGCTACATCGTGCCGGGGCTGGGCGACGCCGGCGATCGACAGTTCGGGACGGCGTAATTCGGCTTGGGGTAACGGTAGAGTTACACTCAAGTCACGGGTAATGGCCCCCTTGCACCCGTCTCGAGCGTCAATCCTGGTCATCGACGATGACCCAGCCATGTCGCGTGCTTTGATCGACACGCTGGAGCTGGGCGACTACCGCGTGTGGCACGCGATGAACGGCGAGGAGGCGCGCGGCCAGATGCAGCGAGCCGGTCTGAGTCCAGACCTGATCCTGCTCGACCTGATGCTGCCGGACATCGACGGGCTGGTTCTGTGCAGCCTGCTCAAAGGCGTTTCGGATGTACCGATCATCATCTGCACCGGTAGCGCCCGCCGCGCCGACCCCGTCTTGGCCCTGAAGCTTGGCGCGGACGACTTCGTCCGCAAACCCTTTGACGTCGACGATCTGCTGGCACGCGTCGAAGCGGTCTTGCGCCGCGCACCGCCGCGACCCGACCACGGGCCGCCACCACCGCGGCCGACCCAGCTGCGCGTCGGCCAGCTGCTCGTCGAGCCCGCGCGGCGACGCGCCCTGTTGGGCGGCGAAGCCCTGCTGCTCACGCCGACCGAGTTCCGATTGCTTACCGTGCTCGTGGCGCAGCCCGATGAGATCCTGTCGCGCGAATACCTGGCCGTGGAAGTGTGGGGTTACGCCGACGTGAGCAATGGTCGGACCATCGACGTGCACATCCGGCGACTGCGACTGAAGCTTGCCGGCTGTGGCGTGCCCGGCCCGGCGATCATCTCGGTGCGCGGCATGGGCTACCGCATTGTCGCCAGCGAGACGGCGATTACGGCCGCCTGAGGGGTTCTGCTAAACTTAGCTTGCCGCGGCAAACGTTGGGCATGGCGAACCGCACAAGGCCCTCCATAACGACAGTTCAGGCCCTTGCCGTGGCCTCGCAGTTCGGCATTACTCTCGCAGTAAGTGTCGTCCTGGGATATTTCGTCGGCCATTGGCTCGACGATCGCTTCAACAGTATCGTTATCTTCACCCTCATAGGCGTCCTGCTCGGACTGGTTGGAGCCACGATGAATACGGTGCGGCTCTACCGTGCACTTTTGCGCAAAAGCGAGTCCGAATGGCACGCGCAGACAACGGAGTCAGCGCGCACAGCCGACGATGGCAAACCCCACGGATGAAGTACACACACAGCAGCTTTCTAGAGGCTAGGAGTTCGGCCGAAAAGTGATACCCGACAAGATTGCAGCGGCCGAACTCCGTTTGACTGTCGTGCCTAGAGGGGCGGCAATGGACATGGTTGGGAGTTTCTTCGGCCGCCCCTCTAGGCAGGGTTGAACGAACGGATGCTGCAAAGCATAGGCAGTTTTGCGCAAGCGTTCGCGCAAACAACTGCGCCACATGCAGCCGCGACGGCGGAAACCGCTTCGGCCACACCTCAGCCGCCGGCCGAGTTGTTGTTCGACATCGCGGGTATTCCGGTCACCAACACGATCTTTACCGCCTGGATCGTCATCGCCATCCTGGTGTTGTTCGCCTACTTCTCAACGCGCAACATGGCGTCGATTCCGTCAGGAGCCCAGAACTTCTGGGAATTGATCATCGAGTTGTGGGTCGGCGTGATCGAGCAAACCATGGGTCGGCGGCGCGGCCGGCGCTTCATGCCGCTGGTCGTCACGGCGTTCCTATTCATCCTGTTCTCGAACTGGTTCGGCACCCTGCCGATTGCCTACTTCACCATCCGCAACCCCGAAGGCATCGAAGTCCCCATCTTTCGCTCCGCCGATAGCGACCTGAACGTCACCGCCGCGATGGCCCTCATGATGATCGGGCTCGCCGAGTTCTTCGAGTTGAGGTCGCTTGGTTTACTGGGCTACCTCAAGGGCCTGTTCTTGCCAAATCCGATGCGTTGGTTGGAAATTTTCACCCGACCGTTGTCGCTGTCTTTCCGACTCTTTGGCAACATCTTCGCCGGCGAAGTGCTGTTGGCGACCATGCTCACGGTGGCTCCGTATGTCATGTTCGTCTTCATTGCCCTCGAGCTATTCGTCGGCCTGATTCAGGCGTTGATCTTCTCGATGCTCAGCCTCGTTTTTCTGAGCATTGCCACGGTCCACGAGGACGCGCACGAAGAACACGGTGCGCATGATTCAATAGAAAGCGAACTGGCGGCCGCAACGCATGGCCAGCCTTTCTAGTAGCGGCATGATCCAACTCCCGAACTGGAGGTTCACGCGTGTTTGAGCTCGGTTTCTTCGCCCAGGCTGCCGCGGCCACGGCCGCTCCGAACGTTTGGGCACCCGCCCTCGCTATTGGCCTCGGCGCCATCGGGCCTGGTATTGGCGTCGGCTACGGCGTCGGCAAGGCCATGGAAGCCATCGGCCGCAATCCCGAGGTCATCGGCCCAATCCTGGTGCCGCTGCTCATCGGCCTGGGCTTCGCCGAAGCTATCGCGATCTACGCGCTGGTGATCGCCTTCATCCTCGTCGGAAAGGTCTAAGAGAACAGGCGACCGGAGCGACCGTCATGGAAGCGATCGCCACAACTCTGGGCCTGAACGTGCCCGGCCTGGTCTGGCATGCCATCAACTTCGTCGTCTTGTTGGTCTTGCTGCGGCTGGTCCTCTACAAGCCGGTGGTGGGCATGCTCGACGCGCGCGCCCAGCGCGTGCGCGACAGCATGGAGCAGGCCGACGCGGCCCGCCGCGCCGCCGAGCAAGCCGAGGCCGACCGCCAGGCCCTGTTGGCCGAAACTCGCCGCGAGGCGGAGCAGATCCGCGCCCGCGCTGACGAGCAAGCCAAACGCATCCTGGCCGACGCCGAAGCCCGCGCGCACGAACGCCAGCAACATGCCGAACAACAGGCCGAGCTCGCGGCGAAGCAGATCGAGGAACGCGTCATGGCGCAGGTTCGCCTGCACCTGGCCGACCTGGTCGTCACCGCCGTCGAACGAGTCACGCGCGGGGCGCTCGACGCAAACTCGCAACGTGGCCTGGTGCAGCAGTTCCTGGCCACTAACGGGGCCGCCGACGGCGGGTCGCTGCGACCTGGACCGACGCGCTGACCGTGCCTGCCAGTGCGCGCGCCCGACGCTACGCCGCCGCTGCGTTCGATGTCGCCAGTGCCACCGGCGATTATGACGCCTGGCTGAATACGCTCCTGGAGTTCGCGCGCATTCTGCAGATGCCCAGCGCCCGGATCATCTTCGCCAGCCCGGCCGTGCCCACGCCTGAAAAGCGCGCGGCGCTAGACAAATTGCTGCCGAACACCTCGCCGATGTTGCGCAACTTCTTTCACATCCTGGCCGAACGCGATCGGCTCGCGCAGGTGCCCGGGATTGCCGAGGCGCTGCGCGACCTGATCAACCAGCGCCGTGGCATCATCACCGCCGAGGTCACTACAGCCGTCGCGCTGGATGCCGAGATGCAGCGCCTGGTCGCAGAGCGTCTCGCCGCGTATTTGAATCGCGCGCCGGACAAGGTCACGATCAGCTCGCGGGTCGATCCGGCCATTATCGGCGGCGTCGTCGCGCGGGTTGGCGACCGGCTCATCGACGATAGCGTCCGCGGGCGACTCGAACGCCTGCGCCGCACCCTGGCGGGCACCACGCGCTAGCTAAAGGACTAACAACACCTACTATGGCCGCACCCACTGAAGAGATCAACTCCATCCTCGTCGAGCAGATCAAGAACTTCTCGTCCGCGATCGAAACGCGCGAGGTCGGCTCAGTCGTGCAGATCGGCGACGGTATCGCCCGCGTCTACGGACTGGGCAACGTCGGCGCGCTCGAGCTGGTCGAGTTCACCAAGTCGGGGGTGATGGGCATCGCCCTCAACCTCGAGGAAGAGTCGGTCGGCATCATGGTCGTCGGGCCGTACACCGACATCGAGGAAGGCGACGAAGTGAAGCGCACCGGGCGCATCGCCTCGGTGCCCGTCGGGCCCGAGCTGATCGGCCGCGTCGTGAACCCGCTCGGCGAGCCGCTCGACGGCAAGGGCCACCGGTGAATACGCCGGTCCAGACGGGCATCAAGGCCATCGATGCGATGATTCCGATCGGCCGCGGCCAGCGCGAGCTCATCATCGGTGACCGTCAAACGGGCAAGACGGCGATCGCGCTGGACACGATCATCAATCAGCGCGGCGGCGACCTGACCTGTATCTACGTCGCCATCGGCCAGAAAGCCTCTTCGATTGCCGAGGTCGTCAACATCCTCGAGCAAGAGGGCGCGATGGAGCACACCATCGTCGTCGCCGTCTCCGCCCAGGATCCGGCGCCACTGTGGTACCTGGCGCCGTTCGCCGGCTGCGCGATGGGCGAGTACTTCATGTGGGAAGGCAAGGATGCGCTCATCGTCTACGACGATCTGAGCAAGCATGCCTGGGCGTACCGCCAGATTTCCCTGCTCTTGCGCCGGCCCGCGGGCCGTGAAGCGTATCCAGGCGACGTGTTCTACCTGCACTCGCGCTTGCTCGAGCGCGCGGCCAAACTCTCCAGCGAGTACGGCGGTGGGTCGCTGACCGCGCTGCCGATCATCGAGACCCAGGCTAACGACGTGTCGGCGTACATTCCGACAAACGTCATCTCGATCACCGACGGCCAGATCTATCTGGAGCCAGACCTGTTCTACGCGGGTCAACGGCCCGCATTGAACGTCGGCGTGTCCGTTTCGCGCGTGGGCTCGTCGGCGCAGACCAGGGCGATGAAGCAGGTTGCGGCCAAGATGAAGCTCGAGCTCGCCGCGTTCCGCGAGCTAGCCGCGTTCGCCCAGTTCGCCAGCGACCTCGATCGCAGCACGCGGGCGCAGCTCGAACGGGGCCTGCGCTCGCAAGAGGTCCTGAAGCAGCCCCAATTCGAGCCGTTTTCGCTGGCCAAGGAAGTCACGATCATCTACGCGCTAACGAACGGTTTCCTCGACGACGTGCCGATCGACAAGGTCCGCGCCTGGGAGAACGAGTTCCACCGGTTCATGGAAACGGCGCATCCCGAGATCATCGAGACGATCGCGAAGGACAAAGCCCTGAGCGATGAGACCATCGCCGCGCTCAAGGCGGCCATCGACGAGTTCAAGATGCAGGTTGTCATCTGAGCACAATGCGTATCGGTTCGCGATGGTTGACCGCCTCTGACTTTGTGAGTGACGGGTCGTCAGGGGAGATGTTTCAGTGGGACAACCGGGGTCCCCTCCGAGGGAAATGTTGTGGGGGCTGACCGCTAGGACAGATGCCCTCATTACGTGACATCCGCCGCCGGATTCGGTCGATTCGGAATACGGCCAAGATCACCAAGGCCATGGAACTGGTGGCTGCTTCACGTTTGCGGCGGGCGCAGATGCGCGTGACGGCGGCGCGGCCGTACGCGGAAGCGATTCGCAAGCTCGTCGCCGAACTGGGTGCCGCGGCGCCTTCGGCTGGCGGGGCATTGCACCCTCTTCTGGTGCAGCGTGACGTCCATCGCGTTGGCGTGCTGCTGGTAACTCCGGACCGTGGCCTGGCTGGCGCCCTGAATACGAACGTGATCAGACGTGGCACCGAGGTCATCGGGGAATACGAGCGCGCCGAGGGCCAATCGGTAGAGGTAGTAACAGTGGGCCGTAAGGGTCAGGATTTTCTGGCCCGACGAGGCCGCAAGCTCCTGGGAACGTTTACGGGCATGGTCGCCAGCGTGAAGTACGACGACGTCATCCCCATCGCCCGCGTTATCACCGACAGCTTCATCAATGGCTCGATCGACCGCGCCGTGCTGGTCTATCCCCGTTTCATCTCAACGCTCAGCCAACGGCCCGAGGTTGTCCAGCTACTGCCCATTACCGCGCCCGAACCCGAGAGCGGTCAGGAGCGCCCGCGGCGGCTCGACTACATCTTCGAGCCCGATCCGCAGAGCATCCTCGAGCAGCTCCTGCCGCGGTACGTCGAGGTGCTGATCTACCAGGCGGTCCTGGAGACCGCCGCGTCGTTCTTCAGCGCCCAGATGGTGGCCATGCGCAATGCGACGGATAATGCCAATGACCTCGTCGAGAGCCTGTCGTTGACGTACAACAAGGTTCGCCAGGCGAACATCACTCGTGAAGTAACTGAGATCGCCTCGGCTGCTGAAGCCATGGCGGCCAGCAGCAAGCGATAGCCGGACCGGAGGACACCCCCACATGACCCTGACTGCGCCATCCCCAGACCAGACCGGGGCGAGGGCCACGGGCCGAATCGCTCAGATCATTGGTCCGGTCGTCGACGTCGAGTTCCCGCCCGATCAGCTGCCCGAGATCTACTTCGCCCTCGAGCTCGATCTCAGCCAGATCGTCGGCACCGGCGACGGCGCGGCTGACAGCACCGCGATGAAGGGCGTGGAACAAGGCACCGGCAAGCTCGTCCTCGAGGTCCAGCAGCATCTGGGCAACAACACCGTGCGCGCGGTCGCCATGGGTCCGACCGATGGCCTGCGGCGCGGCATCGAGGTGCGCAACACTGGCGCGCCGATCTCAGTGCCCGTCGGCCCGCCGACGCTTGGCCGGTTGTTCAACGTGCTCGGCGAAGCAATCGACGGCAAGGGCCCAGTTGAGGCGGGTGAACGGTATCCCATTCATCGCCCCGCGCCGGCGCTGGTCGACCAGGCGGTGGTGCCCGAGCAATTCGAGACCGGCATCAAGGTCATCGACCTGATTGCCCCGTTCCGCAAAGGCGGCAAGATCGGCATCTTCGGCGGCGCGGGCGTCGGCAAGACAGTCATCATCCAGGAGTTGATCCGCAACGTCGCCCAAGAGCACGGTGGCTACTCCGTGTTTGCCGGCGTGGGCGAGCGCAGTCGCGAAGGCAACGACCTGTATCGCGAGATGACCGAGTCGGGCGTGCTCGACAAAGTGGCACTGGTCTTCGGCCAGATGAACGAGCCACCAGGCGTGCGTCAGCGCGTTGGCCTGACCGGCGTGACGATGGCCGAGTTCTTCCGCGACGAAGGCCGCGACGTGCTGCTGTTCATCGACAATATCTTCCGCTTCACCCAGGCGGGCTCGGAAGTGTCGGCGCTGCTGGGTCGCTTGCCGAGCGCGGTGGGCTACCAGCCGACCCTGGCCAACGAGATGGGCCAGCTGCAGGAGCGGATTACGTCAACCAAGAAGGGCTCGATCACCTCGCTGCAGGCCATCTACGTGCCCGCCGACGACTACACCGACCCGGCCCCAGCCACGACATTCGCCCATCTCGATGCCACGATCACGCTCGAGCGCGCCATCACCGAACGCGGCATCTACCCGGCGGTCGATCCACTTGGCTCGGTCAGCACGATTCTGTCGCCGCGTGTCGTCGGCGATGAGCACTACAACACTGCGCGCGAGGTGCAGCGGGTCCTGCAGAAGTACAAGGACCTCCAGGACATCATCGCCATCCTCGGTATCGACGAGCTGAGCGACGAAGACAAGCTGACCGTGGCCCGCGCCCGGCGCATCGAGCGCTTCTTCAGCCAGCCGTTCAACGTGGCCGAAGTGTTCACAGGTACGCCCGGCAAGTACGTCTCGGTGGCCGACACGGTGCGCAGCTTCAAGGAGCTGCTCGAAGGCAAGTGGGACCATCTGCCCGAGCAGGCGTTCATGTACGTGGGCACGATCGAAGAGGCGGCACAGAAGGCGGAAAGCCTGTAAGAGGCACATGTCATCCTGAGCCTGCGAAGGATCCGATGTTGTCGGCTGATGACTTTTGATCCTTCGTCGTTCCTCCTCAGGATGACAGTCCCGCAGTGGTAAAATGACTTCTATGCAGCCGGCCGTGTCGGGCTTCGACGAAACCGACCCACGACCACCCGCCACCGACACGCAGCCGGACTCGGGCATCTACGTCTACTCGATCATCGAGTGCGAAGAGCCGCGTACCTTCGGCAAGATCGGTATCGGCGGCCGCGGCGATGATGTTTATACGGTCCACTACAAGGACCTGGCAGCAGTTGTGAGCCGCACGCCGCTGGTTGTTTACGACCCGACGCGCGAGAACGTCCTGGCCCACGAGCATGTCAACGAAGTCACAATCCAAGAGGGTTTTACGCCCGTCCCGATGAGCTTTGGCACGTTGTTCAAGACCGAAAAGGACATCGTCGAGTTCCTCGAAGATACCTACGATGCCCTGCGCGACGTGCTGGTCAAAATGAAGGACAAGCTCGAGTTTGGCCTGCGCGTCAACTGGGCCCGTGAAGAGGTCCTGGCCGAGATCGATCGCGACGATGAAGGCATTCGGCGACTCAAACAAGAGATCTCCAAGAGCCAACAGTCGTCGACCTACTTCGCGCGGATGCAGCTCGGACGAATGGTCGAGCAGGCACTCGCCGACAAATCGGACGCCTACGTGCGCGACATCTACGAATCCCTGCGCGAAGCCGCGATCGCGTCGCGCTCCAACAAGCCGATCGGCGACAAGATGATCATGAACGCGGCGTTCCTGGTCGGCCGCGATCAGGCACCCACCTTCGACCAGAAGGTCCAGGAAATTGCCCAGCGTTACGAAGGCAAGTTGTCGTTTCGCTACACGGGCCCATGGCCGCCGTGGAACTTCGTGACCATTCGGCTGCAGCTCGAACGTTCCGCGGTGGTCTAATGCTCTTCAAGCTCCTCGGCGCTCCGTTCACCCTGCCGGGTGCGGGGATGAAGTTCATCTTCAACCAGCTCGCCGACCTGGCCGACCAGGAGCTCGACGACGAGCGCGTGCTCCGCGAAGACCTGTTGCTGTTGCAGGTGCAGGTCGAAGAAGGCGACATCGACGGCGATGAATACGCCGAGCGCGAAGCGGCGTTGATGGTTCGCCTACGCGAGATCAAGGCACGGAAACGCGCCCAGATCGAACAGGTGCCCATCGACGAGCTGCCGGCCGAGGCCAACGTCAGCGCGCGGCGGCGCGTGGTCATCGAGACGCCGTTCGACGAGTGACGGCGGGGCTGGTCTACGTATACGCCATCCTGGCGGAGCCGTGGGCCGGGGAGCTCACTGGCATCAACGACCAGCCCGTGCGCTGGATCACTGACGGTGCACTGACCGCGGCAGTATCCGACGTGCCTGAGGAAGAGTTCGGCGAAGAGCCACTGAACGAAAGCGTGCGCGATATGACGTGGCTCGAACCGCGCGCTGTCGAGCACCAGAACGTCAACTACCGTTTGCACGAGGCCGTCGAGGCGATGATTCCGCTCGCTTTCGGCACGGTGTTTCGCGATGACGATCGCGTGCGCCAGATGCTGCGCGACCGGGCCGCGCCACTGGCCGAGCGATTGGAAGTCGTGCACGGGTGTGGGGAGTGGGTGGTCGCCCTGGA
>WNFD01011397.1_pt1 | contig 12909 bp, 15 predicted proteins | sample 5400491 | NCBI WGS metagenome assembly WNFD01 (sample SAMN13153343, study PRJNA577476) | soil metagenome | isolation source: 120 cm saprolite under Douglas fir tree site 2 hole 2 replicate 2 | place: USA:California | collected 2015-04-18 | reverse complement strand
TATAGCGGCCTGGCCGACGGCAGCCACAGCTTCCAGGTACGCGCCACCGATCCGGCCGGCAACACCGACCCGACGCCCGCCAGCTACACCTGGACGGTGGATACCACGCCGCCGGACACGACCATCACGGCCGCGCCGCCGGCCGTCAGTGTCAGCAGCAGCGCGAGCTTCAGCTTCACGGCCACCGAGGCGGGCAGCAGCTTCGCCTGCCAGCTCGACGGGAGTGCCTTCGCAGCCTGCACGAGCCCGCAGAGCTATAGCGGCCTGGCCCTCGGCAGCCACAGCTTCCAAGTGCGCGCCACCGATCCGGCTGGCAACACCGACCCGACGCCGGCCAGCTATACCTGGATAGTGGTTCCTATTCCCGGGCTTTAAGGCCTACCACGAAACGTGGAAAAAGGCATATCACGGGCTGAAAGGACTACGCAGAACACCGACAGCTGTAAACACCGGTAGTTGATCATGCCGACAAAGCACCCATGGAAGCGTTTCCACACGGAGGTGTCATGTCGGTAATCGCGTTCAAGGAAAAGTCGCAGGTGCTGGCCGATCAATACGGCTGGCCGCTCACCATTGCCAAAGGCTATGCCGATGGCGAAACATTCCGCAAACAGCGCAGGGAACCGCCGATACATGCCATGGTCGGAATCGACGACTATTCGGAAGCCTTCCGGGCCGGTTACTTCCATCGGCCGCTTTCCGACTATGAGCTTTCAAGCGGACCCTCGGCACAGTGGAGAGAGCTTTCTTCTTTCTCCTCCGCTCTCCCCTCATTGCGAATGATCTCGGACGAGTAGGGGTCGGTCAGGATATTTCTCGGCGCAATCGCCTGCCCGATATCCCGAGGCGGTCTAGAGTTCCTTCCTTGCCTTGGCGAAGGATTGCCTCAGCACTTCGTAGCTTTTCACGAAGCCGGCCTTGACCTGCTCCCATGATTCCGCGGAGCTGTGCTTGAGTCCGCCGTACCATTCGGCAGCCTCGTTGCGCTCTCTGCGCAGGGTATCCAACGTCGCCCGGGCTTTCTTCCGGGCGCCTTGGTCCATCCGTTCCCATTCGCCGTCCAGTTTCCTTTCCATGCGGCGGATGCGCGCGTCCAGATCATCGAGCGCGGCTTTGGCCTTCTTGATGGCCTCGTCTCGCTGCTCCACCGTGTAGTCCTTGATCGCGCGGCCTGTCTCGCCGGCCTTTCTCGAGACATCCTTAGCAGTGGTGCCCGAGCTTTCGGCCGCAAAAGACGAGGGCGAAACCGTGAGCAACGCGCCAAGTGCGACCGCCCCGACCGACAGAGCAAACGTTCGCCTCTTCATTCTTCTCTCCTCAACCTTTGACGCGCCGCCTAGCGCCGCCGGTACTGTGGCCGGCGTGCGGGCAACCGTGCCGCCGGGTTCTCGTCCTTGTGCCGGAAATTGATGCGCCCTTTCGTCAGATCGTAGGGCGTCAGCTCGAGGCTCACCCTGTCCCCGGCGAGGATGGTGATCCGGTGCTTTCTCATCTTACCCGCCACGTAGGCAACCACCATGTGCCCGTTCTCCAGCGTTACGCGATAGCGCGTATCGGGGAGCACCTCGCTGACGGTGCCTTCCATTTCGATCAATGCCTCTTTTGCCACGCCAATACTCCTTCCGGCTCAGGATCTTCCTGCAATCGGAGCCCGCGACTGCGGGAAACCCGGGGTGAATGCGGAGGCGGAAAACACCGCCTTCCGCGACAGGGAATCAGACGGCTTTCAAATCGACTGCGGACGTCTTGCCGTTCTGCCCTTGCTCGAGCTCATACGAAACCTTCTGGTGCTCGCTCAAGCTTCCGAGTCCGGCGCGTTCGATCGCCGAAACGTGCACGAACACGTCCTTGGATTTGTCGTCGGGTTGAATGAAGCCGAATCCCTTGGTGCTGTTGAAGAACTTTACGGTACCGGTAGGCATAGAATCTCTCCATAGGTGGCGTCGCCGCGCACGAATGTGTGCGAGGCATCAAATTATCCGTGGGAGAAAGGCGGCACCCCGAAGGGATACTGCTGACCGACCCAAATCGAATTCGATGCCGCTAATATGGGGGGTACGGACGCCGTTGGCAAGGGTCTGGAGAAAATACTTCTGGCGCATCCATGACCTCTTCATAGGAATAGCGGATCGGCTCAGACATCATTGACTCGAAGAAATCATGAAAATCTCCATCCTCGACGATTATCACGACACGCTGCGCACGCTGAAAGCCTTTAGCAAGCTGGCCGGCCACGAGGTCGAGGTCTGGAACGATCATGTCCAGGAGGTCGATACGCTGACGGGACGCCTGAAAGACGCCGAAGCGCTGGTGCTGATCCGCGAGCGCACCAAGATCCGCGCCGAGCTGCTCGAGCGCCTACCCAGGCTCAAGCTCATCAGCCAGCGCAGCATCTACCCGCACATTGACGTCGATGCCTGCACGCGTCTCGGCATCGTCTTGTCATCAAACCAGCATTTCGGCATGCCGTCTTATGCAACCGCTGAACTGACATGGGGGCTCATCATTTCTGCCATGCGCGAGATCCCCAAGCAAATGGCTTCCCTCAAGGCCGGAAAGTGGCAAGCCGGCGTCGGCAGCACAATGCGCGGAAAGACGCTGGGAATCTTCGGCTACGGCAGGATCGGCGCCGTCGTGGCGGGATACGGAAAGGCTTTCGGCATGAAAGTGCTCGTCTTGGCGCGCGAAGCGTCGCGGCTGCGTGCGCGCGAGGACGGTTACGCCGTCGCGGCGAGCAAAGAGGCGTTCTTCGAGGAGTGCGACGTCATCTCGCTGCACATGCGGCTGATCGAGGCCACGCGCGGCATAGTGACCGCGCGCGACCTGGCGCGAATGAAGCCGACTGCCTTGATCGTCAATACGAGCCGCGCCCCACTGATCGAGCCCGGCGCGCTCGTGAATGCCCTCAAGGCGGGGCGTCCGGGCAAGGCCGCGGTCGATGTCTACGAAGACGAACCGCTGCGCGACACCAGCCATCCGCTGCTCAACATGGACAACGCGATATGCACGCCCCACCTCGGCTACGTCACACGCGAGGATCACGAGATCGCGTTCGCCGAGATCTTCGACCAGATCAACGCGTACGCCGCGGGCGCGCCGATCAACGTCGTGAATCCGGAAGCTCTCGGAAAGGCGAGAAACGTCCGACTCAGCTGAGCCGGGCGTGGCAAGCTTATGCGATCAAAAAATGAGACCGATGCCGATCAGGTTCCATCCGTCGTTGGACGCGTCCTTGCTGATTCCAAGCTTCCGTCCGTGCGAATGATGCCGGTATTCGACGAAAACCTGGCTCGACATATCGTATCCGAGCGAGACATCGAAATCCCAGTGGGTGCCGTTGAGATCGTTCGCCTTGTCGATCCAAACTGCGCCCAATCCGGGTCGCCACTTCGAGTAGATCCAGACGCGATCGATACCGGCAAAGAAATTGGCCGTGCTCGGCTCAACACTCGACTCGCGCGCCCAGAACCCGAGCCTCGCACCCCAGCTGCCGCCGTAGCGCGCGGAAACCACCATGGCACCGCGCGCATGGACGAAGTCCTCGGACACGGACAACCGCAAGTCCGCCCTGGTTTCGTCCAGCGCGTAAGACGGCGCGCTGAGGAAAAGCACTACACCCAGCAAAAAGCCCGTGATCGCCGCACGGCCCACGGCGATGGAAGCCCTTGAAAGATTCGAGTACCTCACGAGCCGCTTCCTGCATCTTGCGATGAGCTTCTGAGTTACGCGCTCAAACTACAGGGGGTTCCAAACCGGTTGGCGGAAACTGTCGTGCCCATGATGCGGTCGCTTATGACCACACTCCGCCCAGCGCTTTGAACAGATCGGCGATCGCCGCGCGCTGCGCGCGCAGCGCGTCGATGCGGTTCTGCTCGGCGGCGAGCAGGTTGCGCTCGGCGTCGAGCACCTCGAGCTGGCTGGTCATGCCGTTCTGATAGCGAAGCCGGGCAAACCGTAGCGTCGTCCTGAGCGCCGTCACGCGTTCGCTCTCAGCCTCGAGCCGCTCGCGCGCCTTGGCTTGCGCCACGAGCGCGTCGCGCACCTCGCGAAAGGCATTCTGGATCGCGAGCTGATACTGGGCGAGCGCTTGGCGTTCGCGCGCACCGGCAGCCTGCAGCTGCGCGTCGAGGCGTCCGCCCGCGTAGATCGGCTGGCCCACTGCGAGCGCCGCCTGCCAGATTCCGGCCGGCCCGGTAAATAAATCGGACAGCGCCACGCTCTCGCTTCCCAGATAGCCAGTGAGGGACACCGTGGGAAACCCGGGCGTTGGCGGCGATGAGCGTCTGCTCGGCCTGAACTAGGTCCGGCCGGCGCAGCAACAGGTCCGAGGGCAGACCCGCCGGCACGACGATCGCAACCGTCTGGCCTTCGGGGTCGCTTCCTGCCTCGAGCGCGCCTTCGTAAATCGCCCGGGGGCTCTTGCCGAGCAGCACGGCAAGCACGTTTTCCTGCTGTGCGCGCTGCAGCTCTAGGACCGGCAACAGCGCGCGTTCGGCGGCGACGTCGGCTTCGAGTTGTCGGTAATCGAATTCGGAGATATCGCCGACCTCGAAGCGCCTCTTCTGCATCCCGAGCGCTTCGCTGCGGGCGGCGAGCGAGCGCCGGGTGGCAGCGAGCTGCCCGTCTAGCGCGCGCAAGGCGAAATAGCCCTGCGCCACGTCCGAGGTCAGTGTGATGAGCACCGTTTCGCGCGCGGCTTCAGTGGCGAGCAGGTCGGCACGCGCGGCCTGCGTGGCGTTGCGCAGCCGCCCCCACAGGTCGATCTCATAGGAAACGCCCACCGCTGCCCGGGTGTCGTTGCTCTCGGGATTGAAGCCGGGCGACAGTGGCGTCGGGCCGCGCTGCGAGATGCGCGTGCGGCTGCGGCTCGCGCTGGCGTTGATTTGCGGCCGTTGATCGGCCGCTGTCGCGGAGAGTGCCGCGCGCGCTTCGTCGACGCGGGCGACCGCGAGCATGACATTCGCGTTGTGAGCGAGCGCCTCGTCGACCAGGCGGTCCAGCACCGGGTCGGCGTACACCTTCCACCAGCGCGCATCCCCAGCCTGCACTCCGTCGGCCGGCGCATCGCGCCAGCCCGCCGGCAGATCGGCGGCGGGTTTCGCGTAATCCGGTTTCAGCCCCGCGCAGCCCGCAAGCAGAAATACGAATCCGAGAATAGAAAACTTACGCATGGCCGTCCTCCGTTTTCAGCGGAACATGCTGCGGAATGTCGGTTATCTGGTGCGCGCGTTCACGCTCGAGCTCGATCTCGGTGCGCAATTCCGACGCGGTGCGGCGCTCCGAGAGCCTGCGGTCGGTGATGAGCTTGAAGAACAGGGGCACGAAAAAGATCGCGAGGAACGTCGCCGCCATCATTCCGCCCATGACACCCGTACCGACGGAACGCCGCGCGCCCGCGCCGGCGCCCGCCGAGATCGCGAGCGGCAGCACGCCGAAAATGAATGCGAGCGAGGTCATCAGGATCGGACGGAATCGCAGCCGCGCCGCTTCCAGCGCGGCCGCCGCGGTGGACAGCCCCTCATGGTGCTTCAGCACCGCGTATTCGACGATCAGGATGGCGTTCTTCGCGGCGAGGCCGAGGAGGGTCACCAGCCCGATCTGGAAATACACGTCGTTGGTGAATCCGCGCAGCCACACGGCGGCGAGCGCGCCGAATGTGCCGAACGGCAGCGCCAGCAGCACCGACAGCGGCAGCGACCATTTTTCGTACTGCGCCGCGAGGATCAGGAACACCATCACGGCGGCGAGCCCGAGCGCGATCAGCGAAGTGCCGCTCGATTGCTTCTCCTGGAACGAAGCGCCGCCCCAGTCGTAGCTGAAATCCGGCGGGAGCGTTTCGTCGGCGATTTTTTCCACGACCTGGATCGCCTGGCCCGATGAGACGCCGGGCGCGCCCTGCCCGATCACCTTTACCGCGGGCAGGTTGTTGAAGCGGTCGAGCGAGTCGGGACCGGAGGAGTAGCGGACATTAGCCAGGGCGTTGAGAGGCACCATCTCGCCTTTCTGAGAACGCACGTAGATCTCGCCGATCGAGTCGGGGCGCTTGCGGTAGTCGGGCTCGGCCGACATCAGCACTTGCCAGGTGCGCCCGTACTTGTTGAAGTCGTTCACATAGTAGGTGCCGGAGGTGGCGGCGAGCGTCCCGTAGAGAGCGTCGATCGGCACGCCGAGCGCCTTGGCCTTGTCGCGATTCAGATCCACGTAGAGTTGCGGCACGTTCGCGCGCCAGAAAGTATTGACGAACGAGAGCATCGGCTCCTTGCTCCCGCGCGCGAGGAACTGCTGCAAGGCTTCGGCGGTGCGTTTCGGCCCGCCTTCGCCGCGGTTCTGGATGTAGAACTCGAAGCCGCCCGCCGTGCCCAGGCCGAAGATCGGCGGCGGGTTGAAGGCGAGCACCAGCGCCTCCTTGATGCGCGCGGTCTTCATGAAGAGCTCGCCCACCAGCTGCGAGGCGGTAACGGAGCGCTCGTCCCAGTGTTTTTGCGTGACGAAGATCGTCGCCGCGTTGTTGCGGTAGCCGCCACCGATGAAGTCGAACCCGGTGAACGCGATCGCGTTCTCGTTGGCCGGGTTGGACCGGATCGCCTCCACCACTTCGGTCACCACGCGGTCGGTGCGCTCTAGCGTTGCGCCATCGGGCAGAATCACCGCGGCGATGTAGTAGCCCTGATCTTCGTCCGGCACCAGGCTCCCCGGCGTGATGCGCCATAGCCCGACGGCGAGCGCAACCATCCCCACGAACAGCGCCACCCCGATTCCGCCGCGGCGGATCATCCATGCGACGCCGTCGGTATAGCCCCCCGTAACGCGGTGGAACCAGTCGTTGAACCAGCTGAAAAAGCGCCCCGGCTGCTTGTGCTCGCGCTTCAGGATCAGGACGCACAGGGCCGGCGTGACCGTGAGCGCGACGGTCCCCGAGATCACCACCGCGATGGAGATGGTGATGGCGAACTGGCGGTAGAGCTCGCCGGTGAGGCCGCCGAGGAATGCGATCGGAACGAACACCGCGCACAGCACCAGCACGATGGCGATAATCGGACTGGTCACTTCGCGCATCGCTTTGACGGCGGCTTCGCGCGCATCCAGGTGCTCCTCGTGCATGATGCGCTCGACGTTCTCGAGCACCACGATGGCGTCGTCCACGACGATGCCGATGGCAAGCACCATGCCGAAGAGCGTCAGCGTGTTGATCGAGTAACCGAGCAGATAGAGGCCCGCAAAGGTGCCGATCAGCGAGACCGGCACCGCGGCGAACGGGATCAATGTCGCGCGCCAGTTCTGCAGGAAGAGGAAGACCACGAGGAATACGAGCAGCATCGCCTCGGCGAGCGTCTTCAGCACTTCACGGATCGATACTTCGACGAAGCGTGTCGTGTCGTAAGGCACCGAGTAGGTGAGGCCGTCGGGAAAGCGCGCAGAAAGCGTCTGCACCGTCTTCTTGACGTTGTTCGAGACTTCGAGCGCGTTGGCACCGGGCTGCAGGAAAACACCGACCAGCACCGCCTCCTTTCCGTTGACGCGGCCGATGAAGTCATAGTCCTTGGAGCCCAGCTCGACGCGCGCGACGTCCTTCAGGCGCAGCGTCGAGCCGTCCGGATTGGCGCGCACGATGATGTTCTCGAACTCGCCCGGATCGGCGAGCCGACCCTGGGTGGTGATCGTATAGACGAGTTCCTGCGGGCCGCCTGCTGGCGTCTGCCCGACCTTGCCCGCGGCGAACTGCGCGTTTTGCTCGTTCAGCACTGCAATCAGATCGGCCGTCGTGAGCCGCAACTGCGTCAGCCGGTCGGGCTTGACCCAGATCCGCATCGCGTAATCCTTGGCTCCGAAGATCTGCACGTTGGTCGTGCCGGGAATGCGTTTCACCACGTCGAGCACGTTCAGCGTTACGTAGTTGCTGATGTGCAGATCGTCGTAGCGCCCGTCGGGCGAGTAGAACGCGGCCACCAGGAGGAACGACGAGGAGCTCTTTTCCACCGTGACCCCGAGCCGGCGCACATCCGCGGGCAGCCGCGGTTCGACCTGCCTGACGCGGTTGTTGATGTTGACGGCGGCCCGGTCGATGTCGGTGCCGATATCGAAGGTGACGCGGATCTGCACCTGGCCGTTCGAGGTGGAGGTCGAGCTCATGTAGATCATGTGCTCGACGCCGTTGATCTGGTTCTCGAGCGGCGCCGCCACGGTCTGCTCGATCACGCCGGCCGAGGCGCCCGGGTAGTTCGCCGTGACGGTCACGACCGGTGGTGCGATCTCGGGATACTGGGCGATCGGAAGGTTGCGCATCGCCGCGAGGCCGGCGATCACGATGAAGATCGAAAGCACCGCCGCGAAGATGGGGCGATCTATGAAAAAACGAGAGAACATGATGTAGCTCCCTTACTTTTGCGCAACGACGGGAGCGCGGCCTTCGGCCTTGGGCGTCCCGTTCTTCGCGGGGTCGGTTTCCCGCGGCTGCAATTCCGCGACAGCCACGGGCGAGCCCGGGCCGATCTTCATGACGCCGTCCACGATCACGCGATCGCCCGAGGCGAGACCCGCAGTCACGATCCAGGCTTCGCCGTGCCAGTCGCCAAGCTCGACCGGCCGGGGCTCGGCCTTGCTCTCGGCGTTGACGACGTAGACGAACTTGCCCTTCGGACCTTCGAGCACCGCGCGCTGTGGCACGAGGATCGCAGCGGGCCGCTCTGCGCCTTTCAAGGTAACGCGAACGAACTGGCCGGGGTGCAGGAAGCCCGCGGGATTGGGCAGCTCGGCGCGCGCTTCGCTGGTGCTCGTGCTGCCGGAGACCCGCACGTCGGTGAAGTTGGGCTTGCCGGCTTCGCTGTATACGCTGCCGTCGGCGAGCTTCACCGTCACCTCGAATCGCCCGTCGCGGGGCAGCACCAGGCGTCCCGCGTCGACCTCGCGAGCGAGCCTGACGCGGTCTTCGTCGGAGACGCCGAACAGTACGTAGATAGGATCGATCTGCGATACCGTGGTGAGCAGCACGTCCGGCCCGGACACGTAGTTCCCTTCCGAACGCTGCGCGCGGCTGGCGATGCCGGTAATCGGCGCCTCGACCCGGGTGTAGCCGAGGCTGAGCCGTGCGTCCGCGAGATTCGCGTGTGCGCTCTTGACCTCTGCCTCGGCCACCTGCTCCGCGGAAGCGGCGTCGTCGTAATCCTTCTGGCTGGCGGCCTTGATTTCGAACAGCGGCTTCAGGCGTGCGCTGTTGCGCTTCGCCTGCGCAAGCTTCGCCTCGGCGCTGGCGAGCGCGGCTTCGGCTCGTGCCGCGGCCACTTCAAAGGCCGCGGGATCGATAGTGAACATCGACTGCCCCTGCGCGACCGGCGCGCCTTCGCGATAGTTGCGTTTCAGAACAATGCCCGTCACGCGTGCGCGCACCTCGACCTCGCGCGAGCCTGCCGTCTGGCCGACATATTCGAAGGTCGCCGGTACCGATTGCGGCTGCACCGTTACGACCGCGACTTCAGGAGGCCGCATGGCTCCATGCGGTTGCGAATTGGCGGGCTCGCATCCGGAGAGCAGTGGGGTAACGACTGCAATCGACAATGCCGAAGCAGCAGCCAAATAGAGGTTTCCGAACTTCATAGTCTTGCTCCCTTCTTTCAGTTGGGTTGGGCGCGTGGCCCGTTTCGTTAAGTGTTGACGGGCGCGGGCCGCGCGTCGTTCTGGCGATTCTTGTTCGAGAGAGAATCGATCAGGCCCTCGATGCCGCGGTTGCGGATTTCCTCGGCAAAGGTGTCGCGATAAGTAGCGGCGAGACTCGCGCCGCTGATCTTGACGTCGTACACCTTCCAGCCCGATGGGGTCCTCTCCATCTCGTAATCTATGGATACCGCTTGAGCCCCCGATTGCCTGACTTCGGACCTGACGGTGACTTGCGCGTCGCCGGGCTGGGCGCGCAAGGGCTTGAACTCGATTACCTGGTCGCGGTAGTTGACAAGCACCCCGGAATACGTGCGCACGAGAAGTGTCCTGAATTCCCGAACGAGCTGGTCGCGCTGCTCGGGGCTGGCGCGGCGCCAGTTGGCACCCATCGCGATTCGGGTCGTGTGCGCAAAATCGAAATGAGGGAGGATCTTCGCCTCGACGAGGCTCGCGATCTTTTTCGGATTGCCACCCTGGATGTCCTTGTCCTTCTGGATCGCGGCGAGCACGTCCAACGAGATGGTCTTGACGAGCGCGTCTGGCGCCAGTTCCTCGCCGTGGGAAGCCGATGCAGTAAGCGCGAGCACAATCGCCGCGGTTTTGAGGGTGTTGCGCATGGAATTCAATTCCTTTCAATAAAGCCATTAGCAGTGAGTGCGGTGAGCTTGCGCCGGCGCTGCTGACAACGTTGTGTCAGGAGCATGCTTTCCACGTCGGTTGGTGCGCCGTTTTTCGGCGATGACCGAGCCACCAGAGGATAGGCGCGCCGATCAGAGCGCCCGGCAACAGGAGGATCGCGGCCAGGTACAGCCCGCTTTTAAGAAAGGTGCGCGACAGAGTGCTCATGACCGATCTCCGTTTGAGTTTTGGATCACGCGAACTCGCGCGCGACTTCTTCCGACTGCGCCTCGGCGGACGCCATCGCATTCTTGAGGGCCTCCTTCACCAGCGAACGCTTCGTCGACATGCGGCACGGTGCTCTCCTTGAGTAGGTGATCCCTTGAGCGCTGAAAAAACGCTTGCAGATTAAACTTCTCAGCTGCACTTTTCATATATGCACTATTCAGTTAAAAAAAAGCCTATCTGAGCGCCGACAGCACGCGCTCGAGCGCGTTGCGGTCGGTGCCTGAAATCGTCTCAGCGAACTCTGCCTGCACTTTCTCGACCTGCCGCACGCCTGCGGCATGGCGCTCCTTGCCGAGCGCGGTCACGACGGCCCTCACCGCACGGCGATCCTCGGGATCCTCCACGCGGCGCACCAGCCCATCCGCCTCGAGGCGGTCCACGAGCTGCGTGATGTTCGAGCGGACGCAGGTCATCTTCATGGCGCATTCGCTCAAGCTCAGCGGCTCGCCCTCCTTGACCAGATGCGAGAGAGCGCCGAATTTTGCCAACGAGAGCCCGACCTGCTCCAAAGCCTCCTCAAGGCGCGACTCGAGCGCGTGCGCGGCCCGGACAAGCGAATACATCATCTGACCGTCGCCGGCACCCGGGCTCATGGAACGCAGCTTGGCGGGTTTATTCATATATGAATATTATAGTGCTGATGCTTCGCTTGTCAAGCCCCAATGGTTTGTCCCTCGATTAGCCCAGGCAAAGTGCCCCTCGCCCCGACACCGCAGGATGGCGGTAAAGTTCGACAAGTGCAGGAGAACCTTATGAAAAATCGGAATTCCCGGATCACGCCTCTCACCTGACTTCCCGCACCGATGAGTGCCCTCAAGACCAAGCTGGTCAACGTCATCTATATCCGCACCTCGCCGCGTGCGCTTTGGAATGCGCTCACGCAACCACAGTCCACGCGTCAGTACTACGTGGGGCTCGAGCTAAAGGCCGAGCTCAAGCGAGGGGGAAGGTTCGACTACATGCACCGGGCCGAACTGCACGGGCGGCCCGGCGCGGGCGTGGAAGGCGTCGTGATCGAGGTGATTCCGCGAAAGAAGCTGGTGCATACCTTCGAGCCGAAATTCATCGAGGACAAGCCCTCGCGCGTGACCTACGAGATCGAGCCGATGGGTTTGGTGTGCAAGCTCACCGTGACTCACGACCAGTTTCCGGAGGGCGGTCCCACCCTAGAGACCGTGAAGGAAGGCTGGCCCGAGATCTTGAGCAGTCTCAAGTCCCTCCTCGAAACCGGCGAAGCGCTGGCCATTCCGCGGAACTCTTAGCAGGACCGGAGCAGCCTTCCCGATTCCCTTGCGCCGGTATACTGACTGCTTCGGCGCTGCGATTCGAGGAGTTCGTCATGGAAGCGGTGAAAGACGCGAGTCATCTCTACGAAGTTGAGCGAAGGGCGACGCATGCCGAACGCCCCGGCTTTCGGATCAACGAGATTCAGATCTCGTCGAACCAGAAAGTGCCCTGGCATTACCACAACAATGTCCAGGACACGTTCTACGTGCTCCGGGGAACGATCCGCATCTTCCTGCGCGACCCCAAGGAGGAAGTTCGCCTCGGGCCCGGCGAAACGTTCTCGGTGCGGCCGAAACGCTCGCACCTGGTGATCAACGGCGGCGACACCTCGGCGACGTTCCTGGTGCTGCAGGGCATCGGCGAATATGATTTTGTCCCGCTGACGTGAGGCACTTCGCAATACGTTCAACATCCCACTAGCAAACACCCGCCATGGACACTATCGATCGCAGCTTATCCGAAGAGCAGCGCTTGATGCGCAGTAGCTGCCGCGCATTCGTCAACGATTTCGTCACGCCGTTCATCCGCCAGAACTGGCAGCGTGAGTGGCTGATGGACCCGGATGCGCGCCTGCCGCGCACTATCCTCGAGCAGGCCGACAAGATCGGAATCCGCACTCTGGGCGTGCCCGAGGAATTCGGCGGCGTTCCGCTTGATCCTGCGCACGAGGTGCAGACTTTCGCCCTCATCTCCGAGGAGATCGCGCGCGGCGACTCGGGGCTTTCCGACAAGCTGGTGCAGATCTGGAAGGTCTCGGTGCTGCTCCGGAACGTCGCGCCGCGCCACTTGCAGGAGCTCTGGTTCCCGCGCATCGTGAAGGACCCGGGATTCCTGCTCGCGCACTGCCTCACCGAGCCGCGCGGCGCCTCCGACCGCTGGCTTCCGTACAACGCACCCGAAGCGGCGATGCAAACGCGCGCCGTGCTGAAGGGCGACCAGTGGGTGATCAACGGGCGCAAGCAGTTCATCAGCAACGGCTACGACGCGAGCCTCTACGTCGTCTACGCGAATACGAAGCCGGGCGTGGGCATGCTGCAGGGCACCTCGAGCTTCCTCGTGCCCCGC
>WNFD01010109.1_pt1 | contig 12911 bp, 11 predicted proteins | sample 5400491 | NCBI WGS metagenome assembly WNFD01 (sample SAMN13153343, study PRJNA577476) | soil metagenome | isolation source: 120 cm saprolite under Douglas fir tree site 2 hole 2 replicate 2 | place: USA:California | collected 2015-04-18 | reverse complement strand
CGGCCCTAGTGACAAATCTCCGAGTCATAATTCCCGCGGAGAAGAAAATTGAAGTTGACAGGAGGAACAGTGAATTCTCTTCAGTTTCAATCTCCCGACCTTAACAGTATGACGGTGACCGACTCCATCGCCTATGTATCACGCAAGATCGCAGCAACGAAATTACACAAGCTCTCCGAGGCGTTGCGGCGTTACTATCCGGTCAAGACGGGATCAACGACGATCCGTGATTTTGACGGTGACCTTAGGATTTTTGTGGATCGAGCAAGCTATGTGAGCAGCGCGATTTACTGGCGTGGTAATCACAGCACTGAAGTAGCGAGCTTTCTGAAGCGCCATCTACAACCGGACATGACCTTTGTCGACGTGGGAGCGAACCTGGGAGAGCTCACGTTGGTTGCGGCCAAACGCTTGGCAAAAGGAAGAGTGCTCGCGTTTGAGCCGGTGCCACAGATCTTCGCACAGCTTTCCCGGAACGTTGCTCTTAACAATTTGGCGTGTGTTGAACTATTTAATTTCGGCCTCTTTGATAGGACGGATTCACTTCCCATCTACCGACAACAGGACATCAACTTCGGAACGATCAACGAAGGAGTTCCAAGTCTTTTTTCGACTGGGACTGATCGGGTGGAGGTGTCGGTTCCGCTTCGTCGCTTTGACGATGTGGCGCGCGAATACAGATTGGAGCGGCTTGACGTTATGAAAATTGATGTCGAGGGGGCGGAACTGATGGTCCTGCGCGGCGCCGAGTCTTTCATCCGGCGATTTCGACCCCTCATCATTACCGAACTGTCGCAGGTAAATTTTCAGAGAGCCGGGTATTCGGCGAAGGATCTGATCGATTATCTAAGATCCCTGGATTACGATGTTCAGACGCTGGACGATCACCGCAAAACGCCAAATCATCCCTGCGACGCGGTGTGTTTTCCCCGGAGCCGCGCCGAATTCTCGCCCTGCGCTTCCTGACGCCGGGATTGGGGAACGTCGCGCCATCGGGCCTTTGCACTCAGTCGACTTGGCCACAACGTTCAGTTCCTGGATGCGCATAGCTTTCTGCCGGCGAACCATCTCATCGACTACTGGATCCACCACACCGGCGCGTTTGGTTTTGGAAAGTTCATTCGCGCTCGAATCCTAAAGGCGATCCGATCCGCGGAGTTCGATCTGGTTTGGGTCGATGCGGGAGATGTCATCTGCCCCGAACTCGTCCAGGATCTAAAGAAACTGTCGAAATTTGTGATCAATTACAACGTCGACGATCCGTACGGCTCGCGCGACGCCAACAAGTGGCGGCTGTATTTACGCTCGGTGCCGTATTATGACTTGATCGCGGTCGTTCGCGACTGCAACGTGGCCGAGGCATACCAAGCGGGCGCCAGAGAGGTTTTGCGAGTGCACAGATCTTCGGACGATGTGGCTCATGCTCCACGCAAGATCTCGCCCAACGATCAAACGAAATGGAATTCTGAGGTTGCCTTTGTCGGAACATGGATGTCCGAACGCGGTCCGTTTTTGGCGCGAGTTGTCGAGCGCGGGGTTCCGTTATCGATCTGGGGTGACCGCTGGCAGAAGGCGAAGGAATGGCCGATTCTAAGCGCGCATTGGCGCGGCCCTGGACTTTACAACGATGAAGACTACGCCAAAGCCGTGCAATGCGCCAAGGTTTGTATCGGCTTGCTGTCGAAGGGAAACCGGGACCTGTGCACGCAGAGATCATTCGAAATTCCACAGCTTGGCGGGTTGCTCTGCGCAGAGCGTACGCCCGAACACCTCGCTCTTTACACGGAAGACGTCGAAGCCGTGTTCTGGAACGATCCGGATGAGTGCGCCGAAAAATGCCGGCGGCTGCTGGATGACGAAATTTGGAGGGGCCAAGTGGCCCGAAATGGACAGCTCCGCGCCATCCAAAACGGGACCAGCAACGAGGGCGTAATGAGCCAGATCATTTCGCGAGTTTTTAGCCGCGTCCCTGCTGAAATGGCAGTCTCAAAGTGAACACTCAGAACGCACAGATCGCTCCCATCGCACTGCCCGCGGCGAGGCACTTAGCGCGGAAACCGTTGTCACCCGGTTCGCTCGCGAGGATTGACGTGTGGGCGGGCGCGATGTTTGCCTTATTTCTGGTCCCCGTGTTTCTTTACCTTGAAGTCAGCTTGGCTATCGCAGTGCCACTTTCAGTACTGTTGGGGTTGACAAGCCAACACCTGTTTCGGTTGATGTTCAGCCCAGACAGAAATGACGTCTTTTTCCCCACTACACTGGTCGTAGGTTACTTTGTTATCGATTTTGCCGCGAGATCGTTTTGCCTTGCCACAGTCCCACTTTTCGCCAGAATGGGCCGTAATCCGTACGACGACTATATACCGGCAGCTCTGTGGTGCGCCTGCGCTGGATACCTTTCGTTTTCCGCGGGCATTGGCTCAAACATCGCCAGACGCTGGTTGAGGCGCATGCCGGCCGACTCTTTTTCTGATGATGATTGGACTCGCGAGTTTAATCTATCTTTTTAGGATCGGAATGACCGTAGGCAATTATGGCAATCTCGAATTCCAGCGGCATCCGCCACCGGGTCTGATCGTGCTGCTTGAAAATCTGATTGATTTGTCCTGGGTGGCGATCTGCGTCTTCCTAGTGGTTCCGGGGCGAAAGTCGGGTCGCGGCTCGGTATGGATGCTATTGGGAATCTCCATCGGTATTCTCTGCGTTAAACTGGCAATTTCAGGCGGGAAGGTCGCGCTCATTCAGCCTTTTCTAGAAGCAGTAATCGTCGTTCATTATGGCAAACGCCGATTTCGGATCTGGGAATTATTGGCTGTGGGAGCCCCGGTTCTGATGATAGCGTTCGGCCTTGTGAACTTTTATCGTTTCGTTGTCGTGGGGCAACATGGTTCGCCCAAGAGTTTGGCGGACGTGGTTTCTCGAATTTCCTCGGGTTTCGATATGTTGAAGGTGGAGGGAGCTACGGGAACTCAACATTCAGCTCTCGAACAATTAGTAGACCGGGACGCAGGAACGGATGCTTTGGCATTGATCATGAAATACACCCCGCACCCCTTTCCCTACGTATATGGGCTGCATTGGCTCGAAATACCACTGACGTTCGTGCCGCGCCAGATCTGGAAAGATAAGCCCGTCAACATGCCCAGCGCCGAGTTCGAAACGACCTATTTGGGTTTGCCCGGCAGATTCAATGGATTCAGCTCTATACATCTGATCGGAGATCTATACCGGAACTTTTCTTTCGCCGGTGTTTTGTTCGGAATGTTTCTCCTCGGCGCTTTGCTAAGATTCTTTTACTTGTTCTGCTCGCCCTCCCGGGTAAACGGCACAGGCCTGTTTTTGTACGCGGCGCTGTTTCCGGAAATTATTCATTCCCTTGAATCGGACGTAGGCTATGCCTTCATCAACGTGACCAGGGCCGCAGCGTTGGCCATTTGTGTAGCGGTTTTTCTCGGGGCACGATTCAGGAGATTTCAGCAGATGACGCTCGTGCCTCGGCGCCTGGATTTGTCACCGGAACCTACAGGAAACCATCCAGAAGGATCCCATCCAGTGTAAGGGCTGATCTTCTTGTTGGCGATTCTCTGCGTGTTTGTTGCATGCGCAGGGAGTCTCTTGCTAGACCGGCACGCTGAGGCTGCTCGCCAGCCTCAAACTGTTGTCGATCTGGCATCCTTCGGCGCGCGCCCGAATGATCCCCGAGTGAACAGTCGCGCGGCGTTTCAGAGCGCCCTAGAAAAACTCAAGAGCCTGGGCGGTGGCACCCTTTCGATCCCTGGAGGGGATTATTATCTCGATTTTTCAGACGTGGCGAGCGACGTCGATCCACGGGATTCCAGCAATACATCGCTTCTCCGCGCGAAAAATCTAAAAAAGGAAAAGCTAATCCTTGTCCCTCCCAGGGTGATGGTGCAGGGAATTCTCGATCGCTCCGGCAACCCAATCACACGCATTCACTGGAGCGTTACATCTATCCCGTTGATTTCGTTCATCAACTCTGACGGCTCCGGGGCTGAGAATCTGGCCTTTGTTTTTGACGGCGAACAGCCGCAGTTTTTTCCCTGGTCCCAAGAAGATTTCCTGGAAGAAGCTGGCTATAAGAGCCGATGGCTAGGCGGACCCTATGAACTATCAGCCGTGATCTATACCGTCGGCTCCGGCAATTTGAGATTCGAAAATTTATCTTTTCAGTCGAACAGGCTTCCCGCGGACAATGCGCATACGTTCGCTTTCGGAATTGTCTCCAATGGAAAAGGCCCCGTGCCGCAGCCAGATTCAAACTCGGTCAAAACTCTTCCCTTCGGCGCCAGATTACCGGGCGGCGGACTGTCGGAATGCGTTTCCAATAACATTTTCCGCTCGCTCCGATTCCGGGATTTCATCATGGGCATTTTAGCGATTGGACAGTGCGACGCGGTGTTTGAAAATATCGAGGGAAACAATCGCGGTTCCTGGTACCGCTCCTTCGACCCCTCGCACGAAACAGGCCCGGAGTTAGAGCATATCGGCCCACCGGGACACCTGATCTACCTTTCGTTTCAAAATGCTTACGATGTGGAGCGGACACCAGAAGCGCCTTCCGGGCGCCAGGTGTTCCATACCACCACCAGGAATAAATCGGTGACAATTCGAAATATCCGGGAGGGAGCCGAGACCCTGTCAAACGTGAACTCGCTTGGCACTTTGGCTCTCAAAGATATGGAAGGCGGAATCGTGACGGACGTTGTTTCTCATCACCCGCTAGGTCTCATCCAGAGTATGGTCGACGCCCATGATGTGCTACTCGAGAATCTCACGTGGTCAACGGATCGCGATATTTGCGGGGAGGAGCACCCTCCGACCAATTGTCGCACTCCTGCCATCACACTGGAACCGAGCCCGCCCGAATCCGAAAGCCCTAACAGCAGTAGCGTGAATTTCAAGAATGTCAAACTGCAGAGCCCCCGCCGATCGATCATATTCAAGATTTCGCAAGAGAGTCCAAGTGGACCGCTGAGTCAGAACATCAACGTCGATGGGCTCACGATTGAATGTAATCTCCAGTTCGGGCCAAACCAACAATCCGCGCAAGGCATCATCACCGTGCGCTCCGTCGCGTCTCACCTCACAAACGTTCACATCCTTCCGGTGCTTCCAAACGGCGCGCCATCTGACAGGCAGAACTATCCTGCCGTGATTCAATCTCGAAGCCAAGACACTTCGGTGGAGATGACGATCGAGCGGGGGCGAGGCAATGGAAATAGTGTGTCCGGTTACAAATGCGTCGTGGAGGACCAGCGCACCCCCGCGTCTCGATCGGACAATAGGTGCCAGGTCAACCAATAGTGAGCAAACGGACCGGCTGCCTGCTTTGCCGCTTCCGCATCTTGCTCCCGATCACCCGCGGAAAAGGCGGGGAACCATAACGCTCTCTGGATTCCCGCCTGTCCGGCCTGCGCTCGGTTCGATAGAGATCTCAACGACCCATATCGCAGCCTCAAAATTACGGCAGACTTATATTCGGTTTTATGAGAACTAGCGAAATGTCCAGCATCCAAGACTCCTATTTCAAATTTCGGGAAAAGCTCCGAGAGAATCGCCTGTTATGCCAATCGATCGGATTCGGCCAGAACCTGTTCTATTCCAATTTCGGATCGTTTCGCCGGCAGGTCTGGCTCGCTAGTCAGCACGGAGGCAAGGGGCACGGAGTGGCGCTGTGCTGCCGCATTCGCGACGAGGCTCGTTACCTCCGGGAGTGGATCGAATATTACATCGCAGCCGGCGTCGATCATTTCTTTTTTTATGAGAAGCTCAGCGAAGACGACTATCAAGAAGTTCTTAGGGCCTATATCCAATCGGGGATTGTAACGCTTTGCGACCACTGGCCGCATACTCCGGTGTCTCCAACAGCCGAGCAGGACTGCATACTTCGATGCGTCGGACGATTTGAATGGGTCGGGTTCATCGATGCGGACGAATTCGTAGTCATTCGAGACCACCGCGGCATCGGCGAGTTCCTTTCGGAATATAGAACACAGGTGGGTGTCGCTTTACATTGGTATATGTTCGGGTCCAGCGGGCATCAGGTCAGGCCTGCAGGGCCAGTCATCGCCGAATACACGCGCCGGGCAAGTGATCCCAATCGTCACGTGAAATGTTTTGTTCGTCCGGAATGCGTCTCCCGGTACCGAAATTCCCATTCCTGGTACTACCGGCATATGCGGCACGCCGTTACCGAAACTGGTCGTGGAGTATACGGCAGCACGTCGGTTCCGCCATCTGCGGAGTCCGCATGGATCAATCATTATCATCACAAGAGCGATCAGGATTATTTTGAGAAAGCGGCTCGCAAGTCGGTTCTGGATACCGTTGGAATTCGGTTCAAAACCCGCTCCACGGAACGCCATGAGCGCAGCCAGGCGATCGAAAATGTTGTATCTGACGACTGTGCTGTCCGATATTACGAGGCTTGTTGCCTTGCGAGTTCGATCGCGCCGGCGCAAAAAACACTACTGGCGCTTTCGCAACAGGCCTAGGCGCGAGCACCGAAGGATGAAGATTCTGCTGGTTGGGAACTACGAGCCCGGGGGCCAAAAAAGCATGCAGCGCTTCGCCTCGATGTTGACTCGCGGCTTCAGCGCCGCCGGACATGAGACACGGCTGATACGCCCGCCCGTTGTGGCGGGGACATTGCCGGCCCGCGGCGTCGTTAGGAAGTGGCTGGGCTACGTGGATGAGTTTGTCGTTTTTCCGAAGTCACTCAAGAGGGCCGCCGAGTGGGCCGATATTGTTCACATCTGTGATCACGCGAACTCGTTTTACATCAAGTATGTGAGACATCGGCCTCACATTGTAACCTGTCATGACCTGCTGGCCATTCGGAGCGCGCTGGGTGAAATTCCCTCTCATCGCACATCCTGGACCGGGCGCCAATTGCAAAGCATCATCTTAAGGGGACTCCAGGCCGCGGGGCGCACGGGACATATCGCGTGCGTTTCTGAGGCGACGCGTCAGGATATTTTGCGCGTCGCCGGCGTCCCGCGAGACAGCGTCTCACAAATTTATAACGGCTTGAATTTTCCATACGGCCCGCTCGAAGTGGCCCAAGGGCGCGGAAAAATCGAGAAGTTCGGGATCGGCAAGGACCAGCGATTTGTTCTGCATGTGGGCGGAAACAGTTGGTACAAAAACCGGCTTGGCGTTCTCAAGATATTCTCGACGCTGCAGTCGCGTCGTATTCGTGCGCCGATCTGATGCTTTTCCCATCACTTCAGGAGGGTTTCGGATGGCCCATCATCGAAGCACAAGCGTGCGGCTGCCCGGTCGTGACGTCCAATCGTGCCCCGATGACCGAAGTCGGCGGCGACGCCGCGACTTATATCGACCCTGACGATGTAGATTCAGCCGCCACAACTATCTCTCAACAGATCGGGAAACGAAATCGACCCTGCGAAAAAAGTCTGAAGAACGCCGAGCGATTCAGCACTTCACAGATGATCAGCGACTACCTGGCGCTGCATGAAATGGTACTGCGCTCCCGCCATTCCAATGGACACTGTTAACGAACAAACGGAACACCGCCAAGATCAGTTACTGGAGGCGCGTTACATTGACCTGAGCTGTCCGGACAATACAGGACTCGTCCGAGGAGCGCCTCTCTGGGTTGAAGCCCTTTGGTATTTCTTAGCGCTGCCGATGCTCCGATCTCATCTCATCACCTCTTCTGCGTTTCGGTGCAGCCTATTGCGTATGTTCGGGGCAAAAGTCGGCAGGGGCGTGTACATCAAACCCGGTCTTCGGGTCAAGTTTCCCTGGTATCTCGAGATTGGGGACTGTTCGTGGCTGGGCGAAGATCTGTGGATCGATAATCTGGCCCGCGTAAAAATTGAGTCCCACTGCTGTTTATCGCAGGGTGCATATCTATGTACAGGCAATCATGATTGGAGTGCAGTTAACATGCGTCTGTTTTGCAGGCCAATAATTTGCAGCCGGGGATCTTGGGTTGGCGCGAAAGCCATCGTTTGCCCCGGAGTAGAAATCGGTGCTGGTGCAATCGTCACTGCGGGGAGCGTAGTCACGAAGAGTGTCCCGGGAATGGAAATCCATGGCGGCAATCCCGCAAAGTTTGTAAAGTACCGCCAACTGCGAGCGCTATAAGAAATGGAATTGCCCAAACAATATCCAACTCCACCGCGAGAAAGAATCATGACGGGGAGCTCTGTCCCGATCTCGAGTGTGAAGTCTTGGCTCGAGGGTTCGAAGGACAACGCCTGTAAGGCTCCTGGCTACGACCCATTAGCACCGACCATCTTTCATGAAGAGTGGTGGCTCGATGCGGCTACGGGTGGCAACTTCGACGTCGCGGAAGCGAACTCCGGTGGCAGAGTAATCGGAAGGCTTCCTTTCCATATGACGAAGCGGTTCGGATTGAAAATGATTCGCATCCCGGGATTGACCTATTTCCTGGGGCCGGCAATCGATGAAGGAGAGGGGAGTTCGAACACTCGATTTCTGAAACGTCTCGAAATCACCCGGGAGTTAATCGAAAAATTACCGCCCGCGCCCTGGCAATACGTGAAATGCCACGGCGGCGTCACAGACGTGATCGCCTTTCAAGAACTCGGATTTCGAACCTACGTCCAATTCACCCATGAGATTGCCCCAGGTCCGGTTGAGGATCTTTGGCAGCAGATGAGGAACAAGACGCGAAATGTCATTCGCAAGGCGAAAGAGCGATTTCTAGTTACCGAATTGTCCGACGCACACGAGTTTGTTCGACTGTTTGAGCGCAATCTCGAGGTAAAGGGACTAGTGAACGGACTAAATGGCGCGCTGTGCCGAAATGTAATTTCTAGTTCGCTCGCAAGGCAGCGCGGAAGGATTCTAGCGGCACGCGATAGGAATAACCAAGTCGTTGCGGCAAACTTTTGTGCATGGGATGAAGCCTCCACGTATTACATTCTTTCAACCCGAAACGAAAACGCCGGCAATGGCGCAAACAGTTTACTCCTTTGGGAAGCGATAAAGGACTCCGCGCACAGAGGTCTGGTCTTCGATTTTGCCGGCTTGGGAGGAAAAGGGAGCGTCCTGCTCTACTCAGGATTCGGAGCCTGCATCAGCGCCCGGTACATCGCTCTGCGCGCCCATTTGGTAGCAAAGGTGCTCAATAAATTGAGATCGGTCTTTGTCCCGGAAAATTGTTTTCACTGATTATGAAATGGGAGGAATCCGATGGCGACTGCCCCGAACCCGATCGTTTTTCGGCGTGTAATCAAGAAAATGCCTGGCGTGCAACGTGTCATTGACCTGAGCGTCGTTGTGGAGGACTGGTGGTTTGATTTCCATTACCGCGTGGACACCTCCTCTGAATTCGAGGCGCAGGTGAACCGGGGCTGGCCGAAGGACCATCTGAATTTCCACTACCTCCCCATTCGTCCGAAGTGTGCGCGCCGAATCCTGCGGAATCTTCCGATAAAGAACCGCCGCGAATACACATTCATTGATTTTGGTTCGGGCAAAGGAAGAATGGTGTTGATCGCGGCACGGCATGGTTTCCGGCGCGTTTGCGGAATCGAGTTGCGGAAGGAACTCCATCACCAGGCGAACAGCAATTTTCGCCAGTGCCGCAATGTAAATGGCTGCACCATGGAGTCCGTTAATCTCGATGCCGCGGAATATGAAATTCCTAATGAGAAATTGGTTCTCTTTTTCTTTAATCCGTTCGGGAGCGAGGTGATGGCAAAGGTCCTCAGTAAATTGACGGCATCCCTCTATTGCTCCTTCCGTGACGTTTGGGTCGTGTTGCATGATTCCTGCTGCACGTACCTGGCGGACAAAACACCGCAACTCAGGTTGGAAATTGCCCAGAATGGATATCGGATCTATCGCAGTATTTCATCCGAAGAGCACGCCTGAAGACATCTTCCGATACGACCGTGAGCAGCCTGAGTTTTTGTGCCATGGCGAATGAGAGAGTCTACATAACTGATCGGCCCTGCTTTTTCTGTACCAGTTGAAATGAGAGAGTATTCATCTAGAGGAAGACCAGCCACGTCAGCAGAAAAAACGCGAAATGTCAGTCCGAAAACTAACTTTTCTTTGGTTCCCAAGAGTTGCATTTGAACTGCTTATGGTCTTTAACCGGAAGGAGAGCTAGGGCTGAAGGATTTCTGCCACGGGAAAATTCAAGAGAGCGTCGCTTGCTGCGGAAAATGTACCGACTGTGTTGTCGATCACGTTTTGATTGCCTCATTCAGCGCCGCGCCACGTAGAGGAGTAGGCCAAAAATAAGGATAGGAATTAGGGCGATCAGCAAATAAAGCAGAACCTTTTTCGACCGCGGCCCGCGCCTCTTCTTCCAATCTCGCAGCTCTGCTCTATCCGCGACGCCGACCGCGTCAAGATTCTGGAGATCCTTTGCAAAGTCATGGGCAGTCGCATAGCGATTTTGTGGATCGCGTTCCAAAGCCCGGTAGATGACTTCCTGTAGCTGGGGCGAAATTGCCGGATCAATTTCACGCGGGGGGATGGGGTAGTTCATGAGACGGTCGTAGGGTTCTGAATCCTGAAATGGCATTTTCCCCGCCAGCATCTCGTACAGCATCACTCCCAACCCATAGATGTCGCTACGGGCGTCGCCACGCTTGCCTTTCAACTCTTCAGGCGAAACGTATTGCGAGGTGCCGATGACCTGGGAGAGCCTTGTAAGAGTGAGCCGCCGCGCTCCTGTCTTTACCGCGCCGCCGAAATCAATCAGCTTGATGTGATCCCCAGCGCCGACCATGATGTTCTCCGGCCGGATGTCCAGGCGCACAATTCCGTTGGCATGGATGTATTCCAAGGCATCGGCAATCGCTACGGCGATCAGCACGGCACGCTCTGGAGCAAGCTTCTGCTCTTCTTTAATGATTTCTCGCAGCGTTTTCCCGGCAAACCACTCCATCACCATGTAGATCTTGGTGCGATCCGGGTCTGCGATTACTTTGACAATGCCAGGGTGATCCAGCCGTTCGCCGATCTCCAAGTCGCGGGTGAAACGGTCGGCGAACGTCGAGTCACTTTCCATCTCGGGGTGCGGGACTTTGATGGCTACTTCGCTTCCATTGCGCAGATCGGTAGCGTGAAAGATGGTGGCCTCGTTGCTGCGAGCAACGACACCGTCGATTCGATAGTGGTCGAGGTGATCCCCCGGATTAACGGGAGATTCCAGTACTTTCATCACGGCCATTGGTTACGTTCCATTGACATGAGATCTTCCTGGATTTTCTCATCCTGTGTGGTCTGCTCCACTTTCCAGGCCTGCATTGGCGCCGCTTTTAGGGCAGCCACCGCAGGAGTGCGTTCTCGATGTAAATCATCGCCGTCAGGGCAACCAATATTTCAACAATAACCGGCGTGATGTCCTTAATCCATTGCAATGGCGTATACTTTTCATCCACGTCCCGTCGGATAAATGCGAACGCAACCACCGATTGAGCGCACCCGATATGCGTCCAGCATCCGCCAAGCGCATACCCGATAATCTGGGCCATCGCAAATAGATGTAACACGGAAGGACTCAAACCGTGAAGGCCGCGCGATGCAAAATCCGCAACGATATTGTTATCCAGAATCGCAGACAGGAACGTGCAGCCAAGAAATTGAGCAAATGCGACGTGACCTTGCCCCATCGTCTCGATTCCCCTGTGGACCAGGGTCTGTATTTGATCGAAAAAGCGGGCTTTCGTTAATAGCGTGATGGAGAGGAATAAGGGAAACAGAAAGTAGTATTCGGAATATTCGATATAGGCTTCGCGCAAGGCGAGACCGCGCATTTTGGGTATGCCCGCGATTCCCAAGAATGCAAATAGGAAGCCCGCGAAGGAGGCCCAGAACAGCGGCAATCGATCATAAATGGTGTGCACAACCAACAGTCCTATGAATGGCCCTAGAGCCAGAGCGCCGACCCTTTGCGCTTGCCGTCGAACGTGCGCGAGCGAGGCCAGCACTTCGTGTATGCCACTCTCCGCCTTCTTCGCGCCTTCGGCGTCGCGTGCAAATGCGAGCTGATAGTGGCGGTCGAGTGAGTCAGCAAGTTCCTCGCTGACAAAATGCCCTAGCAGGCTCTTACGAGTCGCTTCCGGTACGTTTTCACGAAACAACGAAAGACCCAACGATTCCCCTTGATGCAACCATTTCAGGACGCCCGCTGCATGCCCGCCGAGTTCGGCTGCGTGATCTTCGACAAATTCGATTGGCGTCAGCACTTCACCGTGTCGCGTCGCCTGAAGGAATCGTACGTCTTGCGCATTGGCTTCCACAACATCCAGGAGTTCGAGAAACACCTGCTTGTTGCGCAGTCTTTTTCGAAGCTGGTAAGCAATGATAAGGTAACTGATGATCGCCGCGGGGGCGCAGTATATGACAAAGAACGCGTTCCCCAATAAGGGATACAGGTTTGACTTCATAATGAGATTCGGGGGTTCGCCATAGGCTACCCAAACACCGCAGATCGTGGTAATAGCGGTGCATACGATCACCGAATAGATGATCGCCGAAGTCGGTGCGGCTGCAAGAAGCAGAACGATTACCAATGTTCGGATGGTCAGTCCAATCATGGAGACGCCGCCGAACAAGGCCGATGCGACTGCCACGAACGCCGTCACTGAAATGACAGTCGGAACGATGGCGCCCTCGTTCTGGCGCAGCAGCGCGAAAGTGATTCCTTCCAGAAGGCGAGTCTGCGCTATCACGGCCACAAAAAAGGTTAAGCCAAGAATGAAAAGCATCGTGTCCGCGTGGATCATGTCGTCCAACCCGTGGAAGGTTAGCAAATTCGCCTGGGCCCAGTGCCACCAACCGCCCTCTCGTATCTGCTCGTGCCACTCGGATGTGCTGAGTTTGCAAAACGTCGCGATGATAACAAGCGCCATTCCGTAGGTAAGCGCATTTTT
>WNFD01005298.1_pt1 | contig 12911 bp, 10 predicted proteins | sample 5400491 | NCBI WGS metagenome assembly WNFD01 (sample SAMN13153343, study PRJNA577476) | soil metagenome | isolation source: 120 cm saprolite under Douglas fir tree site 2 hole 2 replicate 2 | place: USA:California | collected 2015-04-18 | reverse complement strand
CGGGTACCAAGTCTTCGCCACGTCTCGCTGCGCGAGACGGGATGGAGCAGCAACCCTACGAGTTCCGGTCGCAAGCGGCCGGGATCAAAGGGTAAGGCGACGTACGGAGAACAAGTCCGCATCCACGCCTTCCCTCGATGCAAGTTTTTTGGTAGCGACCCGCACGCAGTCCGCGTCTCAGCGCGAACCTGCGAAGCCTAGCGCAAGCCTACCGAAGGCAGGCAACCCGCCGCGGCGGGCACGGTGTTTCGTCAGGAGAATGAATGGGCGACAAAGAGGAAAAATCGCAAGAGCCGGTAATCGGGAAAGCTCCAGGCCATCAGTACGACGCGAAATCCATCAGAGTGCTCGGCGGCATCGAAGCCGTACGCTTGCGTCCTGCGATGTACATCGGGTCGACGGGCGAAATGGGATTGCACCATCTCGTTTGGGAAGTGGTCGACAATTCGGTCGACGAAGCCATGGCCGGCCACGCCGACGAAATCAATGTCACCGTACACGCCGATGATTCCGTCACGGTGGTCGACAACGGCCGCGGCATTCCGGTCGACATGCACGCCACGGAAAAGCGTCCGGCCGCAGAAGTTGTCCTCACCGTTTTGCACGCCGGTGGAAAATTCGACAGCGAAACCTACAAAGTCTCCGGCGGTCTGCACGGCGTCGGCGTCTCCGTAGTCAACGCGCTCTCCGACTGGCTCGAGCTCGAAATTTCGCGCGACGGAGGAGTCTGGGAGCAGACCTACGAAAAAGGCAAGCCCACCTCCAAGCTGAAGCAGACCGGAAAAACGCGCAAAACCGGAACGAAAGTCACGTTTCACCCGGATCCCGCCATCTTCGATAAGACGACCTATAGCTTCGACACGCTGGCGCAGCGCCTTCGCGAACTCGCCTTCTTGAACAAGGGCCTGAAGATCACGCTGACTGACGAACGTACTGAAAAATCCACGGAGTTTCGCTTCACCGGCGGCATCACCGAATTCGTCAAGCATCTCAACCGCGGCAAGACCACGCTCCACGATTCGCCCATCTACATCGAAGGCAAGCGCGGCACAGTCGAAATCGAAATCGCGCTGCAGTACAACGACACCTACGGCGAAAACGTTTTTGCCTTCGCCAACACTATAAACACCGTTGATGGGGGCACGCATCTCTCCGGCTTTCGCTCCGCGCTGACGCGCTCCATCAACAATTTCGCCTCCTCCGCCGGCATGTTGAAAGAGCAGAAAGACGAGGTCAGCATCAGCGGTGACGATGTCCGCGAAGGTCTCGTTGCCGTCATCAGCGTGCGCCTGCCGCAGCCGCAGTTTGAAGGCCAGACTAAGGGCAAGCTCAACAGCGACATCAAGGGCGATGTCGAACAGCTTGTGAACGAGCGCCTCGGCGAATGGTTTGACAAGCATTCAACCGTTGCACGCCGCATCATCGGCAAGTGCATCGAAGCCGCGCGTGCCCGCGAGGCCGCCCGCAAAGCCCGTGAGCTGACGCGCCGCAAATCCGCGATGGATTCCAGCGGCCTGCCCGGGAAACTCGCCGACTGCCAGGAACGCGATCCTTCGCGCTGTGAATTGTTCGTGGTCGAGGGCGAATCCGCCGGCGGCTCCGCAAAAATGGGCCGCGACCGCAAATATCAGGCGATTCTTCCGCTCAAGGGCAAAATCCTTAACGTCGAAAAAGCGCGTTACGACAAGATGCTCGGCCACGAGGAAATTCGCGCCATCATCACGGCCCTGGGCACCGGCATCGGCAAGGACGATTTCGACGCCGGCAAGCTGCGCTATCACAAGATCATTCTGATGACCGACGCGGACGTCGACGGCAGCCACATTCGCACCTTGCTGCTCACCTTTTTCTTCCGCCACATGAAGGAATTGATCGAACGCGGCCACGTGTATATCGCGCAACCCCCGCTGTACCGCGTGAAGCGCGGCAAGACGGAGCGCTACATCCGCGACGAAACCGATTTCGCGCACGAGCTGATGAAGCGCGCCACCGAAGACCACGTGGTGAAAGCCAGAGAGGGCGTCTCCCTGGAGGGCGCGGGATTGACGAAGTTCCTGCTCAACGTGCAGGAGTACGAAGCCGCCGCGGCGAAACTCGGCCGCCGCCTGCGCGAGCCCGGGCTAGTTGAGTTGCTCTCGGAGAGCGGCCTCGAAAAGAAAACCGACTTTGAAGATAAGAAGGCGCTGGAGAAGTTTTTGAAGGAAGTCGACAAAGCCAAGCTCAAGCTCGAAGGCAAGATCGTCTTCGATGAAGAGCACAGCCTCCACGAAATTCAATTTGGCCCGCCGCACAGCCAGAAAATTAACTGGGCGCTGGCGTCCACCGCGGAGTACAAGCGCCTGCGCTCCCTCGCCAAGCTGGTCGATGAATTCAACAAGCCGCCGTTTGTGGTGTCCAACAACGGCACTAAAGTAACCAAGGAAAAGGCGCGGGATGTTTTGAACTACGTTGTCGAAGACGCCAAAAAAGATTTCACCATCACGCGCTTCAAGGGCCTCGGTGAAATGAACGCCGAGCAGCTCTGGGACACGACCATGAACGCGGAGACGCGCACGCTGCTGCAGGTGAAGCTCGAGGACGCCGTCGCCGCCGAAGATATTTTCACAACGCTCATGGGCGAGAACGTCGAAGCGCGCCGCAAATTCATCGAGGAAAACGCCCTCGAAGTCGTCAACCTGGATATTTAATTCGATGGCGCAAAGCTGATGGCGGAAATTGGCCGGGGATCGACGCGCGACGCCGTGCGGTGGGGATTGCTCCTCGCCGCTGTGGCTGTCTCTGGTTATCGTCTGCCGGCGACGTTTCGCAATTTTCAGCAGTGGCGTGCCGCTTTGCCGGTCGATCATTTGGCAGCGGACCTGTACAAGACGATTTTCACCGTCAATGCCGTGGGCATCGTCATTATTTTGGCCGTGGCGGCGGCAGCGTTTCATCTGCTACGGGCGCGAAGCGCAAAGCAGCCATGATGTATCAACTCGGCTGGAGCACGCTCCCGGGACTGCGCGGACTGAGCTGTGGCGATTTTCACGCCACGCCCACAGCAACGCCGGATAACGAGCGCGGCGTAGCAGTTGAATTTGTAACGGAAGCTGAACGCGACAACTTTGTACGCCAACTCGAAGAGCATTTCGCAGCGCAACGTTTCACCAACACAGCGGATGCCTTCGACACCGTGAAGGCCTTTGCGTTGGAACGTACGCGAAAATAGGGCTGTCATCCTGAGCGTAGCGAAGGATCTCAGCCAATCACTAAACTAGGCTGAAGGGGATAACGAGAGAAAATGGCCGACGAAACAAATAAATCCATTCTGCTTCCCGTGGATATCGAAGCGGAAATGCGCAAGTCGTATCTCGACTACGCAATGAGCGTAATCATCGCGCGCGCGCTCCCCGACGTGCGCGACGGCCTCAAGCCGGTGCAGCGCCGCATCCTCGTGGCCATGAACGACCTCGGCCTGGCCTCCAATCGCGGCTACCGCAAGTGCGCGAAAATCTGCGGCGACACTTCCGGCAACTACCACCCGCACGGCGAGGCGGTGATCTATCCCGCGCTCGTTCGCCTCGCGCAAGACTTCAACATGCGCTACCCGCTCATCGACGGCCAGGGAAACTTCGGCTCCGTGGACGGCGATCCCCCGGCGGCCATGCGGTACACCGAGGCGCGGCTGGCGAAAATTAGCGAAGACATTCTCGCCGACCTCGAAAAAGAGACCGTCGATTTCGTTCCCAACTTCGATCAAACGCGCGAAGAGCCCTTCGTCCTTCCGTCTCGCATTCCCAATCTTCTCGTCAACGGCGCCAGCGGCATCGCCGTCGGCATGGCAACCAACATTCCGCCGCACAATTTGCGCGAAATCGTCGACGCCGCGATGCTGCTGATCGAAAAGCCGGACGCCACTCTCAAAGAAGTCATGAAGCTGGTCCCCGGCCCGGATTTTCCCACCGGTGCCTACATCGCCGGCCGCGAAGGCATCGAAGCCGCCTACAAAACGGGCCGCGGCAGCTTCATGATGCGCGCCAAAGCCGCCATCGAGGAAGTCGGCAAGGATCGCGAAAATATCGTCATCACGGAAATTCCTTATCAGGTGAACAAATCGAAGCTCATCGAGCGCATCGCGGAGCTCGTGCAGAGCAAGAAAATCGAAGGCATCGCCGACGTGCGCGACGAATCCTCCCGCGAAGGCATGCGCATCGTGGTGGAAATCAAGCGCGGCGAAGAATCGCAGCTCATCCTCAACAATCTTTTCAAGCACACCCAGATGCAGGAATCCTTTGGCATGATCCTGCTGGCCATTGTCGGAGGTCAGCCGCGCGAACTCGGCCTCATCCCGCTGGTCAAGCTGTTCATCGAGCACCGCGTCGAAGTCGTGCGCCGCCGCACCGTCTACGAGCTGCGCAAAGCCCGCGAGCGCGAACACATTTTGGTCGGCTACCAGATCGCGCTCGACCATCTCGATGACGTCATCCGCATCATTCGCGGTTCCAGCAGCCGCGCCGACGCCAAGGAAAACCTGCTCAAGTATTTCACCGAGCAGGAAGTCACCATCACCGAGAACGGCAAGTCCCGGAAACTCGAAGGCGTCAAGCTCGACGGCCGCAAGTACAAGCTTGGCCCCATCGAGGGAGAAGCCGCCGGCCGTAGCGCCGCTCTCGGACTCACTCCGGTTCAAGTTGATGCCATCCTTGAACTGCAGCTCCACCGCCTGACGCAGCTCTCGGTCGACGAGATTCTCAAGGAATTGAAGTCCATCCGCGAGCACATCGCCGAGCTGGAAGAAATTCTCTCCACCGACAAAAAGCTGAAGCAGGTCATCACCGGCGAACTCAAGGAAGTGCAAAAGTCTTACGGCGACGATCGCCGCACGCAAATCGTCGACAAAGTCGACGAAATCAAGCTCGAAGATCTAATCGCGGACACCGACATGCTGATCACTGTCAGCCATGCCGGCTACATCAAACGCACCGCCGCTGACACCTACCGCCACCAGTCACGTGGCGGCAAAGGCCGCATCGGCGCGCGCACCAAGGAAGAAGACTTCGTCGAGCACCTCTTCATCGCCTCCGCGCACAGCTACATCTTGCTGTTCACTTCCAAGGGCCGCGTTTACTGGCTCAAAGTTTACGAACTCCCGGAAGCCGCGGCAGCCACGCGCGGCAAGGCGATTTCGAGCCTCGTGAAATTCCAGGAAGACGAAAAACTTACCGCGCTCGTCGCCGCCCGCGATCTCGAAGAAGCCGGCCAGTTCGTCTTTATGGCCACGCGCAACGGCACGGTAAAAAAATCCGCGCTCACCGAATTCTCCAACCCGCGCTCCACCGGCATCATCGCCATCACCCTCGACGGCAAGGACGAACTAATCGGCGCAAAACTCACCGACGGCAAGAAAATGATTTTCCTGGCCAGCCACGAAGGCCAGGCCATTCTCTTCCGCGAAACGGAAGTGCGCCCGATGGGCCGCGGCGCAGGCGGCGTCAACGGCATGGATCTGGACAAGGAAGACTACGTGGTCAGCATGGACGCCGTGCAGCCGGATTTCGAGATCATCGTCAAGGAACACAACCAGACCTCGCAAAATCTCGAGGAGCTCGAGAACGAGCACATTAGAGACTCGCTCACTACGCTGATGCTCACCGTGGCCGAAAAAGGTTTCGGCAAGCGCACTCCCCTAGCCGAGTACCGCATCACCTCCCGCGGCGGCAAGGGTGTCGTCAACATGAAGACTACCGACCGCAACGGCTCTGTGGTAGCCACTCTGCAAGTCACCGAAGAGTCCGACGTCATGATCATCACGCACAACGGCAAAGTCATCCGCGTGCACGCCAACGAAATCCGCGAGGCCGGCCGCTCCACGCAAGGCGTCCGCCTCCTCCGCCTCGACGACGACGACTCCGTAGCCGCCGCCGCCGTGCTCCAGGAAGAGAACGACGAAGAGAAGAAGTGAAACTCACCAGACGCCGTTTTGCGATTCTGCTGCTCTCCGCCGCTTCTCTGCTCTTGTTCGCAGTTGCCGCCTCACCACAGAAGCGGACCCCCAACAAACCGTACCTCGTCTACGTTGGCACCTACACAAATAAGACGGAGAGCAAAGGGATCTACGCCTACCTCTTTGACCCAGGAATTGGCAAACTCAGCCCCCTCGGCGTGGCCGCCGAATCCGAAGACCCTTCCTTCCTTGCCGTGCATGCCAGCGGCAAATATCTCTACGCGGTAAACGAAATCGATCATTTCGGCGCCCAGAGAAGTGGCGCGGTCAGCGCCTTCTCCATCGATCACAAAACCGGCAAACTCACTCTCTTGAATCAAGCCGCCACTCGCGGCGCCGGCCCATGCCACATCTCCCTCGACATCACCGGCAAGTTCGTCCTCGTCGCCAATTACGATGGCGGTAGCATAGCTACATTTCCGATTCATGACGACGGCAGCCTTGGCGAAGCTGCTGGCTTCGTCCAGCATTACGGCTCGAGCGTGAACAAAGAACGCCAGGAAGCATCGCATTCGCACTGGATCGGCGTCTCCCCGGACAATCGCTTCGCGATCGAGGCGAATCTTGGCCTGGACGAGCTGCCGGTCTATCACTTCAACGCTGGCAATGGGGACCTCTCGCCCATCGAACCGTTTGTGAACCTAAATCCTGGCGCCGGACCTCGCCACCTCGCCTTCCATCCCAACGGCAAATTCGCCTACGTGCTCTCCGAAATGGGCAGCAGCGTCACCGCTTTCGCCTACAGAGCAAGCAGCGGTTCGCTCGCCTCGCTGCAAACAGTCTCCACACTTTCCATTCTCCGAAAAGACTATTCCGGCCCGAAGGAGGCCGCGGAAATTGCCGTGCACCCCAGCGGGAAATTCCTCTACGCCTCCAACCGCGCCGGCATTGACACCATCTCCACCTTCTCCATAGATCATGTGAAAGGCAACCTCAAGCTCAAAGACGAATATCCCACCATGGGAAAAACTCCGCGCAACTTCTCCATCGACCCCACCGGTAAATTCCTCCTCGTCGCCAACCAGGAGTCCAACAACATCGTAGTCTTCCGCATCGATGCCACAACCGGCGCCCTCAGGCCCACCGGCGAAAACACGGAAGCTCCTGCCCCCGTCTGCATCACGTTTGTAGCAGTCCGATAACGCGTCGCGCTACAATCCGCCGCCGCTTGCCGCCGGTTTGCGCCGCCTTTTCTTTTCCCCCGGTTGGAGTACAATCCCCGCCACCATGGCGAAGCGCAAAGCAAAGAAGCCCGCAACGCGACGCAAGGCGCGTTCTGGCGCAGCCGCCAGGCTCCCCAAAAACGCTGTAACCCTGGTCGTCATCCTTCGCGCCAAGGAAGGCCAGGAGTCCCTGCTCGAAGCCGAACTCCGCGCGCTCATCGCCCCCACCCGCCGCGAGGAAGGCTGCCTCACTTACGACCTCCATCGCGCCATCGAAATCCCCGGCGCCTTCCTGCTCCACGAAGTCTGGGCCACCCGCGAACACCATCGCCTTCACACCAAGGCCCCGCATTTCCTCCGCTGGGACGCTCGCAAAGACGCCCTCCTCGCCACGCGCGACGCCACCTTCTGGCAGCAGCTCGCCTAGAACGGGGATGCTCATGCAAGACCAGCGAAATATCATCCTGTGAACGGCCATCGCGTTGTACGCCGCATCCATTGTGACCTGCATCGTCGCCGTGGTGCGCGCGCGAAAAGACCGCGTGCCATGGATGGGACCGGAGTCTGCCGCCTATCTCAACCCCCTCGCCAATCTCTTCCTGGGAGCAGGCTTCCTCATCAGCGCGTTGGCTAACAACGCTCTCTGGCTCCGCGCATTGTTTTGTGCCGCTGGCCTGTTCCAGATTCTAGTTTTTGTCGTCGTACGGAATCGGGCCCGCAAAAAGAAGCTGGCCGCCGCGTCGCGCAATATCGATCCGCCATCGAATTGACTATCTTTTTCCGCGCGTCGACAAACTTCGCGGGCCTCAAGACTGCCTTTCCGCTCTGGTGAGTCTCAAATAGAGAGCCGCTACTGCGGCTTGCGTTTCAGCGCCTTTCCAATCGCCAGCAAAAAGATCGCACTCTTCTCTTTCGCGTGCGGCGAAAAGAACTCGATCACTTCGTCGTCGAAAAAAGTCAGCCCGCTAGCACCTAAGTGCTGGGCGTATGCAGCCAAATACATCTTGCCCCCGATCGCGCCAGCCTCTAGTTGCACCGCGCGATAGCCACGGTTCCCGTATGCCTCCAAAATGCGCTTTAAATCGGCCAGAAAGAAGACGTCCACGCACGCATCCGCCGGCAATTGTTGCTCCAGTCCAAGGCGCCCAGCTTCGGCGCGGCATTTCCCATGCATCAAGAGCTCCAGCGTCTTCCGCTCGCGGTGGAAGAAGTAAGCGCCCGGCGCAAGCCCTTGCACCGAATGCGCGATCAGGTAAATGTCATTGAGCTGCGCGCCGGGCTCAAAAAAGTCAGCCGGCAGCCCTCGCGTCGCGCGGTCGAGAATGGTCGAAAGTTGCGCCAGTGTAATCGCCGCCGCCGGATCGAACGTTCGCGTCGAGCCGCGCCGCAGGATCGCTTCTTCGATCGTGTCCCCGGGCAGTTCTTCATCCCGCAGCGGCTGCAGGCGAATTTCCTCGCCCGCCGGAGCAGAAGGCAGGAAGACCGGCCGCTTCTCGCGCCACTGCGCCGCTTCCTCTTCGGACGCAAGCGAAGAAGCGTCGTGCATCTCCTGCATGGCGGGAAATTCCATCTCGCGTTTCGAAAGCGGGATCGTCTCCAGGCCCATTACCCCAGCTTCTCTCGGCGCCGGCAGCGAGCCCTCCGGCGTGCGCCCTATAGGCACAAGGCACAACGAGACCTCGCGCCGCGTATCGACATCAAGCAACCGATTCACCTCGGCGTCCACAAACCCAAGCACAACCTTTGCCGGCAGCCCCGAAGCCGCGGCAACCGCCAGCATGTTCGCCAGCAGCGTGCCGCCATCCCAACCAAAATGGCGATACGTACGCGCCGCGTACTTCCACGCGTTTCGCCAATACGTTCCGGTGCAGACAATCGTCGCGGGTGCATGAGCCACGGCCGGCTCCAACGCCGTCGCCTGCGCCAAATTCCCGCGAAAATCGCCCTTGCGCAGCAACCCCAGCGACATGTCCGCCGGATTGAAGTGATGCACCCCGGCGTCCAGGCCTCTCAGCTCACCGCTTACGACGTACAGCTCGATCTCATAGAGCGCTCCGGTGCACGCTGCCGCCCGAAAACAGATTTCCCCGCCTGGATATTTGCGCTGCCTGGTAATTCCCGCTGAAAAAAAGAGGATGCGCGCCAGATCCCGAACATCAGGCACCGCATCGCCGCCGCCCACCGCACGCACCTGCTCGGAAATTGCCGCCAGCGCAGCGACGCCCGTTTGCGGCACGTCCCGCGGCAACGCAATCGCTTCAATCGCCGGATAAATCTTGAACGGCAGCGGCCGGTTCGCCCAATCCAAAAAGTGAGCACTACTCCGAACACTCCCGTACGAGTGCTTCGTCGCCTCGTGATACTTCCAAGCCGCCTGTATGTCCCGGTTCTTCAGCATGCTTGCCTTCATGTTCTTTCTCCCCGGTAGCGAAAGACGATGGCCCCGCGAGTGCGAGATGCTTCAATCGAAGAATGGAAAGCCTCGCCCCAACTTCCGGGTTGCCAACCTTGCCCTGATCGTCAGAATGTTTGCGAGACGGCGCAGCGGCACCGGCCTAATTGGGGGTATGTGGCCGCATGGACGAGATACCTATTGCGGCACTGCTTCCACCACTGACACGAAAGACTGCGTGGGAACCACCGCGGTCATGCGGAATCCGCTGTGCGCAAGTAGCTGCTGAAATTCTTCTCGTGTGCGCTCGCGACCGCCGGCTAATACCAGCATCTGCATGTCGGTCAGCTTCGACATGTGTTGCTCGCTTCCTTGAGGAACGATTGCTTCAACAAGGATCAGCCGGGCTGGCTCAACATTGCGCAGCGCTTCGCGGCAGTTTTTAAGAATGATGCCGGCGCGTTGGTCATCCCAGTCATGGATGATACTTTTCATTAAGTAAGCGTCCGCCCCTGCAGGAACGCTCTGAAAGAAATCAACAGCCATGGCGCCGCAACGCTCTGCAAGACCGGATTCCTGAAAGCGTTTTCGCGCTCCTGCAAGAACGTATTCCTGCTCGAGCAACAAGCCATGCATGGCGGGATACTTTTGCAAGATGGCGGCCAGGAGAGCGCCTTGTCCGCCACCGAGATCGGCGATGACTTTGATTCCCGAGAAATCGTATGCCTGCAGCAGCGCCGTACTTACCATTTGACTGAAGCTGGTCATGCCGTCATTGAAAATTCGAGACAATTCGGGACTGGTCTGCAGGTGGCTGAAAAGCGGCTTGCCAAAAAGGTGCTCGACGGCGGGCTGACCCGTTTGGGCGGAATACATCAAATCGGCGTAGTTTCGAAAGAGAAAGCTACTGGTCACCCAGCGCATGTAGCCACGCAGCGAATCGGGAACGTCGCTGCGCAAGAGTCTGCCGGCAGAGGTCAACGAGAAGCGCCGTCCGCTGCTTTCGGTGAATATCCCGAAGCTAGATAAGGTGCGAAGCATGCGATATAGGGCGTCGTCATTCGCGTGAGTAGCCGCCGCAAGTTCGCTGACCGGCTTGGTTTTCTCAGCGAGCAGATCGGGGATGCCAAGTTCTATGATCACGCCAATAAGCGCCGCGGGAATATAACCGGTGGCGAGTTGACGAATTCGCTCTGCGCCTTCGCTGGCGGCAAGCCCGATTCCTTCTTTCATCATCAATGCCTCCCTCTGAGCGGCATAACGAGATACGTTAAACGGGGCGAAAGCGATACTCCCCAAGCCGGGTCATTAACACCGCCGCCGTGATGGTGGCAATCAGAAAAAATACTAGCGGGAGTCGATACGAACCTGCGCGATCGAAGCCTATCGCCATCAATAGCGAGCCGAGCGCACCGGACAAGGTAAAAGCGGAAAAAAGATAGCCATAAATCTCACCAAATGACCGAAGCCCAAAATAGCGACCGGTGAGATAGGCAATCAGGTCCCCCTCAGCGCCCAGGCCCAGGCCCACCAGAGACGCCCCGACAAATGCTGCGGCTCCGCCCGCTCCTACCCAGAGCAAGGAAAGGCCGCAGGCGACGCCGCTGAAAAAGAATATCGCAACATAAGGCGCGAAGACGCGATCCAGTACGTACCCGGAGCCCACTCTTCCCAGCAATAGAGCTACACCTAACGCTGAACTGGCCAGCGCTGCGTTTTCGGCACTGACGCCGCGATCGGTAAGCATGGGGGACGAGATGAATCACGCAGGCGTGAACGCTCGCGCCAACCAGTGAAAAGCCGCAAACCATCAACCAAAATGTGCTGCTGCTCCTCGCGGCGGACCACGTCAGGCCTTGTTTCTCAGGGCGCTCTTCGGATTGCGCGAGGAAATCCACGCCACCATCCGGCAGCAAGCCTTTCTCCTTTGGGCTATCTTTCAGGAACAGGGCGACCATCGGGATGGCCACAACCAGACCCAAAACGCTCAGGGTCGCGTACGCTGAGCGCCAGCCAAGCACGCTAATTAGACGCTGCGCGATGGGCGGCATCACGATGGCTCCAGTGGCGACCCCCGCCATGGTGAGACCCAGAGCCAAGCCTCGCCGTCTGTCAAACCAATTGGAGACGACTTTAATGTAAGGCACCTGGGCGGTACCGCCAATGAGCCCTAGCGCGAGGAAAATGACGTAGAGTTGCCAGAGGCTGGTAGAAATAAACTTGAAGGAGATTAGCAGGAAGCCGAAGATCAGCGTCCCGGGAAGAATCACTCGCCGCACGCCAAAGCGATCCACCAACCGCCCGGCTAGCGGAGAGCTAACGCTGAACATGACATTGGCAAGAGTAAATGCCAGAGAGATCTGCGTCCGGTTCGAATGGAATTCCTTGACCAGAGACTTGACGAAGACTCCGAAAGAAAATACGAAGATCGGCGCATAACCCAGCAAGAGGCCAATTGCCGCGGTGAGAACGACCCACCAGCCATAGAAGAACTTTTTCGGTCGAGTTTCCATCTCGAATACTCCCGGGGCTTCTGACTGAGGTTCGGCGCAGCGAACTAGTTAACCAGACCGCTCTCTTTAGCAGGTAACGGTAGGGAGTCTATACGAAACAAGGTGAGGGGCACAGGCCAGGCGCGCTACTCGTTTCCGATAATCTCAACAGCACTCCCTAGAAGTCTGACTGAGGGAAGTTGAAAGCTTCGATAGCGCTCACCGATTCCGGGCCGATGTTGCCGGTCACACTCCACAGTCCACGGATTGCTGGAATCGTTCCTACGAGGCTTGCTGCTGGAAGGAACAGTTTGAGAGGCTTCTCGGCAACTTCTACTCAACGCACCCGATGGTTGAATCCTGGTGTTGACTAAATCGAATTCGCAGGGTAAAAACGCCGGTAACGTCGCAGTTTGTCAGGCCTGGTTGCCGTTCGCGCTCGTCTACCCTGGGTCTCTGCATTCTGCGCATAAGGGATGGGGGTGTTCCGTGGCAAGAAAGCATGCTGTCTTATTTTTGGTCTTGATGCTTTTGGGCGTTCCTTCCGCTTCTGCACAAGTCAGTACGTCATCGATCAATGGAGCCGTGATCGATTCGTCCGGCGGTATCGTAGCCGGCGCCAAAGTGGAGGCGAAGAACGAAGGGACCGGGCTGGTGTTCGTGCAAAACACGACGAGCTCGGGCAATTATTCGTTCGCGTCGCTGACTCCCGGGAGCTACAGCGTCACCGTGACGCTAACCGGGTTCCAAGTCTTTTCCAGCGTTCACAACGTCCTGACGGTAGGCACCCCGCTGGTTGTGGACGTTACCCTAAGAGTTGGTACAGTCAGCCAGACGGAGGTAGTCGAATCGAACTATCAGCGGCTGGAAACCTCCAACGC
>WNFD01009058.1_pt1 | contig 12913 bp, 12 predicted proteins | sample 5400491 | NCBI WGS metagenome assembly WNFD01 (sample SAMN13153343, study PRJNA577476) | soil metagenome | isolation source: 120 cm saprolite under Douglas fir tree site 2 hole 2 replicate 2 | place: USA:California | collected 2015-04-18 | reverse complement strand
GCTGCCAATGCTCCGGCAATGCAGGGCCAGTACAAAGACAACCTGCAGCGCGTGAACGAATCCATTCGCGAGGCGCAAGGCTTGGTGGACGAAAGTCCGAATGATGAGGACGCACGCCGCTCACTCATGGATGCCTATCAGCAAAAATCCATGCTCTTTGAGATGGCAATGGACCGTTCTCTGCCATAATGGTGAAACTTTTCGAATTGCGCTTCAGGGCGATCGCGGATCAGCAAGCTTGGGGGAGTCGTATATGGTGAGCAAACGCGCGGCAAAGTTCGTTGCGCTCGGCGTGATTCTAGCGGGCACGCTGGTGGCGGAGAGCAAGAAAGAGTACCACTTCGCGGTAGGACCAAAGGCCGGCGTCTCGGTTATGAATCCTTATGGCTCGGTTTCTGTAAAACCCTCCCCGAACAATACTGTTGTCGTGAATGCGATCTTGCACTCCGACAAGGTGGAAGTGGACAACAGCCAAAATGGAAACCGCGTGGATATTCAATCTCATTTGCTGTCGGGCGCCGATGCCGAATCCGGCCGGGTCGATTATGAAATTTTGGTTCCCGCCGATGCCAGCATCACCCTGCATTCCAGCACTGGCTCCCTGCGCGCCCAGAAACTGCACGGAGACGTCAGCCTGGAGGGCCCGGGAGCTGCGGTCGATGTTCGCGACATCTCCGACGCTCACGTGCATGTGAAAACCATGAACGGGTCCGTGAATCTGGACAATATTCAAAACGGACATGTTGAGGTGGACTCCCTAAGCGGAGAAGTCACGCTGAAGGGGGTGAATGGCCCGGTGGTACAGGTCGTTTCGACCAGCGGCAGAATCATTTACATTGGCGACTTTGGCAAGAGTGGCGAATATCGCCTCACCAGTCACAGTGGCGACATCGACGCCACCATTCCAGAGTGGACCTCCGCCGACGTGAGCGCCCGATCGGTGCGCGGGGAAGTCCATGACGACATTCCCCTCCAACCCAAATCCCATAATTACTTCCCCGTCGACAAGGGACGTGCCTTCGCAGGTACTATGGGGAAAATGGCGGTATCCTCTACCGTGGTGCTGCGCACCTTCAGTGGTAAAATTCACCTCAGAAAACGCTCCGAAAAACAATAAGCAAAGCGAACCGCAAACCGGATCGGCGCAAATCCCGTCCCCACGGACCGGCGACAGGGTCTGGTGTCTTCGGGAGCAAGCCCGCGCTAAACGGATTCGCACACGGGGCGCAAGCCGTAGTTTTGATCGGCTTTATGGGCGCTGGCAAGAGCAGTGTGGGCCGGGCGCTCGGCCAGCGTCTGGGCTGGACGTTCGAAGATCTCGATGAACGGATTGAACGGCGCGAGCAACGGAAGGTATCGGACATTTTCCGCGATTCAGGAGAATCCGAATTTCGGCGGGCGGAGCATGGGGCTTTAAAAGAATTGCTGAGCGAGTCGCAGCCTGGAGCCTGGAAAATCGTCGCCCTCGGTGGTGGCGCTTTTGTGCGGAAAGACAACGCCAGGCTGATCGAAGCCAGCAGAGTTCCCACGGTATTCCTGGACGCGGAGGTGGGGGAATTGTGGCGACGCTGCCGGGAACAGGCCGAGCGGCAAGCGATTGAGCGTCCCTTGCTGGGCAGTCTGGAGAGCTTCCGCAAGCTTTACGAATCCCGGAGAGCGCATTACCTGAAAGCATCGTTGCGGCAGGAGACCATGGGCAAGACGGTTGAAGAGATTGCCGCAGCCTTGGTTCAGGCTCTGGGCATGGATCAAGGCCGCAAAAGGCGAGGAGCAAAGTCGTGACCCTGATGGCGCGGATGAGATGGCTAACGGTGGCGGTTCTAGCGGGCGCAGCTCTATTGTGTGCCAGTGACAAGAAAGATAAATCGAAGCCGGCGGGTGCGCAACAGATCGATTCCGGATCGTTCGGGGTGTTCGTCAAGGGCCAGCGAGTGGTTACCGAGACCTTCAACGTGCAGCAGGAAAATGGCGTCAGCGACGTCAAGTCCCATCTGCAGGAGACTGCCGGCCCGGCCCATGCGAACCAGCATTCGGAACTGCAGATGACTGGCAGTGGAGAGTTGGTCCGTTATGAGTGGAGCGATGGCGGCGGATCGCTGGTGGTAACTCCAAACAATGAATTCCTCCTTGAAAAGATAACCGCTTCCGCCGGGGCCAAACCGGCCGAACAGCCGTTTCTAATGCCCAACACCTCGGCGATTCTGGATAACAACTTTTTTATCCACCGCCAGGTGCTGGCATGGCGTTATTTGGCAACCAATTGTCAGACGCAGAACGGCGCTCTCAAGTGCCGGCAGGGAGCGGTGGAATTCGGCGTCTTAGTCCCGCAAGACCGGACGTCCGTGCGCATCCGCATGGAACTGGCGGGAAGAGAGAAAGTCACGATCCGGGGAACGGAACGGGAACTGTTGCGGCTGAACTTGAAGGGCGAAGCGTTTTCCTGGACGCTTTGGGTGGATGAGAAAGACCAGTTCAAGCTAATGCGTGTGCTGGTTGCGGACGATAATACTGAAGTAGTGCGAGACTAGCGAGAATCTGGTAGCCGTACGATCTTGATTCAGAGTTAGCAGGCCTGCAATGCCGCTGGCAGATGGACGGACAGCTCGCGTTCTCATTACAGTGCTGCTGTTTGCGCTGGGGCTGGGCTTTCTCTACGTCGCCCGGCAAACTTTAATCGCATTCCTGTTCGCAATCTTTTTTGCCTACCTGATGAGCCCCTTGGTGTCCTCACTGGAGAAAATCCTGCATGGGCGGGTACGGGCTATCGCGGTAATTTACCTCCTGTTGCTGGGCCTGCTGGTTCTGTTCTTCGTTTCCATGGGTCCTCGTATCGGCCGGGAGAGTGCGCGCCTGGGGCAATCCTTGCCCGCGCTGACACAGCTAAGCTCCGGACAAATTGCGGAGCGCCTGGGACAGGAGCATGGCTGGAACTCCCGTCTGGTCGGTTTGGCGCGCGATTATCTCGTCAGCCACAGTAATCAAATTGCAACCCTGGCGCAAAAAGTCGGATTACGCGTGGCCGACGTGGCAAAAGAGGCGTGGCTGCTGATCATCGTGCCGCTCTTATCGATTTTCTTTCTCAAGGATGGGCGGTCTTTCAGCCAGATACTCCTTGATCTCGTCCGGTCGCGGCCGCAGCGCGAATTGCTGCAAGGAGTGTTGAGTGATTTAAACCAGATGCTCGCGCATTTTATTCGCGCGCAACTCACCCTGGCCGGGCTCACGCTGGTTATGTATGCGGCGGTTCTCGCCACCATGCGAATGCCCTATTCGCTGGTGCTGGCAACGGTGGGTGGCATGCTGGAATTTATTCCTGTAGTCGGACCGCTGGCAGCCGCGGTCATCATCGTCAGCGTGGCGCTGCTACTCAGCTTCCCGCACTGGCTGGTTCTGATTATCTTTCTGGGCATCTGGCGGCTGATTCAAGACTATGTCACTTCCCCCCGCATCATGGGGCACAGCATGGAACTGCATCCGCTCGCCGCAATTTTTGGTGTGATGGCGGGTGGTGAAGTGGCCGGGATTCTCGGTATCTTTCTGTCCATCCCGGTGATGGCGAGTTTGCGAATCGTATTCCGGCGCTGGCGCCTATATGCCGAGAAGCGAAAATTCGGCCCGCTGAATGAATACGTGCTGGACCCACACGGTGTACGGCCGAAGTAGGCCTGCGGCTTTGAGTCCCCCTCCCGTGCCGGGCAGTTCGCCTTCCTAACTCATGGTTTCGAGGATGCGCTTGCCCCGGTTGCTTTTTCTGCATTTATGTTCCGCAGAAATTCGGCCGCAGCTTCGGGGAGCACGGTATTGATAAACATTCCCGAACCAAGTTCAAAGCCCGCGGTACGCGTGAGGCGCGGAATCACACTCACGTACCAGTGAAAATGGCGGGCGCTGCCATAGTCGGAAGGGCCGCTGCGAACCGTAAAGTTAAGGTCGGGGTTCTCCAGCCCAACATAGAGCTTGGCTAAAAGGCCCCGCAAGACCCGGGCCAGGTCCGCGATCTCGGCGGCTGAGATATCGCCGAAGCTGGCCATGTGCCGAAGCGGAAAGATGTGTGTGGCAAATGGCGTGGCCGAGGCAAACACCTCCATGGCCACGAAGTGCTCGCTTTTTTGGACAATGCGTGTTTGCTCTGCAATCTCTCGCTCCATCATGTGACAAAACATGCAGTTCCCGTCGTCGTCGTAGTGGCGCAGGGCTTCATGCAGCCGGTGCCGTACCTGGCTCGGAATCACCGGGGTGGCGATGAGCTGAGAATGCGGATGCTGCAGGCTTGCGCCGGCGTCCACGCCATGGTTCTTGAAAATGGTGACGTGGTTAATGCGGCGGTCCATCCCCAGCAAGGTGTACCGTTCCTTGTAGACGCGCAGAATCCTCGCCACTTGTTCATCCGGCAACAGGGCCATGCAGGCGGAGTGGTCCGGACCGTCAATGATCACTTCGTGAAAACCGAAGCCCTCGATGCGTCGCCACACGTCCTGCAGGCTTCGGGTTGGCTGGCCTGCGCTGGATAGCGCCGCGAACTTGTTGGGGATGACTCGTACGGCCCAGGGCTCGTTCATATTTGCTGGATACCGCATAACCTCGGGCGGAGTCTTGCTCTCGTTTCCCGGGCAGAATGGGCAGCTTTCCACAAAAGATGGCACGGTTTGCGGGGGCCGGTGCGTAGCCAACTCCTCGGGACGTTTGGCGCGCTCGGTGGCGATAATGACCCATTCCTTGGTAAAGAAGTTCTGTCGCAGTTCTGGCACGGTGGTCCTCCTGCATCTTCCATCGGCAAAAGGCGGGAGGGACTGTAGTTCTGCAAGGTCCGAGCTGAAACACTGCCCCAAATAACGGCTGTTGTAGAATCCAAAGTATCCTCATTATGAGCAGGAAACTTCCCATCGGCATTCTGGGAGCCACCGGCGTTGTCGGACAGAGGTTTATCCAGATGCTGGAGCACCATCCCTGGTTCGAAGTGGCGTGGCTCGCCGCTTCCGATCGTTCTGAAGGCAAGACTTACGCCGAAGCCGCACGCTGGCGGTTGAAGACCCCGATTCCAGAAAACGTGGGAGCAATGAAAGTCTCGCCGGCAACCCCAGAGGGTGCGCCGAAAATAATTTTCGCCGCGCTCGATGCCTCGATTGCCGCCGAGATGGAGCCATGCTTCGCCGAGGCTGGCTGCGCCGTGGTTTCGAATTCCAGCGCGCTGCGCATGCAGTCCGACGTACCCTTGGTCATTCCCGAGGTCAATGCAGGCCACATCAAGCTCATCGACGGGCAGGCATGGCGAAAGAAATCCGGCGGCTATGTTGTGACCAATCCCAACTGTTCGGCGATTGGACTGGTTCTGGCCCTGGCTCCGCTGCATAAAACCTTTGGCCTGGAAGCAGTGATGGCCGTAACCATGCAGGCGGTGAGCGGAGCCGGATACCCAGGCGTTGCCTCTCTCGACATCCTGGGCAATGTGATTCCTTATATCCGCAATGAAGAAGAAAAAATGGAGGAAGAAACGCTAAAGCTGTTAGGCCAGCTAAACGGAAAACAGATTATTTCGGCGGCATTCGCCATGAGCGCGCAATGCAACCGCGTCGCGGTGGAAGACGGGCACACAGAATCGATTTCGGTGCGCCTGAAGACGAAAGCCAAGCCGGAAGAAATTATTGCTGCGTGGAATAACTACCGCAGTGAGCCGCAGGAATTAAAGCTGCCGAGCGCGCCAGAACGTCCGGTTGTTTATCTGGAAGCGAATGACCGTCCTCAGCCCCGTTTTGACGTTGACATGGGCGCAGGCATGACGACTGCCGTGGGACGTCTGCGGCCGTGCGGCGTTCTGGATTGGAAGTTCACCGTGCTGTCGCACAACACCATTCGCGGTGCCGCCGGCGCCGCAGTGCTGAATGCCGAACTGCTTAAAGCCAAGGGTTACCTCGGCGCCGGTCAGGCGAAATGAAACCCGAGCCGCTCTCCCGTAATCCCGCCAGGAAGCCACGCCGATGATCGTCATGAAATTCGGCGGCACTTCGGTGGAAGACGCGCGGGCGATCGAGCGCGTGGCCGCCATTGTCAAAGGCCGATTGCAGCAGGGCCCGGTGGTTGTGGTCAGCGCCATGGCCAAAGTCACCGATACACTGCTTACCATGGCGCGCGCCGCTGGCGCTGGCGAACGGAAGACGGCCCTCAAACTCTTACGCTCCCTTCAGGAACGACACTACAATACCGCCAGCGAACTGCTGGGCACCGCATTGTTTACCGACTTCCACTCGGATCTGGGCGGCGATTTCGAAGGCCTGGACGAACTGCTGCGCGGCATTTCAGCCGTCGGCGAACTGACTCCGCGCACCACGGATCACGTCGCGGCATTCGGCGAAATGCTTTCCAGCAAGATTGTCGCAGCAGCGTTTTCCGCTCACGGTCTGAACGGCGTCCACGTGGACTCGCGCGAAATTCTGGTCACTGACAGCAGCTACATGGAGGCTGTGCCGCAGACGGAAGAAACCAACCAGCGGCTGCAAGCCAAAGTGAAGCCGCTGCTCGATGCCGGCCAGGTTCCGGTGATGGGCGGATTCGTTGGGGCAAACCGCGCGGGTATAACCACCACCATCGGACGGGGCGGCTCCGATTTTTCCGCAGCGATTGTAGGCGCGGGACTGGGTGCCGAGCGCATTGAAATCTGGACGGACGTTGACGGCATCCTGACTACCGATCCCCGCATCTGTGCCGATGCGCATCGCATCAAAGTGATCAGCTTCGACGAAGCGGCCGAACTCGCTTACTTTGGGGCGAAAGTGCTGCATCCCGCCACCGTGCTTCCCGCGATCCAGAAAAACATTCCCGTGTATGTACTGAATTCGCGAAACCCATCGTGCGAGGGAACAAAAATCACAGCCCGCGCCCCACAGAGCAAGAATATTTTCAAGGCAATCGCAGTGAAGAAGCGTATTACTATCGTGGATGTGGCCGCTCCGCGCATGCTGCTGGCGCACGGCTTCCTGCGCGCGATTTTCGAGGCCTTTGACCGCCACAAAGTCGCGGTCGACGTAGTTTCGACTTCCGAGGTCAGCGTGTCCCTTACCGTGGATTCCAACCATGCCATCCCCGCCTTGGCCGCCGATCTGGCGAAACTTGCCGACGTGAAGTATGAGGGCCGCAAGGCTATTATCTGTCTTGTGGGCGAGAGCCTGCGCGATAAGCCAGGCGTGGCCGCGCTGGTTTTTGGCAAGCTGGTGGACAAGAAGATTCGCATGATTTCGCAGGGCGCGTCGGAAATTAACCTCACCTTTGTGATCGAGGAAGACGAAGTGCCGGAAGTGATCCAGCGCCTGCACAGCACCTTTTTTGCGGAGTTGGACCCGGAAGTATTCGCGTAAAAGCTTCAATCGCGAAGGTCGCTGAGAAAAAGCCGCGGAGAGCGCAGAGAAGTTCGCATGTTCTACGATACTCTCAGCGAACTCCGCGGCATTTCTCCCAATCTCCGCGCTAAGGTTTTGCAATGAACATCCTTCTACTCGGCCGCGGTAAGACCGGATCGCTGGTAGCTGAGGTAGCTCGCCAGCGCGGACATGACATTCAGGTCGTAGGCGCAAAGGAAAATGCCGGAGCTGCCGCCCTAACCCCGGAGAAGCTGGACAAAACAGACATAGTAATTGATTTCACCGCCCCCTCCTGCGTCGTTACTCACATGGAAGCCTGCGTAAAGGCCCGCAAGAACATGGTCGTCGGCACGACTGGCTGGCAAGAAGACCTGGACCGCATCCGGAAGATGGTCGAGAGCCGGGACACCGGATTTATCTACGCCGCAAACTTCTCCATAGGCGTCAATCTTTTTCTCGACATCGCACGCGCCGCAGCTGCTGCCTTGCAGCACGATTACACCGGACAGATATTCGAGCGCCACCACGCCCACAAAAAAGACGCGCCCTCGGGGACCGCCATTACCCTCCAGCACGTAATCCGCGAAGCCAGCGGTAAGAAAAACGAAGCCCTCGAAATCATTTCCTTTCGCGAAGGCGATGTCGTGGGCATGCACGAGATCGTACTCGAATCCCCCGCTGACCGGATTTATCTCTGTCACGATGCCAAATCCCGCCGGGGCTTTGCCGAGGGCGCAATCCGCGCGGCGGAATGGCTCGCCGGAAAGAAGGGCTTCTACGATTTCAAAGACGTCTGGCGGCAGCTCTAGCCCCAGCCGTTCCCACGCAAGCTCATTCGCGCTATCTTATTACCATGCAACTTCGCGGCTGTGGCACCGCTCTCGTCACTCCGTTTCATCAGGATGGCTCTGTCGACGACTCTGCCCTGCGCAACCTCGTAGCATGGCAGGTCGAGTCCGGTATCGATTTTCTCGTTCCCTGCGGAACCACCGGCGAGACTCCCACGCTCACGCACGATGAATGGCTGTATGTAATCGATGCCACCATCGAGGTCGTCGCCGGACGCGTGCCCATCGTCGCGGGAGCGACTTCCAACTCCACGCACGACGCCGTGGAGAAGGCTAAAGAAGTTGCGGCGCGGCCTGGAGTCGACGCCATCCTCACCGCGTCCCCGTATTACAACAAGCCCACGCAAGAGGGCCAATACCGCCACTTCAAAGCCATCGCAGAAGCTGTCGGCGACAAACCGATCATCCTTTACAACGTGCCCGGCCGTACCGCTGCCAACCTGGAGCCGGCAACCCTGGCGCGGCTGGCTGAAATTCCAAACGTCGTGGGCGTCAAGGAAGCCAGCGGCAACATGACGCAGATCGCCGAAGCCATCAACTCCGTTCCCGAAACTTTTCTGGTTTTCTCCGGAGACGATGCCGTCACATTGCCCGTGATCGCACTGGGCGGCGTTGGAATCGTCTCGGTCGCGTCGAATGAAATTCCCCGCGAAATGGCGGCGATGACGCGCGCCGCGCTCAACAATGACTGGGCCGCCGCCCGCACCCTCCATCGCAAGTACCTCGCCTTGATGCAAGCCAATTTCATTGAATCAAGCCCACTGCCGGTAAAAGCGGTGCTGGCGATGATGGGCAAGATCGAAGAGAACTACCGCCTGCCGCTTTTGCCCATGCGCCGCGACACGCGCTCGAAGCTACAGAAAATCGTGACGGAGGTCGGGCTGATCGCCAAGCCGGCGGCGTCCGCGCCGGACGCGGCGGAGTTCTACATCTACGAAAACTGGGCGGCTGGTCCACATAAGATCGTGCTACACCGGGGATCGTGCGGGCAATGCAACCAGGGCAAGGGCCGTCCCGCCGGTCATGACGCGAACCATGCGCGCTGGCACGGACCCTACGCTACACTCGCCCATGGCCGTGAAGTGGCGCATGGAATGACGGGCGTGCTGATCCGCAGCGAATGCAAGTGCGTGTGAAACTTTAAAATTGCTAATTGTTGATTACTGATTGTTGATTGACTCAGCAACCGTGTGCTACTCGACAATCAGCGATCAGAAATCAATAATCCCATGCAATCCCTAAAATCCTCCATCGAGCGCCTGGCCGCCCTGGGCGAGGTTGAACACAACCCTGAGGCGCGGCCCGCATTTCTCAAATTCCGCTGGATTCCGGCTCGGCGAACTTGCCGAGACAGGCGGCACTGGCCTGACGTTCGTGGACAAAGACACCTTCCCTGCGCGGCAGTTTTCCATTGCCGACCGCGTGCGTGTCGTTCCGGGCGGATCGTCGGTGCGCTTGGGTGCGTACGTGGCGCCGTCGGTGATCTGCATGCCTCCGATGTTTATCAACGTCGGCGCTTACGTCGATGAGGGCACGATGATCGATTCCCACGCGCTGGTGGGCTCGTGCGCGCAAATTGGCAAGCGCGTGCATCTCAGCGCGGCGGCACAGATCGGCGGCGTGCTCGAGCCCGTGAACGCGGCGCCCGTGATCGTTGAAGACGACGTGCTGGTCGGCGGCAACTGTGGAATCTATGAAGGCACCCTGGTGCGCGCGCGGGCGGTGCTGGGTGCGGGAACGATTCTTACGCGATCAACGCCTCTCTACGACTTGGTGCGCAACGAAGTTTATCGCGCAACCCCGGAATCAGTGCTCGAAGTTCCCGAAGGCGCTGTGGTCGTCCCCGGATCGCGCACTGTGACCAAAGGCGCTGCCGCAAAGTTAGGAATTTCCCTGTACACACCGGTGATCGTGAAATATCGCGATGACAAGACCAACCGCGGAATTGAGCTCGAAGATTGGCTGCGTTGATTAGTCTGTGAAATTGCCCCGCGTAACTAACCGACGCTGATGGCAAGTGTGTGCGCGCCATCGCGAGCAACGTGAACCCGGTTCAGCTTCTCCACCACCGCGTCGGCGTCCCCAAGTGTCACCGCCGGATAGGTACTGGTCAACGCGATCACTTTCATTCCACCGGCGTGTGCGGATCGAATTCCTGCAGGAGCGTCTTCGACTACTAAACAATCTCTTGCCTCCACGCCCAACAATTCCGCGCCCTTCAAATATGGTTCAGGGTGCGGCTTTCCATTCGCCACGTCATCTGCCGTAACCAGAATCTTCGGCACGGGCAAGCCGCCAAGCCGAAGCCGCGCGCTGGCCAGCAGCCGTGTTCCCGACGTTACCACGCCCCAGCGGCTATCCGGAATTGCACCAATAAGATCCGCCGCGCCGGGCATCACGACGACATCCGTCTGATCCTCAGCCTCGCGGCTTTCCAGCCTTCGCACTTCCGCCTCGGCGTCAAGATGAGGCGCGACGGCGCGAATCACTTCAATCGTACGCACGCCATGCGCGATTGCCATGACTTTCTCTTCCTCTATTTTCTGCTCGCGCGCCCAGGCTCGCCATTGCCGGTCCACGGAGCGGGTGGAATCGATGAGAACGCCATCGAGATCAAACAGAATGGCAGAGCAGTGGAATTTGATCACCCTTGTTTTTAACACAGAGAGCACTATCGGTTCGACGCCGGAAGAATTAGCGGCGCCAGCGACGCCAAAGCTGCATGCTGCGTCTGCCGGCGAATTTGCAAATGTCGTTCTCGAAAATGCGCCTTCGCGCGCTCGCCCCAGGCCCGCACAAACCAGTAATTCAAACCGGCGCCCAGCGCTGAACTGACCAGCGGAATCATCCGGCCTGCCCACTTCTCTACAACCTCCGTGCTGGCCCGCGCCGCGATTCGCTGGATCACGCGCGGAACGAACTTATTCACGACTTCTTTCTCCAGCAGCTCTCGGCTGATGTCAACTCCAGCCGCGCTGGCCGCCGCGATCCAGAGTTCGGCGATCTCACCGTCGGTGCTGAATTGAAAGCCATAGACCAGGCTCAATTTTTGTATCGTGCGCATGGTGATGGCCGAAAGAATGCCGAGATCGGGAACAATCGTGATCAACCCCCCCAGCCCGAATCCCGCGCCCTCCACCGCCGCCAGCTTCATTCCGCTGCGAATGATGTCGTCAGCCACCACATCGAGCTCGCGCATCTCCAACGAATACACGCCGTGATACCCACTGACAGGCAACCGGTACGCCGCGCGGAGTTGCAACAAAAACCTGCCCGGGTCGACTTGCACCGTCGAGTAAGCCCGCGCCAGCCCTTTGGTCAATGCTTTCTCGACCCGTCCTCGAAACCACGACTTGGATTCGACGTTAGCCATTGAGTCAACCCTACCTCACCGAGCCGAAGATTGCCATCGGCTGCCGCCCTTAGACCCGCGCTCCGTACGGTACGCAACACAGTCTGTGCTAGCATCATGAGTTACCCCAATGCCAACTGGAAAATTGCAGATTATCCCCCTGGGGGGCCTCGGCGAGTTCGGTATGAACTGCATGGCCGTCCGCTGGGGCGATGACATTGTTGTGATCGACGCAGGCCTTATGTTCCCCGAGGCTGAATTGCTCGGCGTCGACATCGTCGTCCCCGATATTTCCTACCTCATCGAAAACCGCCAGCGGGTGCGCGGAATTATCCTCACTCACGGGCACGAGGATCACATTGGCGCCCTGCCCTGGATTCTTTCCGAACTTAACGTGCCAGTGTGGGGAACGGAATTCACCCTCGCGTATGTTGAGGACAAACTCGACGAGCACGGACTGCTCGACGACTCCGACCTGCGCGAGATGCGTGCCAACGAGCGTTTCAAGGCCGGCGCGTTCACCATCCATCCCATTCGCGTGACGCATAGTCTGGTCGATTGCGTCGCGTTGGCGATTCACACTCCGCTCGGCGTCGTAATTCATACCGGTGACTTCAAAGTCGACCCCACGCCCACCGACAACCATCTTTTCGACCTGCATTCTTTCGCCGAATATGGAAAACAGGGGGTGCTCGCGCTCTTTCAGGATTCCACCAACGTCGAGCGCAAAGGATACACGCCCAGCGAGCGCGCCGTGCGCCGCAAGTTCGACGAAGTGTTCGCGCACACGCAACGCCGCTTGTTCATCTCCTGCTTCTCTTCTTCGATTCACCGCATTCGGTTAGCCGTGGAACTGGCCCATCAGCACGGACGCAAGGTCGCATTCATCGGCCGCTCCATGAACAACTCCGCCGAGATCGCCGAGGATCTGGGCTATCTGGAGATTCCCGAAGGGCTCGTGATCAACCCCGGCGACATGAAGAATTTCGCCCCGGAAAAAGTTTGCGTCATGATCAGCGGAACTCAGGGCGAACCCATGTCCGCCCTGTCGCGCGCAGCGGTCGACAACCACAAGCACGCCAAGATCGAAAAGGGTGACACAGTCGTGCTCTCTTCGCGCATCATTCCGGGCAATGAGAAAACGATTTACCGCATGATCGATCACCTCTTCCGCCGCGAAGCTCACGTGATTTACGAAGACGGCACCTCGCCTCCTATTCACGTCAGCGGACACGCCAGCCAGGAAGAACTCAAGCTGATCATCAACCTGGTGAAGCCGAAATATTTCATCCCCATCCACGGCGAGTACCGTCAGTTGAAGCTGCATGCCGAAATGGCTGGTGCAATGCACAGCTCAGTGG
>WNFD01005296.1_pt1 | contig 12914 bp, 10 predicted proteins | sample 5400491 | NCBI WGS metagenome assembly WNFD01 (sample SAMN13153343, study PRJNA577476) | soil metagenome | isolation source: 120 cm saprolite under Douglas fir tree site 2 hole 2 replicate 2 | place: USA:California | collected 2015-04-18 | reverse complement strand
CCTGCAGGCCTTTGCGCCAGGTCACCATATGCCGCATTCTTGTGAGCCGCGAAGCCAAAAACCGCAATCTGCGGCCCGCAACTTGCGGCTTTAGGGATACAGAAGGTGGGCCGAGAGCGGCGATAAGCCGGGTTCTATCTGAGTGAGTTCACTTCTCGCGTGCGAATACGAAACGACATCCAACGACACGGCCTGATCGACAGCGACTGTTCCCTAATTGTTCCCTGAGGAACGCTGACTTACGTGTCGCACACGGCCGACGTCGCGTTGAGCCGTCTCGTGGAAGAGGACTCACGGTCCCGAAATCTAAGCGGTCTTGGTCGATATCGGCGACGAGCGCTATGCAGCTCGACAGTGATGGCGGGGTAGTTGGTAGTGAGCCTGCAGCAACCCAGGTTGGAGCTAGGTAACGGGTCGGCTTGGTTCTGCGCCATCGACACTGACGGCCGCAAGCGCTCGATTGAAGTCGGCAAGCTGGAATGAGCCACCAAATGGGGACTGAGCGTTGGCAGCGCCAGCGGCCACTCCGCGCCCCAAGGCAGACTCTCTATCGAGGCCATCAGTCCGAGCCGCCACGTAAGCAGCGAGGAACGCATCACCTGACCCAACCGCACTGATCGTCGGAACCGATGGAGCCCCCACGAAGAGGGTTCCCTGGCTGTCTGCCATTACGGCACCCGCCTGTCCAAGAGTGATCAGGACTTGCCGAATCCCGCCGGCCCGCAGCTCCCTAGCGCCGGCTTCCGCGTCACGGTGTGTTGCGACTGGACGACCCAACAGCCCGCCAGCCTCTTCAGCGTTGACCTTTATTGCCGCTGGCTTGGACGCTACGGCCGATGCCAGCGCATCCCCTTGCGCATCCACATATACCTCCACGCCTTCTGACACCAAATGCGCGATGAGTGATCCGAACTTTTGAGCTGGAACGCCTGGGGGCAGCGAACCTGAGATGCAAACCACAGTGGATCTCGCGGCGGCGGCGACCACATTTGTCTCAAACGCCGACCACTCTTGAGCAGTCACTGATGGCCCAACCTCGTTAATGACGGTGGCCAAGCCAGTCTCTCGCGAGACGATGATCACGCAGGTTCGAGTCTCGCCTGCGATCTCGGTCCAGCTGGCATCAATGCCCTCGTCGTGGGCGAGCGCTGAAACAAAGCGGCCCGCATGACCGCCGATCATCCCCACCACAAGCGGATTTTGACCAAGCACTCTCAGACTTCTGGCGACATTCAGCCCCTTTCCACCTGCAACGACACGTGCGTGATCAGTCCGAAGGACCGCGGATTGATCGAATGTCGGCACAATGAGCGTGTGATCGACCGAGACATTCGGATTAACACACACGATCACTCCGTCGCCGTTAGTACGTCGCAAACCAGCGCTCCTCCACGGGCTGTGCCTCGACCGCACCAATCCAGGGCGAAGCCGCTTCCTCGACAATCTGCTCAACGCTGCTAAGACGGTCTACGGCGATGGTGTCAAGGAATTTGTCGCGGTCGGCCCCCCGCAGCCTGGTCGACTCCGCCCAGATCGTCCGACCCGCCATGACTCCGCTCGCCCCGGCGGCACAAGCGAGCGCGGTCTGCCGAAGAAACCCCTCGAACGAGACCCCGGCACTCAACAGGACCCACGGGACTGTGCTCGACGCGGTCAGCTCCCTGCAGGCAGATTCCCAAACGTTTTCGTCGGTTTGCTCGACCGGGTCGATAGGGAACTCAGCCTTCAGCACGTCCGCACCGAGCGAACTGAGCTGGCGCGCTGTTTCGATGACAGCATCTCTCTTTTGATCGGAAGAGAGCTTTGATCCATCCTCGGGCGGAAAAGAAAGAGTTTCGAGAAAGAGCGGCATCTCTGCCTGCTGGCAGTTTTCAGCGACCTGCATGACAAGGTCTTTCTGAACGCGGGCGTTGGCGGCCTTTGGGTGGTAGTAGACCAGGAGCTTGACTGCGTCGGCCCCAATACGTACCGCTTTTTCCACCGTCCAGCCAACAAGCAGCCTTGACAGCCGGTCCTGACCACTGCCGCCATAGCCGGTCTCCTCCAACGAGACGATGAGGCCGGTTCGGGGCGCGAGGGCTCCTGCCCTAATGCCTTCGCCCAACCCGAACTCGGGATCCACCAGGATGGCGGAGGCCGCGGGCGAGAGGGCTTTTGCCAGAGCTCTTTTGAAGTCTGCAAATACTGCATAGTCCATGCGCTCGGGCCCGTTTGGTTGAAGGGCTGAGCGAAGATTTTGTCGGTGGTCTGCGGCAACGATAACGAACCGTCCGGTGGGAGTCGCGCAGCGCTGCAAGCGTCGGACCTTGCCGAGTGACATCGACATGGCTGATTTCAACCCTTGACCGTCCCGGCAGTCATGCCGCGGATCACGTAGCGAAGGAGCAGTGTTGCAACGAGTAAGCCCGGAAGGATTGAAACGACAGCCCCGGCCGCCAGCTGCCCCCATTCAACGTTGGCAAACTTGATGTAGCTGAGGATTGCCGAGGTGACGACCTGGGTGTCCGGCCCGGCGAGCACTAGCGGTAGGGCATAGCTGTTCCACGCAAAGATGAAGGAGAGAACCGCGCTGGCGGCGAGACCCGGAAGGGCAATGTGGCCAACGATCATGCGGAACGCCGTAAAGCGACTGCCGCCGTCGATAAGAACCGCCTCTTCGATCTCTCTCGGTACATCTTCGAAGAACGAGCGCATCATCCATACGGTCAGCGGGAAAGTAACCAGCTGGTAAGCGAGGATGAGTCCCAGATAGGTATTCGTAAGCTGCAGCCGTACGAACAAGGAGAAGAGGGGCACCACAACGAACAGTTCCGGCGCGAAGCGCAAAGACAGAAAGGTAAATGCGAAATCCTCTTTGAAGCGGAACTTCATGGTTGCCAGGGCATAAGCCGCGGGAAGTCCCACGACCGCAGTCAGGAGCAACGATCCGCCGGTGACTATGAGCGTGTTCTTAAAGGGACCGAGAAAATCCGGCTGCGAGAGGATGGTCTGATAGTTCGCAAGCGTTGGTCTGAAGTTGAGGATCGGGGGCGGGTAAGCAACGATCTCATTTCCGTGCTTGAAGGACATCGAGACGATCCAGAGGATGGGCGCCAGTACTAAGAAGGTGTAGGCGGAGAGGGCGGCAAAGACCGCGGCCGATTGCACGCGGTGTCGTAAACCTCCGCGAGCCGAACGATCGACCTTTGGCTCGGTTCGCATCAGCGCGCGATTGAGCCGCGCAATCACGTAACTGGACCGCATCACCCTACGGCCGCCTGTCGTCGTGCCTTAAGAAGGAGAAACGAAAGTCCGTATGTGAGAATCCAGAGGACCAAGAGAAAAGTCATCGAACGCCCGAAGTCCAGGTACTGAATCGCAAACTGATACGCGTAGATGTGCAGCGTACGCAAGGTGTCGAGTGGACCGCCTTGCGTGGCGGTCCAGATGACCTCGAACGATTTCAGAGAGTCGATACCCCGGAAAACGAGCACCAATACGAAGTACGGCCTTAGCAGTGGCAGGTAGATATGCCTGAGCTGGCTGAAGAAGCCAGCGCCGTCGACTTTAGCCGCCTCAAGGATCTCCTCGGGGATGCCATGTAAGCCGGCAAGCAGCAGAAGTGTCACGAATGGCGTGTAGATCCACGTTTCGATCATCAGTACCGACCAGAAGGCGGAGCTGGGAGAGCCAAGCCAGTTGACGCTCTCGAGCCCTAGCGATTGGGCGAAGTAATCGAGGACGCCGCGGTCGACCATCATCACCTTCCACATCACTGTGGCGACGACTGGAGGCAGCAGCATGGGAACGATGACCAGGGTTTGAAATACACGTATCCAACGTGCCTTCCATGTCAGCAGCAGCGCAACACTCAGGCCAAGAACGGTTTGAATCGCAACCGCGGCGACGGCGTACCGCAACGTCGTGGACAGCCCTTGCAGGCCTTCGTTGCCCGGTTTGAACAGGTCGACAAAGTTGGCGAGGCCAGTGAAATGCGCAACGCCGTCGAACCCAATATGGCTGAACGCCCAGGTGACCCCGGTTAGGAACGGATACAGAACGCCGGCCATCAGGAGCATCCCGGGCAGCATCAAGAGATACGGAGCGGCTTTCGGCGGGATGCGCACGCTCACCGGCTAGCCCCTGCGATTGAAATCGGTATGGATGGGGCGGCCCGGATCTCGAAGATCTGGTTCACCCGGGCCGCCCATAGGTAGAACTCGATGGCTAGGGCTTTACGAGCCCTTCGCGCGGGAAAGCACCCGGTTGATGTCGACCGCGGCATCGTTCATGCACTGTTCGACAGACTTCTGGTGCAAGAAAGCGCACTGGACCGCCTCTGCCCAGCGATTACCCTCCGCGTCAAACTGCGTCGAGGGGTTCCAGCGCCACTTTGCATGCTTGGCGAGTATCTCCTGCCAAATCTGGTTGTAGTTGCCCCAATTCTTGGTGTAGTCGGACATAGTCGAGCTTGCGGCCACGGATGCCCGGGGCGGGTTGATGTTGCCGGCGGTGATCGTCTTGGTCATCACATCCTTGGAAGTCGCCCATTGAATGAACAGCCATGCCGCATCCTTATGGGACGAGTGCGCGTTCATGCCGAGGGACCACAACCAAATGCCGGAAGCGCGACCGCTCGGACCCTGTGGGGGCAGCGCGTAGCCGACCTTTCCGACGACCTGGCTTTGTGACGGATCCTCGAAAGTGCCTGCCATGTGATCGGCGTCGAGCAGGAAGACCGCATTCCCGCCTGCGAAATAGCTCAGGTCCTGCTGCCAGTCAAAGGTGGCCACGTCCTTTGGCGCGTACTGCATGATTTCCGCCCATTTCTGGGTGGCTTGTATGACCTGAGGCGAGTTGACCGCGGAAGTCCCATCGGCCTTTATATCCGTACCGCCGTAAGCGAACATGAAGGTGCCATAGCCAGTGATCAGTGGACCCCAGTTGTTGATTCCGCGAGCGTCGAAACCGCTGAGCGTCTTTCCACCGATCTGATAGCCGTTGAGCTTCTTCGCGGCGGCGATTAACTCGTCGATCGTCTGGGGAACTGGGGTGCCCGTGGCGTCGAGAACGTCCTTGCGGTAGTGGATGGCATAGCCTTCCTCATTGATTGGGATGGCCCACAGCGGACCCTCACCAACGCATTGAAATTCCTTCCCGCACCAGCGGTTGGTATTGACAGCCCCCGGATAGAAATCCTTGAAGTCCCAGTCAGAGCTCGTGAGCGCTGGGTTGTCGACATACGGTTGAAGGTCCTCGATCCACTTGTGGGCCGCATAACCCCAGTTTGTTGCGGGACCTGTCATGAATATGTCAAACGAACTTGATCCCGACTGGAGCTGGGTGTTGAGCTTGGCCCGAAAGTCGGCTTCCGGAGCCTGTTGGTACTTGACCTTGATGCCGGTGAGTGATTCAAACTCAGGCAGCTGCTTGATCAGCGAGTCCGCCAACGGATGGGCGGAAAATCCGATATTGATTGTGGTACCGGCTTGAGAGCGCCAGCTGAAAGTTCCGTTACCTCCGCCGGTCGAACTTGATGGTCCGCTGGAACATGCTGCCCCGAGCACTGCCATCGTTGTCAATGCCGCCAGGATCATCGGCCCCCTGTGGGCGCTGTGAACCCCACCCGTAGTCACCATGGCCATTCCTCCTTTTTTCGTGAACGCATTTTCATTGCCGTAATCGAGAGCCTCCTCCGTTCAACTGTCTTCAGCTGCCTACCTCAGCCTCCCCCCTACCAGTAGCGATCGCCGGAACTGCTCGGATTTCGACTCCCGTATCTGCAAATGCGGGAAGCACTTCCGGAGCCAGCTCGCCGGCCGTCAGGATGAAATCCACTTCGTCGAGACCACAGACCCTGGTCATCGCTTCGCGGAGGAACTTGGTGCCGTCCGCCACGATCACAACCTGCTGGGCTGCCCGGATCATGGCCTGCTTCATTCCGGCTTCCGGCAGGTTTGTGGTCGTGATCCCACGCACAGGATGGATGGCGTCGCAGCCGACAAAGGCGTAGTCCGCGCGGATCTGCGCCAGAAGACCAGTTGCCCCTGGCTCTACTAGAGAGTGCTGAATCGGGCGAAGGGCGCCGCCTGTGACAAAGACCTCGATACGTGGAATGGCGGCTTCTAATGCAAGGGCAATATTGAGTGCGTTCGTGAAGACGACGACGCCGCGAAGCTCGGATCGCGCGAGCAAAGCCCTCGCGATCGCCATGGTCGTCGTACCGACATCGAGGATGATCGTGTTGCCAGGGCTGATCAGGTCGACCGCCGCTTCGCCAATTGCGGTCTTTGCGTCTGACGCGACCGCCTGGCGGGCTTCAAAGGCGCGTTCAGAGGGCGATGCGTTCGGAATCGCTCCTCCAGGCACTCGCACTACATGTCCTCGCTTCGCGAGTACATCGAGGTCGTTACGGATCGTGACCTTGGAGACGCCAAACCGAAGGCTTAGCTCTGGAACGCGGACAAACTCGCTCGACCGGACCAGTGCGAGCAATTGCTGTCGACGCCGCACGGTATTGCGCTGATCGTTCATTCCCAACTCCGAATCTCCCTCACGAATCTGTGGCGCCATTGTCAGCAGAAAAGCTTAGACTTGTCAAGTAGCAAGGTTTGTCGCCTAAAGACTTGCGTTTAAGAAAGCACACCGAAGTCGGGAAAGGTGCTTGGTCCACTGGTAGCTGTGAGGAGATAAAAAGGCCGAATGGGTGCCGGGGAGCTCTTTTTAGGGGTTGACGTCGGCGCGACGGTTGTCAAGGCAGGTCTGTATCGGGCCGACGGAAGGTGCGAAGCGTTGAGCAGCGTTCAGGTACAGGCAGTCACCTCGGCCCTGGGATTCAGCGAGCGTGACATGGAAGGTCTCTGGAAGGCTGCGTCAGCTGCCGTGGGAGATGTCCTTCGGGCGTCAAACGTGGCGCCCGCAACGATCGCTTCCATTGGAGTCACCGGCTTTGGCAACGGCCTCCTGCTACTCGACCAAGGCGGCAACCCAATCGGAAACGCGATTGCCTCGACGGACTCGAGGGCTCATTCGATCGTCTCGGACTGGCTGCGACTCGGCGTTGCTGACGCGATTCGATCACGAACCTGGCAAACACTCTGGCCAGGGCAGCCGCTTGCTCTGTTCGCATGGCTGGAGCGCCAAGCACCTGAACTTGTAGGTCGCGCCGCCTCGCTCGTTATGTGCAAGGACTTCATTCGTTATCGAATGACGGGCGAAATCGCCGCTGAGCTCACGGACTTGAGTAGCGCTGGGCTCATCGACGGCAAGACTGGGTCTTACGACCGCTCCACCTTTCAGGCGCTGGGTGTCGAGCGTGTGTACCCGCTGCTCCCGCAACGCGTCCTATTGCCGTCAGAGGTTTGCGGCACCATATCGCCCGCTTGCGCGAGCGAGACCGGCCTCGCTGTCGGAACCCCGGTTGTGGCCGGGATGGCCGACGGTCTTGCTCTTCTACTCGGGTCTGGCGTGACCGCAGACGACACGTTAAGCATCGTTTCCGGAACCTGGAGCCTCAACCAGCGTTTGGCTGCAGCACCGGTGTTGCCTGAAGCGGTCTTTGGATCAATCCGGACATTCGATCCCCAACGCTTTCTGGTCACAGACAACAGCACTGCCGGAGCGAGCAACCTCGATTGGTTCGTTCGCATCTTCATGCCATCGGAGGCTTCGAATGCCACCTCCCGTGGCGAATCCATCTACGAGGCTTGTGATACGGCGTTCGATCAGGTGAATCCGCACGACCCCGCTGTTTTTTTCCTGCCGTTCGTGCATGGATCCCGCGAAGCGCCGGGAGCGACCGCTGCCTTCTTCGGCTTCACGAGCTGGCATCGACGAAGCCATGCCTTACGAGCCGTTTATGAGGGCGTGACGTTCGAACATCGTCTTCACGTCGAACGCCTCCTCGCATCTACCGGCCCGGCGCGAGCCGTAAGGCTGGCGGGAGGCGTCGTCGCGAGTCAGTCCTGGGTCCAACTCTTCGCTGACGTCTTAGGTCTCGACATCGAGGTTCCCGCTCATCGACAGTTGGGCACCCTCGGAGCCGCGATGACCGCCGCGGTAGGCGTAACGGCGTTCCATGGCTACCCAGAGGCCGCGGCAGGGATGGCCAGTCTCGCACGCGTCGTGTCGCCTCGACCAGAGCTTGCTGAGCTGTACACCACGCGCTACGGCACCTACAAGGAACTACGCGAACGAGCAATTGACAGCTGGCTCAGTCACACACCCGTCCAGCACGTGGCCATGGGGTTGTGACGTGAAGGCGGTAGTGATCGAGAAGCCGCAGCAGTTTGGTGTAGCGCGCGTCGATGATCCGACTCCGGGGCCGTTAGAGACGATTCTGGCGGTCGAGGCCTGTGGCATCTGTGGCACCGACGTTCACATTTTGGAAGGGGACTTCGCAATCGCGCGATACCCGATCGTGCCCGGGCACGAGTTCTGTGGCGAAGTTGTCGCGGTCGGTAGCCAGGTGACTAACGTTCGCGACGGCGATTTCGTGGCAGCCGATCCCAATTTGCTTTGCGGCCACTGCCGGTTCTGCCGTTTGGGCCGATTCAATCTGTGCGAGAACTTCGATGCGATTGGCGTGACGCGCGACGGGGCATGTGCTGAACTGGTTCGCGTTCCGGCCGGCAACGTTTTCAAGTTGCCCGACAAGCTGCCGCGGCGCTGGGGAACGCTCGTCGAACCGCTGTCCTGCGCGCTCCACGGCTTTGATCTGGTCCAGCCGCCGCTCGCCAGCAGTTACCTCGTATACGGCGCCGGCACCATGGGCTTGCTCATCGCTAGCCTCGCGCGCCGGGCCGGAGCCAGTTGCGTCGACGTGGTGGAGAGGAACCTCGCCAGGTTCGATCTGGCCCGGCGCCTGGCAGCCGACAGGGTCGCGACATCGGCGGACGAGTTCGACCGTGGCCACGGATGGAACGTGGTGATTGACGCCACCGGCGCCGTGCCGGCCATCGAGGACGGTCTGCGCAGAGTCGCCCGAGGTGGGACGTTCCTGGTCTTCGGGGTTGCCGGCGCTGACAAGTCGGCGGCGTTCTCTCCGTTCCGCGTCTACAACGATGAGATCCGCATCATCGGCTCGATGTCGCTGGTGCATAGCTTCGAGCGTGCGCTTTCCCTTCTCGAAACGGGCGCGATCGACTGTGAAGCGCTGCTGACGCACCGTTTTGAGCTCGACAACTATCGGGCCGCGATCGACACCTTTCGCACCGGCGAGGGACTTAAGGTCCAGGTGGGACCAAAGTGAACCTGGTTCGCCGAGAGGGCCCCGAACGCCAGCCAATCTTTCTTTGATCGTGGATCTGAGCCGGCTTTCAATTCCAAGGTCAGGGCCTGGGATTTGAACCGGGGGCCTCACGGTCCTGACCCGTGCGTCCTCAGGGCTTAAGGCACTCCGGCAGCCGCCGAGTGCGAGTGTCAGCTTTATAGCGAATATCAGGAGGACACAGAAGGCAGCGCTCCTGTGCTCCATGCTGTCGGCGCCTTCCGCATGCTGACTAAGGCGCGGCGCGAACTCGCTTGACGGACGAAAGGGAGACTCTAAGTCACGTTCCAGCTCGCTTTTTGGGCGAGCTGTTCCGTGACTGTTCCCTCAAACAGCCTGATTCGCGACGACGCCGAATTCAAAGCGAGGGTGGTGGGCCGAGAGCAGCGCGTAAGCCGGGTTCTATCTGAGTGAGTTCACTTCTCGCCTGCGAATACGAAACGACATCCAACGACACGGCCTGATCGACAGCGACTGTTCCCTAATTGTTCCCTGAGGAACGCTGACTTACGTGTCGCACACGGCCGGCGTCGCGTCGAGCCGTCTCGTGGAAGAGGACTCACGGTCCCGAACCGTGTCGGCGCCGTGTCCTCGGGTGTCCTGGCGGCTTCTCTGGGGGCCGCCTGAACTCAAATGGCGAGGCCTTCGTGTCCTTCTGTGACCTCTCAGAACCGTCCGTTTCCGGGAATGCGCGATCCAGCTGTGATCCAGCGGGCGGATAGATCAGCCCCAAAACCGAGCACCATCCTTTGTGGTGGTCGTGCCATCGATCATTGTGAGTTTCCACCTTGATGTTCAACTCGGTTGGTCGGGCGGCCCGTTCACAAGAACGGGGGCGCCCTTCCAGCCTCATTGGCCGGGACGCCGCGGCTCAGGCTTCCGAGCGTCTTCAGTCAAATAGCTATCTCGAGCCGGGTGAGTTGGATCAACGATCCGGTGCCGAGGTCATTCCTTGACGAGTTGGCGTAGGTTCGACTTCGCTAGGTCGATGATCTCGTCCCCGTTTCCGGAGAGGATCGTCCTCGTGGTGTAGAGCGCGAAGCCCTTGGCCTGTTCAAGGGAGATCTTCGGTGGCAGCGCCAGCTCCTGGCGTGCGACGCGAATGTCAATGAGCGCGGGGCCGTCGTAGGCGAACGCCGCCTTGAGTGCCGCCTCGAGCTCATCCGCCTTTCCCACGGTTGCTCCAAAGAGGCCGATGGCGCGGGCGATTCCCGCGAAGTCCGGGTTATCGAGATCGGTCCCGTAATTGACGAATCCTGCTGCTTTCATCTCCAACTCGACGAACGCGAGCGCCCCGTTATTGAAAACGACCACCTTCACCGGGAGGTGCTGCTGGCGGAGCGTGATGAGCTCTCCGAGCAACATGGCGAGCCCGCCATCGCCAGACAGCGCCACAACCTGACGTCCGGGCTGGCTCGCCTGTGCGCCGATGCCCTGCGGCAGCGCGTTGGCCATGGTCCCGTGGGTGAATGAGCCGAGCAGCCGGCGTTTTCCGTTCATATGAAGGTAGCGGGCGGCCCATATGGTTGGCGTACCAACGTCGGGGATGAAAATCGCGTCGTCGGCCGCGAGCCGGTCGATGGTTGCCGCGACGAACTGTGGGTGCAGCGGCGAAGCCCCACTCCCCTCAGTGGCAAGTCGATCGAGACGAACTCGGGCGCGGCGATAGTGGGTTGTCATCCGGTCGAGGTGCTCTGAGTCGTTCTTCGTGGCCAGCAGCGGCAGTAATGCATCAATCGTGTCCCTGACTGTGCCGACGAGCGCGACCTCGGCCGGCACCCGGCGGCCGATTTGCTCTCCTCGGACGTCGACCTGGATCACTGGAACACCTTCCGGGTAGAACGGGCGGTACGGAAAGTCCGTCCCGAGCATCAGCCGCGCGTCACAGTGCTCCATAGCCCTATAGCCCGAACTGAAGCCGATGAGCCCAGTCATTCCGACGTCGTATGGGTTGTCGTACTCGACGAACTCCTTCCCGCGAAGGGTGTGGACCACTGGCGCCTTGAGCGCCGCCGCGATCTTGACGAGCTCGCCATGCGCGCCGGCGCAGCCGGCTCCGGCCAGTATGGTCACGCGGTTCGACTGATTCAGGACGTCGGCGGCGGCCGCAAGCGACCGGTCGTCGGGCCGGAGGACTGATTCCGTCTTCAAAACCGGACGCACTTTCCATCCAGCCGAACTCTCGGCAATGAACGCCTCGCCGGGGACGACGACGACAGCGACGCCTCGACGCTCTAGAGCAGTTCGCATCGCGATCTCGAGGATCTGGGGGAACTGCTCGGGGATGCTCGCGAGCTCGCAGTAGACGCTGCACTCTCGAAAGAGGTCTTGGGGGTGAGTTTCCTGGAAGTAACCGCTGCCGATTTCCTGCCTCGGAATGTGCGCCGCGATGGCGAGCACCGGCATCCGACTTCGATTCGCATCGAACAGGCCGTTGATGAGGTGGAGATTTCCCGGACCGCAGCTCGCCGCGACAACGGCCAGGTCACCGGTGATCGCAGCTTCTGCTCCTGCCGCGAATGCCGCGGCCTCCTCGTGGCGAACGTGCTCCCACGCAATGTCGCCGCTGCGGCGGAGCGCGTCAGTGAATCCATTCAGCGAGTCGCCCGGGAGGCCATAGATACGGCGGACGCCGGACGCCTTCAGGGTGGCAACGATGTTGTCGGCAACAGTTGGCACGGCTATATCCCGGCCAGCCGAGCATCCTGCCTTTGCAGTTCTTGCTGTACTTGGCGGGCAGGCACCGGGTTGCCTGCCGCGGCGTGCAAAGCAGCTGCGACGCCGGCGGCATGGCCAGTGGCCAGCGCGGTGCCCATGACTCTCAGCGAGCCGCCGGCGTACTGGTCGCCGTCGGCAGCGCGCCCCGCCGCGTACAGGTTGGGGGTGTCAACGCTGATCAGCGTGCGCAGGGGATTGTCGTAGGTCTCCCTGTCTTTGACCGATATCCACTTGCTCTCCACACCGGCGGTGTGGTGGTACTCCATCGCCCATGCCCCGAGTGCGACAACGTCGTCGAAATGCCGCCCGGACGTGATGTCGTCGGCAGTGAGCCGGTATGTAGCGTTGACGTGCCGCGACTCGCGGGTGCCGAGGATGGGCCCGGTGACGTTGAGATAAGCGTGCTCCCAACCAGGCATGGTCTGGCAAGCTGCGAGGTAGGCCCATGCCTTCTCGCGGGCGTAAATTTCGGCATCGGAGATGCTTCGCGCTTGTAGGGCGTTGTACTCCGCGTCAACGATGAAGATCCCGATATCGCCAGAGAGCGGAAGCCGCGCCATCAGGCTGTCCTCTTTATCCAGGAGCGAGTGGCCCTTGAGTTTCGCCGCCTTGACGGCGTTGATCAGTTCGTCGTGGGACGGCGTCAGTCCAGCCGGGACCCCTCCGAAGCGCATGCCCAAGGTGCCCGCTTCCACGGCACCGTGTGTCCGTAACGGGTCGACGCGCCGGCAAAGGTTGCAAGGTCGCATTCGCCGCTGCCGTCCACCCAGGTATTCGCCGTAACGGTCGTTGTGCCGTTGTGGTCGTGCACTGGGGCCTGTTGCCGAACTCGACGAAACGGGTGACAATCAGGGCGCCCTCGTTTCTCGCACGCGTCTCAGCAGGAGGTGCCGCCCTTGATGGGGTCCAAAGCGGTCGAGCCGAAGCTCTACCTCAACTTCTCGCTCGA
>WNFD01008006.1_pt1 | contig 12915 bp, 8 predicted proteins | sample 5400491 | NCBI WGS metagenome assembly WNFD01 (sample SAMN13153343, study PRJNA577476) | soil metagenome | isolation source: 120 cm saprolite under Douglas fir tree site 2 hole 2 replicate 2 | place: USA:California | collected 2015-04-18 | reverse complement strand
TTCCGCGGCCAGGATTACGGACTGCGCGGCGTTTTCACGCTGGATGGCACCGCCAAGAGCGGAGCGGCGGCAGGCGCCGCCGCTTCCGATCCGCAACCTGGCGATTGGAATTTTGCTGTGCGCGCGCGTGCGAGCCAAATCCATCGATGGGACTTGACCGAGCGCTCCGACAATCCTGGCGCTAACCTCAGTCTGGAAGGCCGCTGGAACACGGTGGCGCGCAACGCGATCGTGGAGCGCTTGGCCTTTGAGACGACCAAGTCCAACCTGCGCGGCAGCGCCCGTTTCACTCCAAATGCTACACCCTCGTGGGAAGTTCGCGTGGAATCGGCGGGCATTCAAGCCGCGGATCTGCTTAACTGGTTTCGCGCCTTCGATCCCAACATCAATGACGCCATTACAGCACAGCAGTTCTTCACCGGCGCAGTGACTCTGAGTGGCTGGCCCGTGGAGCTGCGCGATGCCGCGTTCTCGACCTTCGGCGGCGAAGTGCGAGTTCCCGGTTTGAGTTCGGCGTTGCGCATCGGCGCCTTCCAGGGCGGACGCGGCCGCTCCGATCTTAGCGTCACACCGATTCACGTTTCTTTCGCGGCGCTCCACGACGCTGCGGCCTCTGCCGGTGCGCCTCCAGCCCGACGCCGAGCTGCTCCCGAAAACAAAAGTATGTTAGACATTGGGTTCGGCCACGATTTTGCCAAGCGCGCCGGCGGCGTAAATCTCGATGGCCACGTGGAAAAGGCCGAAGACGTACTGAAAGTTCTCGCTGCGTTCGGGCGGCCGATCAATCGAGGGTGGGAATTGACCGGTGCCGCCAGCGCCGCGTTGCGCTATCAGTGGGACATTGCCCAACCAAGCCCGCGGTGGAATGGCCATATCGACATCAACAAAGGCAGCCTTCAAGTCGCCGGAATGAACCAGCCCCTGCAAGTAAACAAAGCGCGCCTCGACTGGCACGACGGCCTGCGCACCGCCTCCATCTCGGATCTTGACGCCTTCGGAGGCAACTGGACCGGGCAACTCACTCAGGCAAAGGTGCCCGATTCCGACGGCAGCGTGAAATGGAGTGTCCAGTGGCATGCCAATCATCTGGACGCCGCGGAACTCGACCGTTGGATCGGCCCACGCGCGCGCCCGAGCTGGCTGCAGCGCCTTCTTTCCTCTCTGCTTGGCTCCGCGAACCCTAGCCCCGCCGCCAGTGAACTCGTTCGGCGCGTGAATGCCGAAGGCGAACTGCGTGTCGATGAGTTCACTCTGGAAAAGATCAAGCTGACGAAACTCCGCGCCGAAGGAGCGTTGCACAATCTGCACCTCGAGCTGCTCCAAGTGGACGCCCGATGCGCCGGTGGAAATTTGAGGGCCAGACTGCACGCGGCCTTTCTCCCTCGGCCTTGGTATGACCTCAGCGCCGATTTGGATCGCGTCGATCTCACGCAACTGCCCGCGCCTGCCAGCCTCCCTGAACGATTCGCCGGCCTCGCCTCGGGAGCCCTGCATCTCACCACGCAAGGTGTCGGGCGAGAGGAGTTGCTGCAACACCTCGTTGGCAAAGGCGAGGTGAAACTGCGCGACGTGGAATTTCGCGGCTGGGATGTCAGCGCCAGCATGGCGGACGGCGCTCCGCGCGAAGGCGCTTCGCACTGGGCAGCCGGACAAGGCGCCTTCAGCGTACATGATCGCGGGATATCGCTGCTCGGCCTGCGTCTCGACTCCGGCTCGGAGCTAACTTTGATCAAAGGCACTGTAAGTTTCGCTCAAGAGTCCGACCTAACGGTGCAAACTCTGCTGCGCGAGCAAAGCGACAGCCGCCTGCCGGAGCAGGGCTACGTGCTCAAGATTTCCGGGCCGCTCGATCTCCCGCGAGTGTCCATCGAACGGCTGAATGCGCGCAGGCCCGCGGATTAGCTGCTGTAGAATGAGGACCCAAGATTTCTGCGCTCAGCAAGCGGTGGGAGGTGATGATGAATAAATGTCCGGTGCTGTTGCTGGCGTTGCTGTGCATTGTCCCTCGATCTGCTGCGCAGAAGCCTGTCTCGCTAGAGGAGCTCCTGAGCGCGCCTTTTCCGGAGAATCTGAAGGCCGCCAAAAAATCCAACCGCATCGCCTGGACTTTCAACCAGGAAGGCAAGCGCAACATCTGGGCAGCCGAAGGACCTTCCTTCCAGGCCCGGAGACTCACGCCCTATCTCGAAGACGACGGCCAGCCCATCTCCGAGGTGAGTTTTTCCGACGACGCCAACACCGTCGTCTATGTCCGGGGCGAAGGCAAGAACACCGCCGGCCAATTCCCAAATCCCACCAGCAATCCTACAGGCACGGAGCAAGCTGTTTGGAGCATCTCCTGGGGCGGCGGCGAACCCAAAAAAGTGGACGTCGGCGATTCCCCCAAAATCTCCGCAAGGGGCGTCATCGCCTACGTGCGCGACGGCCAACTCTATCTCGCTCCTCTCGCCTCCAGCGACAAGCCCTATCACCTGGTTATCCGCGGCCAGAATCACTCCGAAGAATGGTCCCCCGATGGCACGCAACTCGTCTTCGTCTCCACGCGAGGCGATCACAGCTTCATCGGTATCTATGACGTCAACACGAGAGCCGTCCGCTTCCTCGCTCCGAGTGTCGACTCCGACTCCGATCCTGTGTGGTCCCTGGACGGCAAGCGCATCGCCTTCGTCCGCCGGCCTGCGCAACCGCGCGACACTCCCTCGGGTTATTTCCTCGAACCCGACAAGCCGCATCCCTGGGCGATTTGGGTTGCCGACATGGCTTCAGGGAGTGCTCGCGAAATCTGGCACAGCGGCTCCGGCGACGCCGATTCCTATCCGTCCATGGCGCGCGACACAGGTGGCGGGGTCCTTCAGTGGGCCGCAGACAACCGCTTGTTGATTGCCTCGGAGCAAGACGGCTGGCAACATCTCTATTCGCTCTCCGTCGATGGCGGTGCCCCGAAACTGCTCACGCCGGGCCAGTGCGAAGTCGAGCAGTGGTCTCTCTCTCCGGACAAGAAGACCGTGCTGTTCAATTCAAATTGCAATGATGTGGATCGCCGTCATCTCTGGTCCGTTGAAATGAGCGGAAATCCCGGCCAATTCACGCGCGGCGAAAGTAACGAGTGGAGTCCAGTGGCCCTCAGTGATGGAAAAACGATCGTCTACTTCGGCTCGGACGCCACGCATCCGGCGCGTCCCTTCAAGAGCAACCTCGGCGCCGACCGCATGACAGGCGCGGTTGCCGCCGAGACTTGGCCCATTAACTTTCCCTCGCAACAATTGGTCGCACCCCAACAAGTAATTTTCCATGCCGACGACGGCCTCGAAATTCACGGCCAACTTTTTCTTCCTGCTAATGCCAAGGCCGCTGAGAAGAGGCCGGCGGTGGTCTTCATGCATGGCGGACCCATCCGTCAGATGCTCCTAGGCTGGCACTACATGTATTACTACTCAAATTCCTATGCCATGAACCAGTATCTCGCCAGCCGCGGCTACGTGGTGCTCGCGGTCAACTATCGCAGCGGCATTGGTTACGGCCGCGCGTTTCGCGAAGCTCCCGGCCGCGCTGGCCGCGGCGCCACGGAGTATAAGGACATCGTCGCCGCCGGAAAATATCTGCAGAGCCGTGGCGATGTCGACGCCACCCGCATCGGCCTCTGGGGCGGCAGCTACGGCGGATTCCTGACCGCCATGGGCCTGGCGCGCAATTCCGATATTTTTGCTGCCGGCGTGGACTTTCACGGCGTCCATGATTGGCCCACCGACAATTGGGACGGCAAGAACATTCCCCCGGAGCTGACCAAACTCGCCCACGAGTCTTCGCCGGTTACTTCAGTGGACACCTGGAAATCGCCGGTCCTCTTCATCCACGGCGATGACGACCGCAACGTCTACTTCACGCAAACCGTCGACCTCGTCGCTCGCCTGCGCACTCGCGGTGTAACCATCGAGCAACTCGTCTTTCCTGACGACGTGCACGATTTTCTCCTCAACCGCAATTGGCTCGCCGGTTATCGCGCCACCGGCGATTTCTTCGATCGCCGCTTGAAAGAGCGCAGCGGTTCGAGCGGCGGTGCCGCAAAGACACAGTGAGCCTCGTCGCCGGGCATTGATGAATCACAACCACCATAGGGAGCGGCGCGCGAACTATCGTGTGTTCGTTTGTGGTTCGCTCGCTTTGCTCGCAATGTCCGTTTGCGCCGCCAAAGACCGGCCCGAGCGTGTCAATCTGTTTCCGCGATTGCGAGCTGGTCAAACTTTGGCTTACCAAATCAGCTATCACAGCGACAAACACGTCAAAACAGAAAGCTCGGTGATTGTTGCGGTTCCCGATGATTCCTCCAAAATTGATGTGATCGCCTTGCTGCGCCTTGAAGTTCTTAGTCTTCAGCCACGGGGCGATCGCGCCGTCATTCACGCGCGCACAATATTGGAAGTCCTCAACTCCGATTCCCATTTCAAGGGTCCCAGCATCGAGCCGCCCGCAGGGCAGGTGCACAGACAAGACCCCGACACAAAATTCATCGAGTTCACGATTCTTCCAGACGGCCGCCTCGATCAAATTACCGGTCTCGACGCACTCCTTCCCGAGCAACAACAAGCCTGGCAGGAGTGGGCCTCCCGCTTTTTACTTGCCGCTGCATTCCGCGCGCCCGGAGCCCGCATCGCGCAAAAATGGAGTTCCGAAGAAGTGGAGAAGTCCCCTTCGCCCATTGCCGGCCTCCGCTGGATGCGTGAGTCCACCTACGTCCGCGATGAGCCTTGCCGTGCTGTACAACTAACCGTGCAGGGCAGCGTCGCTCCGTCAGACGGTGAGCCGGAAACCTGCGCCGTGATTCTAACCACCGCGATACTGAGACAGGATTCCAAAAAGAACGCCACGCCAGAGGACTTCAAGCTTCACGAGTTGCGCACCGCAGGCACCGCCCACGGCGCCAACCGCATCATCACCTACATCTCACTAAAGACCGGCCTCCTTATCCGTGCCACCGAGGAAGCCACTCAGAAAATGAATGTCACCGTGGCCAAAGCCGACGGCTCCAATCGCGTTCACTACGACGTCGACGCCAAGAGCCGCTCCGAAGTGCTGCTGGTTTCCGAGACTCCGCTCAACAATCCTTGATACGCCAGGAGAGATTTAGCCATGTCGGACCGCGTTTTCGATGAGCTGTTGCGGGGCAAAGGTGCTCACGCCGATCCCGTCGTGTGCATCGAGGATCTTTCGGCTGAGCTGGCCGGAAGGATAATCGATGGCTTCCCGCATTCCGTCTGGCAACTTGTCAGCCACATCAACTACTGGATGGACTACGAAATCAAGCGGATCACCGGCGCGGCGCCGCCCTATCCGGAGCACGCTGCGCTGAGTTGGCCCGCGGAAGCCGCGCCTTCGAGTGAGAAACACTGGTCAGACGCGAAGGTCACGTTCAGCGCGCTGCTCCACAAGCTATCGAATCTTGCGCAATCGCCGCCAGATGATTTGGCGCGTGAAGTAAAACCCACACATCCCGGGCACACGAAGATGGCTTCTTCCTTGCACTCCGTTTTGTGGCAGACGTTGGTCCACAACAGCTATCACATCGGACAAATCGCCGTGATCCGTCGTTGCTTGGGTGCTTGGCCTCCTCGCGCTGGTGGCGATACTTGGTGACCTCATCGCGACTTGCGCCCTAGAGTATAATGGAGGTTTCGCCACACTCCATCGAGCCAGCAGGAGGCTTCTCTCGTGCAATTCAAGCTGCGCAGCACCTACCAGCCTCGCGGCGACCAACCCGCGGCCATTGACCAGCTCGTGCGCGGCGTAGATGCCGGCGAAAAGCATCAGGTTCTCCTCGGCGTCACTGGCTCCGGCAAGACCTTCACGATGGCCAAGGTCATCGAAGCCGTGAATCGCCCTGCGCTCGTCCTCGCCCACAACAAAACCCTGGCCGCCCAGCTTTATCACGAATTCAAAAGCTTTTTCCCCGACAACGCCGTCGAATATTTCGTTAGCTACTACGATTTCTACCAGCCGGAAGCATACGTTCCCTCCGCCGACGTCTACATCGAAAAAGAAGCCACCATCAACGACGAGCTCGACAAGCTGCGCATGAGCGCCACCCGCTCGCTCTTCGAGCGCCGCGACGTCATCATCGTCGCCTCCGTTTCCTGCATCTACGGTCTGGGCTCGCCGGAAGCCTATTACGGCATGCTCGTCATGCTCGAAAAAGGCCAGCACACCTCGCGCGAGGCCCTCCTCCGCCGCTTCGTCGACATTCAGTACGACCGCTCCGAAGACCTGCGCCGCGGCACCTTCCGCGTGCGCGGCGATATGATCGAGATTTATCCCACCTACGAAGACACCGGCTATCGCATCGAGATGTGGGGCGAACAGGTCGACGCCCTGCGCCAGATCGATCCTCTCACCGGCGAAGTCCGCGCGGGCCAGGAAGACTTGACCCGCGTGCCCATCTACCCCAAGACGCACTACGTCATGCCCGCCGAGCAGCGCGAGCGCGCCATCGTCGGCATCTACGAAGAACTGGAATGGTGGAAAAAGGAGCTGGAGCGCGCGGGAAAATTCGTGGAAGCGCAGCGCCTCACCCAGCGCACGCTATTCGACATCGAAATGATGCGCACCATCGGCTACTGCCATGGCGTCGAGAATTACTCCCGCCATCTCAGCGGACGCTTACCTGGCGAAGCTCCGCCCACGCTTCTCGATTACGTTCCGCAGGATTACTTGTTGTTCGTCGACGAATCGCACCAAACCATTCCGCAGGTCCGTGGAATGCACGCAGGCGACCGCTCGCGTAAGGAAACGCTCGTCAATTATGGCTTCCGCATGCCTTCCGCGCTCGACAATCGCCCGCTCACTTTCGAAGAGTTCGAGCACCGCGTAAATCAGGCTCTGTATGTTTCGGCAACTCCGGGCCCCTACGAGCTGACGAAATCCGGCGGCCTCTTTGTGGAACAAGTGATTCGTCCCACCGGCCTCGTCGATCCGCAAGTGGAGATTCGTCCGGTGAAGGGCCAAGTCGACGATCTACTCGAGGAAATCCGCATCCGCGCCGAGCGGCACGAGCGCGTGCTAGTGACGACGCTCACCAAGCGCATGGCCGAAGACCTCTCCGAGTACTTCACGGAAATCGGTGTGCGTTGCCGTTATCTGCACTCCGAAGTCGAAACTCTCGACCGCATCAAAATCCTGCGCGATCTTCGCCGCGGCGAATTCGATGTCCTCATCGGCATCAATCTTCTGCGCGAAGGCCTCGACCTTCCCGAAGTTTCTCTCGTCGCCATTCTCGACGCCGACAAAGAAGGCTATCTCCGCAGCGCTACCTCCCTCATCCAAACCATGGGCCGCTGCGCCCGCCACATCGCCGGCCGCGCCATTCTCTACGCCGACACGCGCACCGGCTCCATGAATCAGGCCATCAGCGAAACCAGCCGCCGACGCGACAAGCAGCTCGCCTACAACAAGGAAAACAACATCACGCCCGAATCCATCGTCAAATCCGTGGACATGGAGCTCGCGCGCATCGTCGAAGCCGATTACGTCACTGTTCCCATCGACGACGCCGCGCTGGATAGCGCCGCCGCCAACGTCAAGAGCGAACAGCAGCTCGCCGAATTGCTAAAACAGCTCGAAGGCCAAATGCGCGAAGCCGCCAAGAAATTCGAGTTCGAGAAAGCTGCCCAGCTCCGCGACCGCATCCGCGGGTTGAAGCAGCGCGATCTTTCCGGTTTGTTTTCCACGGAAAAAACGGCAGTGGCCAGCTGACGAAGGTTACGCGCTGCCAAGAGTCACACTACGCCGCGCCTTAATTCCTCCAGTGGGTAAAACGTCCCGCGCCAGGTCACTCCGCCCCGCCAAAGCGTCACGACCGTGGACCTGAGTAGCATATAGCAAAACAGCAATGCCCCAAGCGGGTGCGTCAACGCATACAGGAGTGAGACACGCATCACGAAGTCGACGCCCGCGTGCAAACAGAGAGCGATTACCACTGCCATTCCCGCAAACACGCGAATCCAACCATGCTCAAAGATCGCCGCTACAAATGGCGCTACGTTCAATAGCAGCAATCCCACGGCCGCCATCAACGCGAGCGCTAAGTTGTAGCCAACCGCCGCGAAAAAGTTCTTCGTCACGCCCCGAACAAGATTCCCCAACCCCGCATGCCAGCGAATAACCACGGCGTCTTGCGCAAGGCTCACGGAGCTCCGGAATCCCGCTTGCTTCACGATTTTTCCCAGCTTCATGTCATCCACGACTTCCATCGCTAGGCGCCGGTGCGTACCAGCCTGCTCATAAGCTGACCGCTTGAGAAGTTGGAAAGCCCCTACACCGACATAGGTCCACGAGTCCGGATTGCTGACCCGGTACGGATCGGTCGCCATATGAAAGGCTAAGCCAAAAAATGTTATAAGCACTTTCTCCCAGAAGCCAACCATCTCCACGTCACCAAACAGCGTCAGGTGATCCAGGTTGCGCTGCTTTACCAGCGTAAGCGCTCGCCGTAGCACATCCGGCGCGAACCGCACGTCCGCATCCGTGAACAGCAGCCATTCTCCCGTTGATTGTTCATACCCGCGTTGTAGCGCGTGCGGTTTCCCCAGCCAGCCGTTCGGCAAGTCCGTTACATGGAGTACGCGAAGGCGCCGATGACTGCGCGCAAATTCCTCCACAATGGCACCTGTACAATCCTGCGATCGGTCATCCACCGCGATGATTTCGAGATGGGGGTAGTCGAGCGCCGCAAGTGTGGCCAGCGCGGCCGGCAGCTTTTCTTGTTCATCCCGCGCTGCAAAAATCAGCGATACCCGCGGGCAATCAGCATCTTTGGCAAGAGCACAATCCTTGATCCGCGGTAGCCGCAACGCGCCGTATGCCACGCGCAGCCCATGAAAAATCCAGAAAAACGCGATCACACCAAATAGCGTCAGTCCCGCGAGGTGCTCGATTTTCGCCGCCGGAATTGGTGTCAACGCTCGCCTCGCGGTATCCTAGCACGGCACAGGAAGCGCAGTTAAAATCAGCACTCCAGGTGAATGCATTTGAAAATCTCCATGGAAAGCGCCACGCTCGCGAATGGATTGAAGGTAGTCATCGCGCCCGACACCACCGCTCCCGTCGTTACCGTCGGCGTCTACTACAAAATTGGCTTCCGCCTCGAGCCTCAAGGCCGCAGCGGCTTCGCGCATCTCTTCGAGCACATGATGTTCCAAGGCTCCGCCAATGCCCCCAAGATGCAGCACATCAAGCTCATCAATTCCAGCGGCGGCACGCTCAACGGCTCCACGCACTACGACCTCACCAACTATTTCGAGTCCGTTCCCTCCAACGCCCTCCAGCGCGTCCTCTGGCTCGAAGCCGATCGCATGCGCGCCCTAAAAGTCGACGACGAAAACCTCCGCAACCAGCGCGACGTCGTGAAGGAAGAAGTCCGCGTCAACGTTCTGAATCAGCCCTATGGCGGTTTTCCCTGGCTCGATCTTCCGCCCATCGCCTTTCGCAATTGGGCCAACGCCCACAATTTCTACGGTGATTTCGCTGATCTCGACGCTGCCAGCCTCGCCGACGTGCAATCCTTCTTCAAAACCTACTACTCGCCAAACAACGCCGCCCTGCTCATTCTCGGTGACGTGAAACCCGACGAGAGCCTTACCCTTGCCAGGCAATATTTCGACGACATTCCTGCCGGCGCCGCGCCCCCCTTCCCCGATCCTCGCGAGCCAGAACAAACCCAGGAGCGCCGCGGCGAAGTCGAGGAAAAATTCGGCACGCTGCCTGCCATGGCCATCGGCTATACCGTTCCGGCTCGCCGCACCACCGACTGGTGCGCGATGGCTCTGCTCGACCAAGCCCTGCACGGTGGCCGCGCCGGACGCACCTACCGCCAGCTCGTTCTCGAAAAACAGATCGCTATCGAGGTCGACGGCGGCATCGAAGACATCTTCGGCTACAACGGCCCCACGCTAATGGTCACCAAAATCCTGCACAAGCCCGAATATTCCAGCGACGCTACACTCGCGGAATTCGATGAGGTTATGCGCGAAATCCAGCAAAGCGGCATCACTCAGGATGAACTCGATCAGCTCAAAGTAAAATTCCGCTCTGACTACTATTCCACGCTCGAAGGCGGCCGCGGCGGCATGCCCCGCCATGGCCTCATGCATCTCCTTGCCTGCTTCTCGCTTTTCGATAACGAGCCGCAGCTCGTCAACTCCATTCTCGACGGTTTCCTCGCCGTGAAGCGTGAAGACATCCAATTGGTCGCCAAGAAATATCTCCGCAGCGACAAGCGCGCCATCGTTTTCCGCCGCCCAGGGAACGCTCAAGCACGGGAGGCTGCATAATGGCCACGCGCGCAGCAGCCGAAATTCACACCGCCGTCCCGCCCCTTGCCGCCGAGCGCCATGTCACTTGGCCCAAGCGCACCAAAACCCGCCTCGCCAACGAACGCCGCCGCCAGCTACCGCGCCCCCGGCCTCGCCGAAATGACCGCCACCGTCGTGCGCACTGGCACCGCCAAACGTGCTAGCCGCCAGATTGAAGAAGATCTCCGCCGCCTCGGCGCCGATCTTTCCTCCCACGCCGGAGCCGACAACAGCGCCATTGCCTTCGCCGGCCTCTCTGAGCTCGCCGAACCGTTGCTTCAGCTCGTCAATGAGTTGGCGCGCGAAGCCGAGTTCCCCGAACCCGAATTTGAACGCGAGCGCCGCCAAAAACTCGAAGAGGTAAAACTCGACCGCACCGAGCCCGGCTTCCTCGCTGGCGAGCGTCTCCGCAAAGTTCTTTTTGGTGCGCACCCGTACGCACAAGTCGCGCCCACCGAAGAACAAGTCGCCGCCTACCGGCGCAACGACCTCCTCTCCATTTATCGCGATTTCTACACGCCAGAAAACGCGCTGCTCTTGATGGTCGGTGATTTCGATTCCGCCGCCATGCTGAAGACTATCGAAAAAGTCTTTGGCGCCTGGAGCGGAAAAAAGCCAGTTATCCCGCCTTCACCGGAGCCCCCGAAGCCGCGCGGCCGCCACGTCCACCTCGTGCACGTTCCCGGAGCGGTGCAAGCGCAAATTCTGGCCGGCTGCCACGCCATCACCCGCAAGCATCCCGACTGGATCAAGCTCGGCCTGACCAATAGCCTTTACGGCGGAGCTTTCAATTCGCGCCTGGTGATGAACATTCGCGAAGACAAGGGCTACACCTACAGCCCGCGCAGCGGCGTTAATCCGCTGCGCCAGTACGGCTACTTCTCCGTCTCCGCCGCCGTTCGCAACGATGTCGTAGCCGCTTCCCTCACTGAACTGTTTTACGAGCTCGACAAGCTCCGCGCCATCCCCGTCCCCGAGCCCGAGCTAGCCGACGCCCGCAACTACGTCAGCGGCGTTTTCTCCCTCGGCCTCGCCACGCAAGACGGCCTGCTCTCGCAACTCGCCACCGTCGCGCTCAACGACCTTCCCGACGACTACCTCGAAACCTATCGCGAAAAAGTCCGCGCCCTTACACCTGACGATCTCATCGCCACCGCGCGAAAATATTTCGACTCCGCCAACATGCAAATCGTAGTGGTCGGCGACCGCACCCAAATCGAACCGCAGGCCGCCCTCTTCGGCGATCTCGACGTCTACGACGCCCACGGCAAGCACCTGTCCTAATTACATAGGGGACGATTTATTGTGCCCGGCATCGCGCGCAAGCGCGGTCATTAAGAATAGTATTTACATCAGTAAACTAGCTTTGCTAATATCACAGCGCCGTGAACTGGCCCCGAATAACCGCAACCCGCGCCTTTTTTCCTTCTCTTGCGCTCTGCCTGTTTGTTGCTGCCGCAACGCCAGCCACGACCAAAAAACCGCCGCTCAAGCCGGTCAACATCAACACCGCCACTTCCGAGGAATTGCAGCAAGTCCCGGGAATCGGCCCCGCAACCGCCGAAAAAATCCTGCTCATGCGCAAATCTTATGGCGCCTTCAAGAGCGTTGACGACCTGCTCGCCATCAAAGGCCTGGGCAAAAAGCGCCTCGAAAAAATGCGCAAATACCTCACCGTTAGCAAGGCAGCAGGCGGCAAACAAACACCAAAGAACCCGCATCCGCCAGCAGCCGAAGTCGAGGCTCCGCCACGGTAATTTCTTCTCTGCGCGACTCCGCGCGCTCCGCGTCTCTGCGTTAGACTTTTCTTGTTCTTAGAAGGTTTGGTGTGTTGCGTGGCGCGTCTCCACCTGCAAAGGCACCTGATCCGCAATCCGGATCCCGTATCCCTCCAGCGCCACGACTTTCTTCGGATGGTTAGTAAGTACGCGAATATCTTTCAGCCCCAGATCGATCAAAATCTGCGCGCCGATCCCGCTCTCGTGTTGTACCATCCGCTGCCGCGCCGGCTCGCGATCCAGTTGCCCGCGCTTATGAAAATGAATTTGCGGCAACACGCCCGGCTGCTCACTCACATCGATCCCGAATCCGCGCCCGGTGTGGTGCAAATACAAAAATACGCCGCGATCCTCCCGGGCAATCGCCTCCAGCGACCGCGCCACCAGTTCCGCGCAGTCGCAGGCCACCGACCCAAACACATCTCCGGTCAAGCAGTGCGAATGCACGCGTACCAGCGGCGCCGTTGCGCCTTCCAATTCGCCGCGCACCAGCGCTATGTGTTGGTCGTGGTCCACGTCGCTCGAATAGGCGATGATGCGAAACTCGCCGTACCTCGTCGGCAGCACTGCCTCCGCCATCCGCCGCACGTACCGCTCATGCTGCATCCGGTAGCGGATCAGGTCCGCGACCGTCAGCATCTTCAAATTGTGCTGCTTGCAGAACTCGATCAGCTGCGGCACCCGCGACATCGTGCCGTCTTCATTCATGATCTCGCAGATGACTCCCGCGGGCGTCAGCCCCGCGATGCGCGCCAGATCCACGCTCGCTTCCGTCTGTCCCGCGCGCACCAGTACGC
>WNFD01013553.1_pt1 | contig 12916 bp, 11 predicted proteins | sample 5400491 | NCBI WGS metagenome assembly WNFD01 (sample SAMN13153343, study PRJNA577476) | soil metagenome | isolation source: 120 cm saprolite under Douglas fir tree site 2 hole 2 replicate 2 | place: USA:California | collected 2015-04-18 | reverse complement strand
TGGCGTCCCGCGGCTGCGGCTCGTACCCTCAGCCCCGGGAGGCCCGGGACCCCGTCCGCCAGGCACTACGACCTGGCCGCGAGGAGCTCGCTGCACGGATCCGGAGGAAATGCCGGAGATGGAAGCACGGGACCCCGGCCCAAAATCGCCACGGTGGAGCGCCGAGAGGCGTGCGTCCCCCCGCTGGGGGACGATAAGGCGCCTCGCAAGCGCCTGGCGTGCCGCGCAAAAGCGCGTTCACGCGCGTCTTGGACGCGCTTCGGCACGTCGCGGGTGCCGCTGCACCCGAGCGCCGTCTCGGCGCTCCGCCACCCCTCGTCGGGGTGGATGAAGGGAAGGTTCAAACCCCGGGCGCAACGCGTCGCGGGAACGAGAAGGTATGCGAATGGCGAACAGCGAATAGGGGGCAACAGGTTTTTCTATTCGCTATTTGCGGGCTGTTTGACATCGTGAAGACTTGGATCGTCACGCTGTAGGGTGGGCAAAGGCGCGGGCCAAAACTCGGCTCTCGCCACGCGAGCGGTGCAGCGCCGTGCCCACGCGGATCGGGCGGATGAACACGCGTGGGCAAAGCCTGTCCCCGCCTCCGAGCGGGGATCGCTCGCGACTGATCGCAAAACGTGGAGCACAGCAGGCGATTTTGCCCACCCTACGTCGCACTCGACCCAACCTTGCTGTGGACATCATGACGAGGGCGGAGCAGTGCTACGGCCGCACCGCCGGCGTCTCCAGCTTCATCCCGCGGGCGCGCCGGTTTTCGTAGGATGGGTTGAGCGCAGCGAAACCCATCACCTTTCATGCGCGTATTTGGTAGCATCGGTTGAGCGATGCGAACCGATCAGCTCGGGAATCAGCGATCGATGACGAACTATCGGCGCAATTTTGTCCCCGGCGGCAGCTATTTTTTCACAGTCAATTTGGCAGATCGACGGTCACGCCTGCTGATTGACCACATCGAACTGCTGCGCGACGCATTTCGCTACACGCAGACGCGACACCCATTTATCGTCGAGGCAACCGTAGTGCTGCCGGATCACTTGCATGCCGTTTGGACACTGCCCGATGGGGACCCCGACTTCTCTCTGCGGTGGCGATTGATCAAATCAACGTTTTCGCGCGCCTTACCGCCAGGCGAGCAGGTTTCAGCAAGCCGTGCCGGCAGAGGGGAGCGGGGCATTTGGCAGCGGCGATATTGGGAGCACACGCTGCGCGATGAAGCCGATTTTGCACGCCACGTCGATTACATTCACTTCAATCCGGTGAAGCATGGCCATGCCCAACGGGTGCGAGAGTGGCCATATTCATCGTTTCAGCGAATGGTACGGCTTGGCGTTTACCCCGAGGATTGGGCGGGCGATATCAGAGATGACGGAAGCGATTTCGGAGAAAGATGACCAGAATCGCTTGCTTGTCCTACGCGACCGTTTCGGGGATAGATGATGGGTTTCGCTTCGCTCAACCCATCCTACAAGAACGTACGATTACGGCCGCACCGCCGGCGTCTCCAGCTTCATCCCGCGGGCGCGCCACATCAGGTAGAGCTCGAGGTCGACGTATTCCGACGCGCCCAGGGGATAAGGCTCGGCGCGCATGCCGCTGATGCAATTGCGCAGCCTTCGCTGCAGCGATCCGAGCGCCTGCCATTCCAGCCGATAGAGCGGATAGCCGGTGGGATGCGCCTGCGGCACCGGAGCGCCGGCGAGCTTTTGGCCCCAGTTGTCGTCGTGGCATTGCGCGCAGGAGAGATCGAGCTGCCCCTGGCGGCGCGTGAACATGTCGCGGCCGGCGTCGAGGAACGGCTTCGTGCGCTCGTCGTTCGCGACCTCGATCGGCATCCCGCGCGATTGCAGCCCCACATAGGCCGCGAGCGCGAGCAGCTCCTTGCTTTCGAGCGGGAGCGGCGTCGCCCGTTGCCGGTCCGCGCGGCAGAGGTTGACTCGCCCTTCGAGATCGACCGGCCGTCCGCGCCCGACATCGAAGGCGGGATAGCGCGCCGCCACGCCCTTCATGCTCGCCTCGGCGTCGCCGTGGCAATCGCGGCACGATTTGCCGGCGTCGCCGTCCTTGCGGCTCCACAGCGTCTCGCCGTCGAGCACCCACAGCGTGCCGGGATTGCTGGCGTCGTCGTCCTGCATGGCGCGGGTGTCGCGGCCCATGAACTCGTAGCCCGATTTTCGCTCGGAGAGCGGGATGTCGCCGGCGACCGCGGTCGCGCAGAGGAAGGCGCAGGCGACGACGACCGCTGCCGCCTTCATTCGACGGTGATGGCGGCGGAAGCGGTCGCCTCGAAGCCGTTGTCGCCGGTCCAGGCGAAGCTCAGCGTACCGCTCTCGGTGGCGACGGTGGAAAAGGTGAAGAACGGATTGGCCGAGATCGCCGGATAAAGCTCGGCGCGGAAGATCTCCTCGCCGTTATATTTGCAGACGAAGTCGGTGATGATGTCGCGCGGCAGCAGCTTGCCGGCGCTGTCGGGGCGGAAGCCGGTTTCCATCACGTGCGAGATCAAGGTCTTGATCTCGACGATCTCGCCGCGCTTGGCCTTCGCCGGCACATTGATCAGGGTGCGCGCCATGATCACACTCCCTCGAGGCAGGCCGCCAGCGTGACCACGACGTCGACCTCGTCCGACCAGAACGAGTCGTCGCTCATCTGGGCAATGGCGACGACGGTCTGCGAATCGGCGAGCCGGATGCGGGTCGCGACCGTCGCCCGTCACGTTCGGCTGCGGGTTCTTCTCGTTGAAGATGTGGATCGCCTTGACGTGGTCGGCCGCCGTCATCGGACTGTCGACCGAAACGGTGAGCGCCACCGCGTTGCCGTTCTCGACCAGCGGCGGCAGGTCGAGCTTGACCCTGCCCTTGCGGATCGTCGCTTCGCCGACGATTTTCCGGATCGCATCCTTCATGGAAGCCGGCGTGGCAGCGGCGCGCTCGGCCGCGGGCGGAAGCCCGAGACCGATGCCGCCGGCAAGCGCCGCGGCCTTCATCAGGAAGCGGCGCCGGGTCGCCTGCGGGAGATCATCGTTCATGGCGGTCAATTTATTCGCTTCTCGGCGCATTGGCTACCGCGGTCTCCTCGGGCAAAACCGTCAGTCGCGCAAGGTCGCAAGGTGCGCGACCACGTCCTCGATTTGCTCGGCCGTCAGCACGGGCTTGCCCTGGAACGCGGGCGCCACGCGCGTGAGACCATCGATGCGATAATAGGCCGGCATGATCGTGTCCGCGTTGAGGCGCCGCGCATCGACGATCCGCAGGCGCAACTGACCTTCCGACCAACGCGCTCCGGTTCCCTTGAGGTCGGGCGCCAACGTGCCCTGGAACTTCTCCTCGGGATAGGGCCCGCTGTGGCAAAGCAGGCACAGCCCGACCTGACGGTTAACGACGATCGCCCGCCCGCGTTCCGGGTCGCCTTTCGCGCCGGTGAGCGATTCGGGGATCGCATCCGCCACGACGGCATAGCGGCGGAGCTTGCCTTGCGCTTGCGCGCCCTCCTGCGCCCGCCCGCAATCGACGAAGCTCGCCGTGCCGGCGGCGAGCGCCGCCGCCAGCACGCCGGCACGAAACCGCTCAGCCGAAGACTTCCGCGGTGATGGTGTTGAACCAGCCATTGGCGAACGTCGCTTCCTGCGCGCGGAACGAGCTCGGCGCGTTCGCCGGGCTCACGCCGCCCGAGCCTTCGACCTCCTTGAGCTGACCGTCCGCCGGCCGATAGACGCCGGCGACCGAGATGCCGTAATCGGGCGCCAGCAGGCTGTAGCAGGTATTGATGAGCTTGGGCTCGTCCGGCTTGCCGCCGCCGATCAGCTTGGCGACCGCGGCGGCGCAGACCTTGGCCTGGGCATTCGCCGCGAACGCGGATTTCGGCATCGCGCCCGCGATCGCGGCATCGCCGATGACGTGGACGTTGGGCTGCAGCTTCGATTCGAACGTCACCGGGTCGATCGGGCACCAGCCGGTGCGGTCGGCGGCGCCCGCGGTCTCGACGATCCGTCCGGCCTTCTGCGGCGGGATGACGTTGGCGACGTCGGCCTTGTGGCGGCCGAAATCGGTGACCAGCGTCATCTCGCCGACGTCGACCGAGGTGACCTTGCCGCCGTTCGACAGCGACACCCATTCGAGATTGGGATAGAGCGCCTTCCAGGCGCCCTGGAACAGGCCCTGCTTGGAGAACGCGTCCTTGGCGTCGAGAATGATGAGCTTCGACTTCGGCTTCTTGGTCTTGAGATAATACGCAATCAGGCTCGCCCGCTCATAGGGCCCCGGCGGGCAGCGGAAGGGATTGGCGGGCGCGGAGATGATCACGGTGCCGCCATCCGCCATCGCCTCGAGCTGGCGGCGCAGCAGCAGCGTCTGCGCGCCGGCCTTCCAGGCATGCGGCATGCGCTCGGCGGCGGCTTCGTTGTAGCCGGGCAAGCCGTCCCAGCGGATGTCGATGCCCGGCGCCAGCACCAGGCGGTCGTAAGGAAGCCGCGTGTCGTTGCTCAGCGTCACCGCGCGGCCCGGCACGTCGACCGCGGTCGCCGACGCGGCGACCAGGGTGATCTGATCGGCGGCGAGCTTGTCGTAGGTGAATTCCTGCGCCTTGAGTTCGCGCAGGCCCGCGATGACGCCGTTGCTGAAGGGACAGGCGGTGAAGGTCGCGCTCGCTTCGACCAGGGTCACGGCGATGCGCGGGTCGATCCGCTTGACGAAGCGGGCGCAGGTCGCTCCGGCAAAGCCGCCGCCCACGACCACCACTCGCCCGGCCGCGCCTTGCGCGACGGCGGGGCGGGCGAGCGCAGGCAGCGGCAGCATCGCGCCTCCCGCGACCTTGAGGAAATCACGTCGGCTGGTGCGGTTTGCGGTCATGGCGGCCTCCCGTCCTCAATCCTTTTGCGTGCCATACCAGGCGGCGATGGCCTTGATCTCGTCCTCGGAGAATCCCTTGGCGATGCGGTCCATCACGGTCGACGGACGCTGCCCGGACTTGAAGGCCTGCATCGCCTCGACGATGTCGTCGGGCTTGCGGCCGGTGAGCCGGGTCACGATCGTGTCCGCCGTCCGGCTCGCCGGATGGCAGCCCGAGCAGGACGCCGCCCCGGCCGGCGCATCCGCCGCACCGGCGGCCGAGGCGATCGTCGCGAAAACCAAGGCGGCAGCAGCCATTATCCCCGCGGCATTCATGTCGGAGCCTCCCGAGTGACGATCCGCGCCGCCTCGGCGCGGACCGTTCCTGCCTATGCGTGCTTCAGATCGTGGTTCTTGAGCGGCAGGGAGCGGATGCGCTTGCCCGTCGCCGCGAACACCGCATTACACAACGCCGGCGCGACCACGGCAACCGGGGGCTCGCCCACGCCGTTCCAGCCGTCGCCGCTGCGCACGATCACGGTCTCGACCCTCGGCATCTCCGAGAGGCGCAGCATGCGGTGGTCGTGGAAATTCGACTGCTGCACGCGGCCGTCCCGGATGGTGATCTCGCCGTAGAGCGCGGCGGTGAGCGCATAGACCGTCGCGCCTTCGACCTGCATCTCGACCGTCATCGGATTGACGACGTGGCCGCAATCGATGGCGCTGACCACGCGATGCACGCGCAGCTCCTGGCCGATCGAGATCTCGACGACGGCCGCGGTGTAGGTGCCGCGCACCTCGTTGAGCGCGAGGCCGCGATGGACGCCGGCCGGCGGCGGCGTCCCCCAGCCCGTGCGCGCGGCGGCCGCATCGAGCACCGCGATGAGCTTCGCCGCGCGCGGGTGGCGGCGCAGCATCCTGCGCCGGTATCGGTAGGGATCGGCTTGCGCCGCGTGCGCCAGCTCGTCGATGAAACTTTCCTTGAAGAAGCAGTTCTGGCTGTGATTGACGCAGCGCCAAAACCCGACCGGCACGTGCGTCATCCGCATCGCATAGTCGGCGAGATAATTCGGGACGTCGTAGGGCATGTCGTCCAGGAATCCCTCCTGGAAATGTCTGTCGACGAGCGCCGGGCGCAGCATGCCGAGGATCGAAGGACCGGAGAGGCGCACGTGCCAAGCGACCGGCATGCCGGCGGCATCGAGGCCGGCGGTCATCCTCGCCATCGCCGCCGGTCGGTAGAAGTCGTGGCGCAGGTCCTCCTCGCGCGTCCACAGCACCTTCACCGGCTCGCGCAGCTCGCGGGCGATCTTGACCGCGAGGGTCACGAAATCCTGCGTCAGGCCGCGGCGGCCGAAACCGCCGCCGAGCATGGGCTTGTGGACCACGACGTTGCGCGGCGGCACGCCCGCGGCGCGGGCGGCGGCCGAGAGCGTCGCCTCGCCGTTCTGCGTCGGCGCCCAGACCTCGACCTCCTCGCCGCGGACGTGGACGGTGCAGTTCTGCGGCTCCATGGTGGCGTGCGCCAGGAACGGCACGCGGTATTCGGCCTCGACCCGCTTGGCGGCCTTGGCGAGGCCGGCGATGATGTCGCCATCCTTGCGGCCGATGCCGGCATCGTCGGCGGTCAGCCCGCTGCGCAGGAATGCGTCGATGCCGTCGCTCGTGACCTGGCCGTTCGCGCCGTCGTCCCAGGTGACGGCGAGCGCTTCGGCCGCCCGTTTCGCCCGCCACCAATTGTCGGCAACGACGGCGACGGCGTCGTCGAGCTTGACGACCTTGCGGACGCCCCGCATGCCCGCGATCGCGGCCTCGTCGACCGCCTTCAGCTTCCCCTTGAACACCGGCGACTGGATCACCGCGGCATGCAGCATGCCGGGCAGACGCACGTCGATGCCGTAGATCGGCTTGCCCTCGACCTTGTCGATGATCTCGAGCCGCTTGCGCGGCGTGCCCACGAGCTTCCAGCTTCGGGGGTCCTTGAGGGTGACGCTCGCCGGCGGCTCGCGGCGCGCGGCCGCTTCGGCGATCGCGCCGAAGCGCACCGTGCGGCCGCTTGGAAGGTGGGTGATCACGCTGCTCTCGGCCCGGCACTCGGAAGCGGCAACGTTCCACTGCGCCGCCGCGGCGCCGATCAGCATCGCGCGGGCGATCGCGCCGGCTCTGCGCAGCGCCTCCTGCGACGTCCGGATCGAGCGGCTGCCGCCCGTCGACATGTCCCCCCAGGCGCGGTCGCGCCGGAGGTTGTCCTGCGGGGCGGCGAATTCGGCCTTCACCTTGCTCCAATCGCATTCGAGCTCCTCCGCGACCAGCATCGGCAGCGCGGTGAAGCCGCCTTGGCCCATCTCGGACTTGGCGACGCGGATGACCACGGTGTCGTCGGGCTCGATCACGATCCAGGCGGTGATTTCCGCAGGCGTGGTCGACCCGCGAACGGGGGACGGGCCGAACGGGACGTCGAAGCCGAGCGCAAGCGAGCCGCCGGCCGCGGCGACGCTCACCAGTAACGTGCGGCGGTCGAGCAGCGGCGCGCGGCTCATCGCTGGCTCACTCCGCCCGTGCTCGCCGCGGCGCGAATCGCCGCGCGGACGCGCTGATAGGTCCCGCAACGGCAGATATTGGTGATGGCGGCGTCGACGTCGGCGTCGGTCGGCTTCGGCTTGTCCCGCAGCAGCGCCGCCACCGCCATGATCATCCCGCTCTGGCAATAGCCGCATTGCGGAACATCGAGCTCGAGCCACGCCTTCTGCACGGGATGCAGGGCGCCGCTCGCGGGGAGGCCTTCGATGGTGACGATCTCCCGGCCGGCGGCCGCGCCTACCGGCAGCGAGCAGGAGCGGACCGGCTCGCCGTCGACATGCACCGTGCAGGCGCCGCATTGCGCGATGCCGCAGCCGTATTTGGTGCCCATGAGACCAAGCTCGTCCCGCAGCACCCAAAGCAGCGGCATCTCCGGCTCGACGTCGATGTCATGGGATTTCCCATTGACGGTCAGGCGCGCCATGCCCTCGCTCCCAGCCCGACGCGGCCGCCCCGGAACCGGCGGTCCGACGTCCCCGGCCCGACCTTAGAGCATTTTCAGGAAAAGTGGGAACCGGTTTTCCCGTCCGAAAACGGGAGCACGCAAAAAACCATTGCGCGCGCACGGGAAATCGCGCGGGCATGAACGAAGCGGCGACCCCTCGGGCCGCCGCTCGCCTTGGTCTTCAGCCGTTGCGAATCAGGCGATCTGGATATCGTGGTTCTTCAAGGGGAACGACCGGATGCGCTTGCCGGTCGCGTTGAAATAGGCGTTGAGCACCGCCGGCGCGGCCACGCAGATCGTCGGCTCGCCCACGCCGCCCCAGGTTTCGCCCCCGGCCGGCATGATGATCGATTCGACCTTGGGCATCTCGGCGATGCGCATCGAGTTGTAGGTGTCGAAATTGGTCTGCTCGATGCGCCCGTCCTTGACGGTGCATTCCTGGTAGAACAGGCCGGACAGGCCGTAGACGAACGAGCCCGCGACCTGGCGGTCGATCTGCGCCGGATTGACCGCATAGGCCGGGTCGGTGGCGCCGACGATGCGGTGGATCTTGATCTTGTTGCCGCCGCTGACGGAGACTTCCGCCGCCGCCGCCACGTAGCTGTTGAACGCCATCATGTGCGCGAGCCCGCGGTAGACGCCCTGCGGGGCGGGCTTGCCCCAACCGATCCGCTCCGCCACCGCGTTGAGCACGGCGAGGTTGCGCGGATGGTTCGCCATCAGCTTGCGCCGGAACTCGAGCGCATCCTGGCCGACCGCGAGCGCCAATTCGTCCATGAAGCATTCGAGGAAGATGGCGTTCTGGTTGATGTTCACGCCGCGCCAGAAGCCCGGCGGGACGTGCGGATTGCGCATGGCATGGTCGATCAGCAGGTTCGGGACCGAGTAGCCGAAGCCGTGCTCCTGGCCCTTGGGCATGAGGCCCTGGAAGGTGAGCGGATCCTTGCCGTTCTGCAGGTTCTGCGGGAACACGTAGGCCAGGATCGACTGCCCAGCCAGCCGCATGTGCAGGCCGGTCAGGTTGTTGTTGGCATCGAAGGCGCCGACGAGCTTGCACTGCATGACCGGATGATAGGAACCATGGGTCATGTCCTCCTCGCGCGACCAGGTCAGCTTCACCGGCGTGCCCGGCATCTGCTTGGCGATCAGCACCGCCTGGGTCACGTAGTCGCTGCGGCCGCGCCGGCCGAAGCCGCCGCCGAGCAGCATCTTGTGCACCTCGCAGCTCGCCGCCGGCAGGCCGGATGCCTCCAACACCGCCGCGAACGCGGCTTCGCCGTTCTGGGTGCCGCACCAGACCTCGCACTTGTCGGGCGTGTAGAGCGCGGTGGCATTCATCGGCTCCATGGTGGCGTGGTTCTGGTAGGGATAGGCGTAGACCGACTCCACCTTCTTGGCCGCGCCCGCGATCGCCGCCTTCACGTCGCCGTTCTGATTGCCGACATACGCCTCCGGCGCGTCGAGCCCGGCCTTGAGCCACTCCGCGATCGACGCGCTCGAGACCTTGCCGTTCTCGCCCTCGTCCCACGCGACCGGCAGCGCCTCGAGCGCGCTCTTGGCCTGCCACCAGGTCTCGGCCACGACGGCGACGGCGTAGTCGCCGACCGGCACCACCTTCTTGACGCCCGGCATGCCCGCGGCCTTGGCGGCATCGAAGCTCTTCACCTTGCCGCCGAAGACCGGACAGGCCTTGATCGCGGCATTGAGCATGCCCGGAAGCTTCACATCGATGCCGTAGAGCTGCTTGCCCGTGAGCTTGTCGGCGGTGTCGAGCCGCTTGAGCGGCTTGCCGGCGATGGTCCAGTCCTTCGGATCCTTGAGCTTCACCTCGGCCGGCGGCGCGAGCTTGGCGGCGGCTTCCGCCACCTTGCCGTAGGTCGTGGTGCGGCCGGAAGCCTTGTGCGTGATCGTGCCGCTCGCCGCGCTGCACTCCGACGGCGCCACCTTCCATTCGGCCGCCGCCGCCTGGATCAGCATGTCGCGCGCCGCCGCGCCGCCCTTGCGCACATACTCGTGCGACATGCGGATGCCGCGGCTGCCGCCGGTCGACATGTCGCCCCACACGCGCTTGCGCGCGACGTTCTGCCCCGGCGTCGGATACTCGGTGGTCACCTTCGACCAGTCGCATTCGAGCTCCTCGGCGACGAGCTGGGCGAGGCCGGTGAGCGTGCCTTGGCCCATCTCCGAGCGCGCGATGCGGATGACCACCGTGTCGTCCGGGCGGATCACCACCCAGGCATTGATCTCCGGCGAGCCGTCGGCGGCGCGCACGATCTCCGGACCAAGCGGAAGCCGCAGCCCGAGGCTGAGGCCGCCACCGACCGCGGCGGTGCCGACCAGGAACGAGCGGCGATCGATTTTCGGCATGTAGGTCATGGCTGCCTCCCTCACGCGCTCGCCGCGGCGTGGATCGCCGCCCGCACTTGCTGGTAGGTGCCGCAGCGGCAGATGTTGCTGATGTTGGCATCGATGTCGGCATCGCTCGGCTTCGGCCTCTCCTTCAGCAGCGCCGCCACCGCCATGATCATGCCGCTCTGGCAATAGCCGCATTGCGGCACGTCGTGCTCGAGCCAGGCCTTCTGCACCTTGTGACGGGAACCGAGCACGAGCGCATCGCGACCCCGTCGACATGCACGGTGCAGGCGCCGCACTGCGCGATGCCGCAGCCGTATTTGGTGCCGGTCAGGCCGACGTTCTCCCGCAACACCCACAACAGCGGGGTGTTGGGGTCGACGTCGACCGTGTGGGATTGTCCGTTGACGGTGAGACGAGCCATTCGCATCCTCCCGAGAGTCGCCGTTGGTGAAGCTTGGCACGGGCTGAAATGCGCCGGTCGCGCCGCGCGCCATTGAGAACCCAGCTTGGTGCAATTCTAATATGGAAATCGCCGGCCGGCGAGGCTGAATTCGCGCTTGCCGCGCGAAACTCGCGGCCCGCGAGCCGGCTCCTCAAGCTGAATGCGCGGCGGCCTGTTCGGCCGCCGCGCCTGTCGTCGTTGCGATCACGCCATCCGGATGTCGTGGTTCTTCAGCGGGAACGAGCGGATGCGCTTGCCGGTCGCGTTGGCATAGGCGTTGAGCACCGCCGGCGCGGCGACGCAGATCGTCGGCTCGCCCACGCCGCCCCAGAACCCGGCGGACGGCATGATGATCGTCTCCACCTTCGGCATCTCGGCGATGCGCATCGAGTCGTAGCTGTCGAAGTTCGTCTGCTCGATGCGCCCGTCCTTGACCGTGCACTCGCCCATGAACAGCGCGGTCAGTCCGTACACGAACGACCCGGCGACCTGCCGCTCGATCTGCGCCGGATTGACCGCGTATCCCGGATCGGTGGCGGCGACGAGGCGGTGGATCTTCACCTTGTTGCCGTCGACCGAGATCTCGGCGCAGGCGGCCACGTAGCTGCCGAACGCCATGGCTTGCGCGAGGCCGCGGTGGACGCCCTGCGGCGCCGGCTTGCCCCAGCCGGCGCGCTCGGCCACCGCGTTGAGCACGGCGAGGTGCTTCGGGTGCTTGCCCATCAACTTGCGCCGGAACTCGAGCGCGTCGACGCCCGCCTCCTTTGCCAGCTCGTCGATGAAGCATTCGAGGTAGATGGCGTTGTGGTTGATGTTCACGCCCCGCCAGAAGCCTGGATTGATGTGCGGGTTGCGCATCGAGTGATCGACCAGGATGTTCGGGATCGAGTAGCCGATCGCCGCTTCCGTGCCGCCCGGATAGAAGCCGGAGAACGTCGCCGGGTCGCGGCCCTCCTGCAGCGCCGAAGGCCTGACTTTGGCAAGGATCGACTGCCCGGAAATCCGCACGTGCAGGGCGGTCAGGTTGTTGTCGGCATCGAGCCCGGCGCTGAGCTTGCACTGGGTGATCGGATGATACCAGCCGTGCGTCATGTCCTCTTCGCGCGACCACAGCAGCTTGATCGGCGTGCCCGGCATCTCCATGGCGACCAGGACGGCCTGGCGAACGTAGTCTTGCGAGGTCGAGCGGCGACCGAACCCGCCGCCGAGGAACGTCTTGTAGACCTCGCATTTGGGGACCGGGAGTCCGCATGCCTCCGACGTCGTCGCCAGCGCGGCCTCGCCGTTCTGGGTCGAGCACCAGACCTCGCACTTGTCCGGCGTGTAGCGCGCGGTCGCGTTCTGCGGCTCCATGGTGACGTGGTGCTGATAGGGATAGCTGTAGACCGCCTCGACCTTCTTGGCGGCGCCCGCCAACGCGGCCTTGACGTCGCCGCCCTTGTTGCCGACGAACGCCTGCTCGGCATCGAGGCCTTCCTTCAGCCAGGCGGCGATCGACGCGCTCGAGACCTTGGCGTTCTCGCCCTCGTCCCACACGACCGGCAGCGCCTCGAGCGCGGTCTTGGCCTGCCACCAGCCGTCGGCAACGACGGCGACGGCATAGTCCTCGACCTTCACGACCTTCCGCACGCCCTTCATGCCGGCGATCTTGGATTCGTCGTAGCTCTTCAGCTTGCCGCCGTTGACCGGACAGGCCTGGATCGCGGCGTAGAGCATGCCGGGCAGCTTGACGTCGATGCCGTAGATCGCCTTGCCGGTGACCTTGTCCGGCGAGTCGAGCCGCTTCACCCCCTTGCCGATGATCTTCCAATCCTTCGGGTCCTTGAGCGGGACGTCCTTCGGCGGCTCGATCTTGCTCGCCGCTTCGGCAACCTTGCCGAAGGTCGTGCTGCGATTCGAACCCTTGTGCGTGATCACGCCGTTCGCGGCGCTGCATTCCGCAACCGGCACTTTCCATTCATTGGCCGCGGCCTCGATCAGCATCATGCGCGCCGCCGCGCCGCCCTTGCGGACGAACTCGTTCGACTCGCGGATGCCGCGGCTGCCGGCGGTGAAGAAGTCGCCCCACACGCGCTTGCGGGCGACGTTCTGCCCCGGCGTCGGGAACTCGTAGGCGACCTTCGACCAGTCGCATTCGAGCTCCTCGGCGGCGAGCTGGGCGAGCCCGGTGAGGGTGCCTTGGCCCATCTCCGAGCGCGCGATGCGGATGATCACGGTTTCATCCGGTTGCACCACGACCCAGGCGTTGACCTCGGCGCCGCCGGCGGC
>WNFD01005293.1_pt1 | contig 12916 bp, 3 predicted proteins | sample 5400491 | NCBI WGS metagenome assembly WNFD01 (sample SAMN13153343, study PRJNA577476) | soil metagenome | isolation source: 120 cm saprolite under Douglas fir tree site 2 hole 2 replicate 2 | place: USA:California | collected 2015-04-18 | reverse complement strand
TTCGCGGAGAGGCGCTCGGTAAGCGTCCACAGCAGGTCGAATCGGGCGGTCTTGACCGGCACCGGCACCTGCCGGACATTCAGTCCGGGGAGATCGGGCTCCGCCCAGGGCATGTTCTGAAGCACCAGCATCACCTGAAACAAGGGATGCCTTGCCTGAGACCGGGCCGGCTGCAACGCGTCCACCACGCGCTCGAATGGCATCTCCTGATGCGCATACGCTTCGAGGCAAAAGGCGCGGACCCGCTTCACGAGTTCCGCAAAGCCGGGACGTCCGGAGAGATCGGCGCGAATAACCAGGGTATTGACGAAGAAGCCGATCAGTTCTTCCAGTTCCGCTTCATCGCGTCCCGCGACGGCGGCGCCTATGGCAATGTCGTCGCCCGCGCCCATGCGCGACAACAGCGCGGCCACGCCCGACTGCAACACCATGAACATGCTGGCTTCGCATCGCCTGGCGAGCATCAGCAGCCCCCGATGCAACGAGGGCGAAATCTCCAGCGGAACGGTCGCGCCGCGATAACTTGCGACGTCAGGCCGCGGACCATCGGATGGAAGCGGCGTCTCTTCGGGAAGACCGGCGAGCGCCTTCCGCCAGAAGCCGATGTGCTCCGCCGCCGAACTCCCGGCTTTTTCTTCTTCGCCGAGCACGGCCTGCTGCCACAGGGCGTAGTCGGTATACTGCACGGGCAGCGCGGCAAATGCAGGGGACTCCCCGCGCTTACGAGCCTCATAGGCCAGGGCCATATCGCGCGCGAGCGGCCCCATCGACCAGCCATCGCCGGCGATGTGATGGAGCACAAAGACCAGCACGTGCGTTTGCTCACCCAGACGAAACAGCCAGGTTCGCAGCGGCGGCTGACTCTCCAGGCAAAGACCCGTTGCGGCGGCCTCCGTCAGATGTTCTTCCAGCTCCGATTCCGCGATCTGTTTCTCAATCGGCAGGGGAGCCGGCTGCTCCGCCGGCAGAATATGCCGGCGCGCAACGCCCTCTCGTTCGGGGAAGATGGTGCGCAGCGTCTCATGCCGTGCGACCACGTCATTCAGCGCAAGTTTGATGGCATCGACATCCAGGCGGCCTTCAAGACGCAGCGCCAGAGGAATGTTATAGACCGGACCCGGCCCTTCCATGCGGTGGAGAAACCATAATCGCTGCTCCGCGAAGGAGAGGGGCAGCGATGAGGGGTGCGCCTGGCGCGTCAGCTTCGGACGCGCCTTCGCGCCTTCGACGAGCCGGTCGGTGAGTGTCGCGGCGAATCTCGACACCACCGGCGTTTCAAACAGGGTGCGCACCGCAAGTTCCACGCCCAGCGCCGCTCGCACGCGACTCACCACGCGCATGGCAAGAAGCGAATGGCCGCCGAGGGTAAAGAAGTTGTCGCCGGCGCCGACCTGTTCCAGCCCGAGCGCTTCGGCAAAAATTCCGCACAATATCTCTTCTTCCGGAGTGCGAGGCGCACGGTAGCCCTCACTTGGCTGTCGCTCGGGCACAGGCAGAGCGCGCCGGTCCGGCTTTCCGCTGACCGTCAGCGGCCATGCCGGCAGAATTACGATGGCGGAAGGCAGCATGTACTCCGGCAGCCGGTCCTTCAGGTACTGCCACAAAATTTTTTCAAGTCCTTCAACGACCGAAGGCTCCTTCGCAATCACGTATGCGGCCAGATACCTGTTCGCCGGGTCTTCGCACATCATGACCAGCGCGTCGCGAACAGCTGCGTGCTCTTTCAGCGCCGCTTCAATCTCGCCCGGCTCAACCCGGAAGCCGCGAATCTTCAGCTGATCGTCCGCTCGCCCCGCGAATTCAAGGTTTCCATCCAACAGCCCGCGGACGATGTCGCCTGTCCTGTACATGCGCGATCCGGCATCGGCGGAAAACACGCCGGGCAGGAACCTCTCGGCGGTAAGATCAGGCCGGTTCCAATATCCGCGCGTCACTCCCGCGCCCCCGATATACAGCTCCCCATAAACGCCCATCGGAACCGGCTGCAAAAATCCGTCAAGCACCCAGGCCTGGGTGTTGGCTACCGGCCTGCCAATGGGAACGATTTCATCATCCGCGCTGCAGACCGCAAATGTGCATTGCACCGTCGCTTCCGTGGGTCCGTAGGTGTTCCACAGCGCTCCCGGAAGTTTCCGATAAAAAACCGGCACCACCTCAGGCTTCAATTCCTCCGCACCGCTGCTCATCACCCTGAGCGATCTCCATCGATCGATCCGCGGATGTTCTAAAAGGTTTTCGAGCAGAGCGGGCGAGAGGTCCACATAGGTGACCTCTTCCTTCGTGACCAGGTCAACAAGATAATCCGCGTCCAGTTCCCCGCCCGGACGCGCCGCGACGATGCACGCTCCGCAAACCAGAGGAAGAAAGATTTCCAGAATTGAAGCATCGAAGCTGAAAGACGCTTTTTGCAGGACACGATCGGCGGGCGAAAGAGGAATCGCACTCGCAGCCCACAAAAGCTGATTGCATACCTGGCGGTGTTCCACGCATACACCCTTCGGCTTTCCCGTGGACCCGGAGGTATAAATCAAATAAGCAAGGTTCTCGCCGGCCACGCCGGTTTCGGGCTGTGTTTCTTCTTCTCGTGCGATCAGGTCCCACTCGCGATCCAGTTCAATCACCATTGACGCCGCGCCGTTCACCCGCTCCCCGAACTTCGACTGTGTCAGCAACACGCCAATGCCGGCATCGTGCATGATGTAACTCAGCCGCTCGGCGGGATATTGCGGATCAATCGGCACGTAGGCCGCCCCGGCTTTCAGAATCGCCATCAGGCCCACCATCATTTCCACACCACGCTCGACGCAGATGCCGACTCTTGTCTCGGGCCCCGCGCCGATACCGCGCAGGTGATGGGCGAGGCCGTTGGCGTGCCGGTCCAATTCCGCGTATGTCAGCCACCGGTCATCGCACCGGAAGGCGATCGCTGCGGGCCGCATCGCTGCCTGCTTCCCGATCAGATGATGAATGCAACGCTCGCCGGCGAAATGGATGCCTGTACGGTTCCACTCGTGAAGAATCTGACGGCGTTCCCCCGGGCTCAGCATCTGCAACTCAAACAGGGGAACATCGGGCACGGCCACAGCCATCTCGAGCAGCCGCAGGTGATGAGCAGCCATCTGTTCGATGCGCCATCGGTCGAACAGATCGCGATTGTAAACCCAGTAAAACTCAAAACCTTCCGCGCGCTCCCATACATGCAATTCCAGATCGAGCCGCACCCGCAATTCGTCGCCGATGACCGGCTCGATTTCCATCCCCGCCAGCCTTTGTGGTTCGCCCGGCTCATTATGCAGAGCCAGCAACACCTGGAATATCCTCGGAACGTTCAGGCTGCGTTGTGGAAAGAGTGTCTCGGCAAGCTGCTCAAAGGGGACATCCTGATACCGAAATGCTTCGAGCGCGGTGTGGCGCACCATGCTGAGCAGATTGCGGAAGCTGTCTTCCCCGTCGACCCGCACGCGCATGACCAGCGCGCTCGAAAAATATCCAATCAGCGGTTCAAATTGCGCCTGAGGCCGGTTAGCGGCAGGCGAACCAATCAGCAGATCCCGCTGACCGCTATAGCGCTGCAACAGCACGGCAAACACCGAGAGCAGCGTCATATAAGGCGTCGCGCGGTTTTCCACACTGAACTGTCGCAGGGTCTTCACTTGTTCAGCGGGCAGTATGGTTTTATGCCAGTGGGCGGCAAACGTCTGTCGCGCGGCACGGCGGCGATCTTTGGGCAGTTTCAGCTCAGAGGGAGCGTCCTGCAACTGGCGGAGCCAGTAGTCCCGCGCCCGCCGGAACTCCGCCTGCGCTTCCGGCCCGCGCTGCCACAAGGCAAAATCCGCGTACTGTGCCGGCAGGGGTGGCAGTCGATTTCCGGAGCCTTCGAGGAATTGCGCATAGAGCGTTTCCAACTCGCGGCTGAAGAGGTTCTCCGACCATCCATCGGAGACAATGTGATGGAAGGTGCGCAGCAGCACATGTTCGCGAGCGCCGACCCTGAATAACTTCATTCGCAGAAGCGGCCCGCGGGAAAGATCGAAGGGCCTCTGCCATTCTTCCCGCAGCGCAGAAGCGATGGCCGAGGAACGATGGTGCTCGCTCTCAAGACTCAAGTCCTCCAGCATCACCTCGATCATGAGTCGAGGTTCGATGATCTGAACCGGTTCGCCATCGACTTCGACAAATCGAGTTCGCAGACTCTCGTGGCGTTCGACGATGGCATTCACCGCCTCCCGCAAAGCTTCCACGTTCAGCGGACCACGCAGACGAAAGGCCGCCGGTATGTGGTACTCCGAGGAGCCGCCCTGAAGCTGATCGAGGAACCATAACCGCCGCTGTGAAAACGACAGGGGCAGACGGTCGGGCCGCGGCTCACGTGTCCGTCGCTCCTGTGTATCCGCCACGGGCTTCAGCAGAGTTGACAACTGCGCGACCGTCGGCGCATCGAGCAGCGAGTGCAAAGGCAGTTCGGCCCCCAGCCTCTGCCGCACCCTGCTGAGCAGCCGCATCGCCAAGAGAGAGTGGCCGCCCAGGAAGAAGAAGTTGTCGTCAACGCCGACCCGTTCGAGAGACAGTATTTCAGCAAACAGCTCGCAGAGAATCCGCTCCTGCGGAGTATTCGGTGCGCGGTAGCCGTTTATCTGACGCTGTGGCGCCGGCAACGCTCGTACATCCAATTTGCCACTCGGAGTAAGCGGCAGGGCGTCAAGCATCACATAGGCCGCCGGCAGCATGTAATCGGGCAGCGTCCGGCGCAAATGAGAGCGCAAGGCGTCATGGGTCGGATGTGTTCCGGGCTTCGGTACGATCCACGCGGTCAGCTGCATGCCCGCGTCATTTTCCTCGCGCGCCAGGACCGCCGCCTGCGCCACCTCCGGATGACTGGTGAGCGCCGCTTCTATTTCTCCCAATTCAATGCGGAAGCCTCGCACCTTGACCTGCTGGTCGGCGCGTCCGATGAACTCCAGCGCGCCGGTCCTCCGGCGGCGCGCCCGGTCGCCGGTGCGGTACATGCGCGTTCCCCGCTCTCCGAAGGGATCTGCCACAAATCGCGTCGCCGACAGCGCCGGACGGTTCAGATATCCGCGTGCAAGCCCCGCGCCGGCCAGATACAGCTCGCCGATTGCGCCGGTGGGCGCAGGTTCCAGATATTCATCGAGCACGTAAGCTTTGGTGTTCCAAACGGGCAAGCCGATGGCGGGCTCGACATCCGCATCCCGCTCGCAGAGCGCACAGGTTGAGTAGGTGGTGTCTTCCGTCGGGCCGTAGAGGTTATAAACGCGCTCAATATGGCCGGCACGATAAAGATCCCGCACGAGCGAGTTTCGAAGCGCTTCACCCGCCAGATTGATCGTGCGGACATTCGCGGGAATGCCGCCGCCCGCCAGCAACTCCCGCGCCGCCGATGGCACGGTATTGATCAACCGAACCTTGTCTCTTGCCGGAAGCGTCGGCAGTTCGAGCGCCGACCGGGCCAGAATGACTGTGCCTCCGCAGAGCCAGGTGGCCAGAAGTTCGAAGACCGAAAGATCGAAGCAGATGGAGGTGGAGGCCAGCACTCCGTTTCGGTCCTCGGCGCTGAACGCGTTCCGGGCCCATTCGACGAACGTCACGGCACTGCGATGTTCGACGATCACACCTTTGGGAACTCCGGTGCTTCCCGAGGTATAGATCACATAGGCCGGATGGTCTGCCAGCAACGGTGCAACGCGCTCCGCATTGCCGAGGTTTTGGCCCGGCATATGCTGAAGTGCAGCCTCTGCTTCCGCACTGTCCAGCCGGACCATCCGGACACTTGTTCGCAATTGCAGCCGCACGATCAATTCGTCCGTACTCAGCACCAGCGCGGGCGCCGCATCCTCAAGTACGTGCTCGATGCGGGCGCGCGGATATTCCGGATCGATCGGCAGATAAGCGCCACCCGCTTTGAGCACCGCGAGCATGGCAACGATCATCTCCTGTGAGCGGTCCAGACAGATTCCCACGCGCCGTTCCGGACCAATACCCATGCGCACGAGATAGTGGGCAAGCCGATTCGCCCGCCGGTTCAATTCCATGTAAGTCAGCGACGATTCGCCGAAAATCACAGCCGTTTCACCGAGCGTTCGCGATACCTGTATTTCGAACAGCTCCGGAAGAGTACCCGCGCCTGGATCGTGCGCCGTTGCATTGCACTCTTCCAGCAGGAACCGGCGTTCCTCCGGCAACAAAAGATCAAAACATCCGAGAGCCAGATCGGGATCGGTCATCTGCCGGAGCAGGGCCATCAGTCGCCGCTGATGTGCCGCGAGTTCTTCCAAACAATAGTTTTCGGGATTCGCATCGAAATCGATGCGAAGGTCTGAACCGTCCTGCCGGTCATAGACCGCGATTGAGAGTTCCTCCACAGGACCGTTGCTCAGATTGAAGGCGCGGGCCGAATGTCCGTTGAATCGCAGATCGTAGTCGAAAGACATGACATTGACCACCAGACCGTGGATCGACGGGTCGCCCGGCTGCAATCCCAGGTCGTGGCGCAGATCTTCGGAGCGGTAACGCTGATGGCGCATCATCGCCCGCATCTGTTGGGAAGTATGTTCCAGGAGGTCGGCGAAGCTCCCACGAGGATCGATGCCAATACGCAGCGGCAGAATGTTGGATACCATTCCGGCCACCGAGCGCATCTTCCGCCCGATTCTTGCGGTGAGAGGAATTCCCAGCGCAAAGTCGACGCTTCCGGTAAACCTGTGCAGATAAAGGGCCGCGGCGGCACAGACGATCTGCGAAAAGCCGGCGCTCCGGGCCCTGCCAGCGGCGCGAAGTTCGTCGGCAAGCACCCGTGGAATGCCGGCGGTGCAGCGCAAGAAGTCACGCGGCCGTCCCGGAGTTTTTCCGGAAAGCGTCACCGCCTCCGGCCGTTCGGCGAGTTGTTCTTTCCAGTAAGTCTGATCACGTGAAAACTGCGCCGACCCGCGGTAACTGTGCTCTTCATCGAGAAGCGCGAGATACCGAGTTTCCGGCTGTGAAACCTGAGGCCCTGAAATCCGCTCGCCCTCGGCGCCCGAGTAGATGGCCGCTACCTCGCGCGCAACGAGAGCGCCGCTGTAGCCATCCATGCACAGGTGGTGATTGCAGGCGTACCAGAAGAAACGACCGGCGCTCAAACGCAACAGCGCATAGCGGAAGACCGGCCCCCGCGACAGATCGAAGACTTCGGAGCGATCATGCCTCATCCACGCCAGGGCCGCAGCCTCCGGATCGTGCGCGGAGCTGACATCGATAACCGGGAGTTCGAGGCCCACGTCATCCGCCGGATCAAGGCGGGGCTCTCCCTCGATCACCGCAATTCGAGTGTGCAGCGCTCCGGTTTTAGCGACCGCACGCCGCAACGCACGCTCGAACCGCGCGGCATCGATCAATCCGAAAATTTCTACATACTCCGCGATGTTGAATGCCGGACTGTCAGGATCCAGGACTTGCGTAAACCAGATACCGGACTGAGCAGCGGACAACGTGCGGAGATCAACTTCCTCAGTTGAATGCATCCGTCTCTCAGATGGAAGGAAATTCGACGTTTTCTTCAGTTCTACGGCTTCTTCTATGCCTAAATACGCGCTATGGAAATTAGATGCGGGCATCCACGGGAAATGTGGTCTCCCTGAACTAACGCAAAAAAGCTCTTTGCCGGGACGGTGTCGGGAGTGTCCAAAGGGGCGGCCGCGGGCGGGCTCGGCGGAGAAGACAATAGATAATGATGAAATTTATTTTTGCGGGCAACATTTCGCGCCCCCTTATCACCTTAATAAAAACCAGTTACGGGGCCGCACATCTCATTCCCTGCGGCATACGTTTCCGGGGCCCTGGATCGTGAAATTCGCCCCTCATTTTTGTATCGTCACCCCGGTTGCCGTGAGAATTTTTTCATGTCAGATCAAAATCATTCACTGCCTCCGCATCTCGCTCCGCTCATTCCACCGGACTGGGGCCTGTGGAAATGGTTCGCGCTTCGGGGCGCAGGCTTTCCCGCCCGTCTCGCCGGGCTTCTGTCGGAAAAAGAATGCGCCGTCGCCGCAGACCGGCTGGCTGCGAGCGATGTCGCTCTGCAGGCGCTGAAGCATAAGGCCATTTACCTTTTTGACCTGCAACTCGATGTTTTGAAACGAGATTGCGGACATGAGGACTCCCGCTTCAAGGCCGCATTGAAGGCCAAACATCGCGCCCAGGCGGGCAACCTCTCCGCCGCCGCCGCGCAGGAGTTCGGCATGACTTCGATATTTGAAGAGATCGAAAAGGCCCGCGAGCATCAGGCACAGTGCGGAAGAGATTTTCAGGAGTTATTCAGTGAGGGTGTGAGACATCAGAGCCGACAGCTTTGGAATGTGGCCCGCGATCCGCGGTTCCAGGAAGCGGTGTTGTGGCAGAATCGAAACGGATTTGAAACCGGAATTCACCCGCTGGCCGTTCAGCCCGCACCCGCCGCGGTCAGAAACCAGAAGCAGCGTGAACGCGAGCAACTGATCGCCAACTATCTGCAGCGTTATTGCGTGAAAAACGACACCATCGGCTTTTTCGGTCCGGTAGCCTGGGGTGAAATCACCGCCACAGGTCCCGCCCTGGTCGCGAACCCCGGCCCGTGCCTGGTCAGCACCGGCCACGCTTATTTTGAGGACTGGGCCATCGACCGACTGGCGGCCACGCTTTCCTCGATTCCTGGCATGGAGTGGTGGTGCACGCCCCGCCTCGCTCCGCACTTTCATCTTGAAAATGGAATGTTGCACGCGCCCGGCGAGGAACCCTCGGAACTCACGCTCCTGGCACAAGCTGTGCTTCCGCTGTGCGATGGCGACAAGCTACCGGAAGACATCCTTCCCGCGCTGGGGCGGACGCCCGGCTTCGCCGATGTGGGAAAGCCGGAACTTCTCGATTTCCTCAGGACCATGGCCGACCAGGGTGTCCTGCTGTGGCGGTTTCTGGTTCCGGTTGAGGTCAATTCCGAGATCAGCCTCCGCCGTCAGTTGCTCAGGGTCCAGAACCAGGAACTGCGCCGAACAGCCCTCGAAAAGCTGGATCGACTCGAATCGGCCCGGCAGGAAGTCAACGCGGCCGCAGGCGATTCCGCGCGACTGCATTCCGCCCTGCGCGCGCTGGAGCAATTGTTCGAAGATATGACGCAAACCTCCGGACAAAGAAACGCCGGCGCCACCTACGGAGGGCGCACCCTGCTTTATGAGGACTGCCGCCGCGATCTGACGCTCAGCGCTTCGGTCGATCTCTTTCGCCCGGTTGTTCCGCCGCTCTCACTGTTACTCAAGGGACTACGTTGGCTGATGCAATCAACCTCGCTCACCATTCTCGGGATTTTCCGGCAGGTCTATAACGAACTGGCCGGCCCTGAAGGCAGAAAGAAAATCCCGGCACTGGACTGGTGGATGGCGACTGAGCCCCGCCTGGCGGGCAACCCGTTACTCGACGAAGCGCAATCTCTGTTCGTCCGAAAATGGGAAGAAATCATGCCACTGCCGCCGGATGCGCGGGTTGTTGAATGGAAATCCTCCGAATTGCGGGAACGGGTCGAGCGGGCCTTCCCCGATCTTCCCGGCCACTATCATCCCGTGCGCTACTACTGCCCCGATATGCTCATCGCAGGCGCGGACGCCGAGTCGATCGCCCGCGGCGAAGGCCTCTATATTCTCGGTGAGATGCATTCCGGAAAAAACAGCCTGATCCATGCCGCCCTGGCCGAACAGCATCCCGAACCGGGACTGTTGTCAAAGGCCACGGAGTGGGACCTCTCGCCCGGCTGCTTTAAAATCGCTGAGTCGCGCGAAGGCGGGGCGATTACCAGGACCAGTGAGCGGATACTGCGCTCCGCCGATTACTTCCTTTCCACCGCGCCCGACGCCATCGCTCCCGGCGGATTCAAATCCCATCCCTTCAGCAATCTTCTGGTTACCGAATGCGATGGCCGATTGATGGTCACCACCCGCGACGGCTCGCGCTCCTTTGAAATCCTTGAGGCCTTTGCTGACCTGCTCTTTTCCTTCGTGGTTCACCGGGGAGCGTGGATGCCCCGCCGCCCCCATCTTCCCCGTGTGCTGATCGATCGGCTCGTCATTCAACGCGAAACGTGGCGCATCCCGGCCGCCGAACTGGAATTTGCCGCCGAGAAGGACGAAAGCCGGCGATTCCTGGAGGCCCGTCGCTTCGCAAAAAAATATGCGATGCCCGAAACCATGTTTGTAAAAATTCCGGTCGAAGTCAAACCGTTCTATGTCGATCTTTCCAGCCCGGTGTATGTCGAGATTCTCTGCAAGATGGTGCGCCGCCTGCAGGCTTCTTCTCTCGCTGAAAAGGAAGTCACGTTCAGCGAGATGCTCCCCCGGACCACGGACGCGTGGCTGCCCGACGGCAGCGGAGAAAAATACACCAGCGAGTTTCGGATCGTGATTGTCGATCTGAAAGCCCGGTGGTTTTCGGAAGAGTACAAAAAGAGCCACGCTCGGGTTGCGACGGCAAATTTCTGATGTCATGCGGACCGAAACCGGCCGCAAAAACTCTCTAAGATTTCAGCCGCCGCTGAATCGACAATGCGGCATCCAATACCGCCGGTTGTAAGGTGCTCCCTGGAGCATCGCGTCCCACCCTTCGCAAGGGCGCGAAGGATGGGGCACCCATCCCGGGAAGCCCGTCACCGTTTCACACGGTCACGGTACAGACTAGAATGGTCGCGGGTCGCGCAGGGAGTCACATGGCACTCAAATCCACAATTTACAAAGCCGAGCTGCAGATCAGCGACATGGACCGCCAGTATTACGCGAGCCATGCGCTGACGCTGGCGCAGCATCCATCCGAGACCACCGAGCGTCTGATGGTGCGGCTGCTGGCATTCGCGCTGCACGCCGATGAACGGCTGGAATTCGGGCGCGGCCTGAGCACCGATGACGAGCCCGACTTGTGGCGCAGATCACTGACCGGTGAGATCGAGCAGTGGATCGAAGTCGGCCAGCCCGACGAACAGCGCATCCGCAAGGCCTGCGGGCGCGCGCGGCAGGTCATCGTCATCAGCTACGGCGGACGCGGCGCCGATGTCTGGTGGGGCAGGGTCTCGACCGGTCTGGCACGTTCGAAAAACCTCACCGTGATCGACATTCCCGCAGCCGCCGCGCAGGCACTGGCGGAACTCGCCGATCGCAACATGCAGTTGCAGTGCCTGATCCAGGACGGCCAGACGCAATTGTTGAGCGCGACAACCTCTATTACTGTGGAACCGACGCTGCGGCAGCGCGTCGGCGAATAACACAATCTGCCCTCCTCGTTTCGCTAAGTTTTAAATTTGGTAATCAAAGGAACGAAATTTTCATTTTGGAACCAATATTTATTTAGTTCCGGGCTTGCGCTCAGATATTGGAAATGGAGAATAATTTTTCAGTTATCCTGAGCGATAGTTAACAGCCGGATGCTGAAATACGGCGCGCCATCAGTAGATTGCTTGCCAATCTCCACAATCAACTTCGCCCCTAAGGATCAGTCTTTATCTTTATGCGGGGACCCGGTCTTCTTCGCAGCCGGGTTGGAGCGAACGGGCAACACATAGTGGTTATTCGACAGCCTGAAAACAACGTCTTTGCCGTTGGCCAGTGTCGCACTGGCATCGATGTTAAGCGGCGGACCGGATGAATAATCAAAATCGACAGACTGGGCCACAATGGGACATGCGCCGTCGTTTTGCGAGTATCCGTAGAGATCAGGCACGAAGCAGCGAGACTGCCGGCTCAACTCCTGACCCTGGATATCGAAAACTGTCATCGCCGCAAGATCATGCATTCCAGCGGGATAAGCTCCTTTTAGGACAATCTCTTCGACACCGTCACCATTGACGTCAAGAAACGAGACTTCAGCAAAGCGGGAGACAACGATAGGGGAATCCCAAATCAATTGAAAGTGGCCATCGGCCAATTGCTCACCGTAGACCAGCCTACCGGAAACGCTGAAGTCATCCAATTCCCTGAGGAGGACCACAACCGAAGCGGCAGCATCCTTCCTAGTATGCCGGACAAACACCTGAAGGCCAAAGGCTATCTTGGCAATTTCGTCCGGGGATTGAGTGTGTGGCTCGAACACAGGAACAAGCCGCGCCTGGGCGAGAACCTGTTCCTTCAGTTTGGAGAGTTGTGCCTCACTGAGTTCCAATTCATTCTGGTGATATTGTGGATCTGCGCTACGCGCTGAAATCTCCACCTGGAAATGCGACCATTTTAACTTGTCCGATTCCGGGGCATAAGGAGGCCATGGGCCAAAGTAAGAGGCAGGAAGCAAGTAGGCCCAATCCCCGCCCTCGCGTACAGCCACCCCAATCGGCTTGAGTGCAGCGACCAAATCATCATGCGACTGCCCAGTACAAAGCGAAACCACGTCCTTCAGCGGCAGATTGGGATGGAGAATCACATGCTTGTGCATCACCTTCTCCGCACAGGATGTGAAGCGGGTTACGTCTGAAACCGCCAAATGCCTGATCTGGCCGTGTAACGTAAAGGGGAAAACAGCGAGAAGGCCCGATGCCGCGACCCGAATCAATTTGAGGACCAAGGACACCATTTTCATTGGGGTACGTAACTTCTACCATTATGGACCAATACGTTCAACCCGTCTTTTCCCAGCTTGTAGAAGCCATCAGCAGAATTGTACGCGTTGAATATCTGGGCCCACTGCGCTTCCCAGTTGGCTTCGTTGCAATTGGTGGCATTGCAGAGAAGCTGATTACTCTGTTTGCGACGATCGAAAATTGCCTCGCTATAAGCAGCACCCAAATCCAGGCCCTGCTTCAATGCCAAATCCACGCCATTCTGGTCGGTAGTACTGCCCTGCGCATCTTTTTGCACCAGCAGATCGAAAATCGGTCGGAAACTCGGCCCGCTCTCGAACCGCACATTGAAGATGGAGTCCA
>WNFD01005292.1_pt1 | contig 12916 bp, 15 predicted proteins | sample 5400491 | NCBI WGS metagenome assembly WNFD01 (sample SAMN13153343, study PRJNA577476) | soil metagenome | isolation source: 120 cm saprolite under Douglas fir tree site 2 hole 2 replicate 2 | place: USA:California | collected 2015-04-18 | reverse complement strand
ACTCGAGTCGTTCATGGAGTTGTGAGACGACGAAGAGGTGGTCGAAGTGGACAAGGCAGGAGACTCGGCGCTAGGCTGCTCACGTGGCGGGGCTGAGGGTAGCGACTCGCCGTTACCATGAGGTGTGGTGGGTTCGGTGACAGTGTCTAGACGTCGCCGTTTGGCGTCTGCTTTGCTGGGTGACGGCTCTGGTACAGAAAGCTTGAATTTTGAGGGAGTTGCCCGCGGCGGTCCGAACGCAGGACTCTGATGTCGGTTGCGTGGGCGGGCGCTCCCGCCACCTTGCCATCTGTAGACACCATTAGGATTCCTTGTCAGAGTTCGGCGGGGACTTTGTTGTGGAGAGCCGAGGTTGAGAGCCGGAGTAACGCCACGGCTGGGTGTGGGGCTGGTCGAGAACCGAAAAGGCTGGGAATCGTCATCTATGAAAGCTCGTCAACAAGACGGATTGCGACCGAGGAGAGTGTGACAGACCTTGCACGCTGTCTTTAAGAAGGGACACCAAACCGACATATTCAACGTGATGCAACGGTTGGTCAGCGCGGTCTCGTAAATATTGCTTGACGGCTTCGAGCTTCTCCACTGGGGACTGTGACGGCACATCCGACCGGGGTGATTCAAATACGGTAGAGGCTTTGAACGGGGATATTGGTCCAGTGGGCTCTGAGATGAGACCTGAGGTCGTGGAAGCCGACAAGACGGTATGAAGTTGTCGCGTAGGTGTCAGCGGGGAGAGAGATTGCTTCTGCTGCTCTGCGGCCATCTGGGAAAAATGAAAACGACACGTCAAATTAAAAGTAGACGGGACGAAAGGAGGTTATGACGCACCGCATGACCGCGTTGTGAAAGAATTTCAGGAGGGTGTGATGCCTCGGATTCAGAGCCATCAGATGCCTGTTTCTCGTCGTAACCAGCGCCCTCTTCCGAAGAGGACTCCTCCAGTTCCTCCGACGACTTGCTGCTCCGCAGGGGATTCAAAAAATTGAAGAATCCCGACAGCGACCACGACTGGCGCAGACGTTTCGTTCAGCCGACCGCGGGAAGGGGGGCAAGGAAAATATTTATGAAGAACGTGTGAAGGCACACCCACCGATTTCTTGGATTGCGCGTTGGGGCGGTTATACGGCGATGAGTGTTGATTTCTTGCCGCACGACGATCACCGCGCCTGACAGCGCTCATATTTGCGGGGATGTTCGAGAGAGAAAGGGAGGAGGACAAGGGAGGGGGAGAGCTCGTTCCAACTCGCCACGCCGCGGGCCAAGGCTCAGTTCGGAAACTCCCGGCCTTATTCTTTCCCACGTGATGCGTCCCACATTCACTCTGCCCAACGCAACAACCTACGAGCGCAAACTGAGCCATTAAACCGACAAAACATAATGCCCGACAAAGTCGTCGAGTCGCCTTATCCTCTCGTAGATGCCGACCCTCATTTCTCTCGCGTCGTTCGATACATGAGACCATCGGACTACGCCGTCTGGGCTGGTGCGACGGCGGCATTTCCATCGGCCCTTTACTTCTGGGGTATATTCACAAACCACCTGCGCCTACCGGCATACCAACTCACGAAAAATTGATTGCTCCCTCGTTCAGAGATGGCCGATCCCACAAAGGCGCGTCTGCGGCCCGCTTTGCGCCTAGGCGGCGTGTTTGGCTTCATCGGTGGCTTCCTACTTGCCTACCAGCGGTCGAGCTGTGAGTTCTACGCTATGCTGTTTGTCTCCGTGCCCACGAAGATCACGCTGATGCTCTCTATGCTACCATCTCAGTCCGCTTCTGGGGCTGGTCGGAGAATAAGCGCGAGGAGGAAAGAGACTTTGCCGAGCTGAGCCAGCTCGCGCGGGAAGGCAAACCGCTCTACGGCGAGTCGCATCAACCACAGTGGGTCCAGAGTGCGGCATACAGCAACTCTGCCTCCTCTCAGCTCAAATTCAGTGCGTGTCCTACGCTCATGTTCCCATACCGAAAAACCACGATGCTGACTCTTCCCCCCCCCCAATCTTTCGAAGGTGTCTTCCCGATGTGAGTGTTTTTCGCCAGCGATGCCTTCTTAAACGACTCACCTTTTTCCCATGTCAGGTTCAACTTTGTCAACCACCCGCACCACGGGACAGACCCCGCAAAGTACGGCGTCAAACCCGCTTCAGAGACGACCGAGAGGTAGTGAACGGGGAATCACGCGCACAGAAGAACACCTCTCCTTTTATTAAATCTCTATCTCTTCATGTGCAAAAACCCTACGAATCCAGGATTCTAAACTGAATTGTCAACAATCCGTGCGCCCGAGATTTGCGATTGACGCCTGCTCGATCCAAGGAACAAACTCGCGGATTTGCCCAGTGCCCCGACAATAATACCCGTAGTGGTTTTCTTCTTTCTCTATCGTCTTTCCGCAGGTGGCAGTACAGTATTAGTATTCGTCCTTCTCACGGCCGCAACGACAGCGTTTATCCGATCGTCCTGGATCGTCGGAGATATATGAGATTACTGGGGTGTGCGCAGTGCGTGCGCGCGCACCCGCTGATCATCACAAGGGACGATCATCCTTCGACTCTGCAAACTCTCTGCCTCGTGTCTCACATAGGGGGGGACGATCCCACACCCACACCCACATCCCTCCGGCAAGATCAGGCTTAGCTCACTTCGTTGCCGGCGAGTCGCCCCACGCCCACGCGACGCGCGACACAACCTCGCATCAAGTCTTCCAGAATCTTCTTGCATGCTGGGCTGGCCAGCCCAAGAAGACTCATTCCTTCGAATAAATGCGCAGTTAGAGTGCAGGTAAACTATCCGAGTTTGTGTATGTATAGGCGGTGGTGGTGGTAGTCGTAAGTCGAGTGAGCCTGGACTGGCCTGGCCTGGCCTACTCTCCTGCGCCTGCGTGCAGGACTGCGGATATACTATACCCAGAGATTTGGGCCCATTCCCCCATTCCCTCCGCCGTCGTTTAGAGCCGAGTTGCAAGATTTGGATTTTGACATATGGGCCAATCCGGATGGCGAATATGTCACCTATCCCATCATCAACCGGTCTTGCTCCGGCAAAGGGTGTCGTATGTATGCCGTACTCGGCATACAAAACTCGTTACCCGCTTATGGCTGAGCCACCGTGATTTGATGGGTGGGTCAGCTGATGCATGTACGGTTTCTCGATAGGCCTTGGGCGTAAAAAGCCTGCCAGCCAGCCCAGCGATGTTTACCACCCAACTCCGGCGATCTGACAAATGGGACCAAAAACGATTGAGATAACGGCCATCGCACCTCTCACATGTCACGGACTGTTCCATACGGCTTTTCCATGTCTTGTCCCTGGGGGAAAACTGTTTTTGTTTGTTTTTAATTCCCTCCCAGTTTTCTGATCTTCACCGCATCCGGCGGCGCCCCAATTCATCTAACCGGATCTAGCCCTCGCAATCGTACCCAGACGTAGGACGGGGCGCGTGCAACCAACCAACAGTTTGCACAAAAAGACAAGCATGCTGTGAAACCAGCCAGTCCCACAGCAGTAGGCTTTATGAAATTAATTGGATATGGCATCGGGCAGCACGTCGTCCGTACAAGGAAACGAAGTGTAGTGTCAATCGAATGGCCAGGGGAGGTGGAGGTGGGGAGCAAGGGGGGTTGGGACTTCTTCTTACGCCTTGGTCTTCCCTCGTTTCCGCTCCCGTCCATCCGTGTCTTCGTGTGAGTCTGGGGCCTGGTCAGGCGCCGACATCTCCTTTCCCTGCGCTGCCACGCCCTGCATGAGCGTTTCCCACATGACGTCGTTGATCCCCTTGGCGCGGGCCAGCTGCGACTTCAACCCGGCGACCTCTTCCTCGAGTTCCGCCAAGCGTCCGTCCGGTCGCGCGGCGGGAAGCGCATCGTTCTCCGCTGCAGGTCTAGGCTGGACGAAGTACTCCCAGTCGCGGAGAAGTTCCTCGCGCGGGTACGCCGTGACGGACTCGTGTGTCATGCCCTGTCGTAACAGCGCTTGACGAGTGAAATTTTTGCTGTTGACTCGATAAGATAAAAACACACCTTTTGTGCGTGTGGCAGCATCATCGTAACCTCATGCGCTTCGCGCGGGCGTGCCTCTCGCATGCGCTGGAAAGGCACTATCGGACGTACTGGGATTCCGCAGTCTTTATCACCACCGAGCCGTACGTGGCCGACGAGATCCGGCGGCTTTAGCAGTGTCGTCAAGTGAGTGACGGCAAGCCCGGGACCTGTGTGCGCATTGATAGTGCGGAGGAGCTGATGCGAGGGGACGTCGTAAACATGCACGTTCCCCGAGGCGGTCCCTGCAAGTAACAGCGCTCCGGTGAGCGAAAGAGAGACGGCTGTGACAGGTTCTCTAGATAGAAGGTTAGATAAGGTTGGATTGTGCGGCTGCTACGGCTGCTGGCCGATGGCGAAGTGAAGGGGTTACGCACCCGACGGATACAAGGCGTCGCTTGCCCGCGATCGGGCCGTCTTCCGCGACGGACAATATATCGCCTACTCCCGCGCCTCCGACAGCCTCGGCTACGCGTCCACCAGTCTTATCGATCCGTGTGCAAAAAAGGTTCACTTGGTGAATGGAGCCGTCTCCCGAAGCAGCAAAGAAAAATCGCTCAGTAGCGTCCCACGCGATGCAGTCGACGGCGTGAGGAAACTGGAAAGAAGTCAAGAGAGACTTTGATGCGATGTCCCATAACTTTGGGTCATCAGTTGTGGGTAGGTGTGGCGAATTGAAAAAATGGCGCATACTTTCACAGAGTGGTCGGTCGAAGCCGTCAACACGCGGCAGGATGGGAACGGCCCAAAACCGCAAGCGATGTCGGTGATTGGCAGCGTGTGGTCGGATAAGTGGGCATATGCCTCGGGAATCTCGTCCCGGACGCTGTCATCGAGTAATCTATACGAGGTTTTAGAAACATGTGGGGGTGGCGAGGTAATAAGGATACTGGCGGACCTAAAAACGGACCAGACGGTGATACCAGAATCTTCGCTGCCTGAGAGCAAAGCTTCACCGTCTGGGGTAAAGCGCAGCACCGTGATTCGTCGGTAATGGGCTTCCCAAGAGTTGTACATTATGCCCGAGGCAATCTGTTACACACATATGAATTGAGTGCAAGTCAACTCTGAGGAGCGTGGGTGAACGGACCTCCCATAGGTATATCCTACCCTGTGGAGTGCCGCCTGCACAGAACTGGCCTCTCCTGTCTACGGTCAGGCAAGAAAGACGTTCTGGGAGGACGACCTTGAGGGAGACTTGATCCTTAAGACGGGGAAGGGAATGTAAGAGAAGGAGTGACAGATTCAGGGTCCTAGATATGAAGAAGCACTTTTTGGAAAGAGTAGACGTTGAGAAGTGCCTTGTCCGGTTGCACGGCGAGAATGAGGCCCCCCTGGGCGGCTGTTGTGGTTATGAGCGCGGTGGAGTGTTTGGCGGGGGTGGCTTGCTTGAAAGAAGCGAGGCAAGTGCCGGTTGAGATGTCATGAACCAAAATGGAGCCGGAAGCAGTGGATGAAACAGGCGCAGAAGCACTCAAGATGAGCAGTTGCATTCCAACAGACGCGTGTGACTCTCCAAAACAAATCACGCCACGTGATAAATCAGATCTTGCATCTCGTAATCTCAATTGGCTCAATCAGCACAGGCGATGCGATATAAAGCCCTCCAAACAAATTCCCCCATCCCCTTTCCTCGTGCTCGCTTTCGCTCGCTCCCACCCTACTAGTCCTCTTCCTAGTATGTCCGCTAACCTATACGATATCCTCGGCGTACAAAGGGACGCCACCGACGATCAAAGTATGTCCAACCCTCGCCCTTCTCTTGTCCCCCCCTCTCAATCCCTTCGTCCCCGCAGTCCGAAAAGCCTACAAGAAACGGGCCTTGCAAACCCACCCGGATCGCGTTCCCCAAGAACAGAAAGCCACCGCAGGGGAAGAGTTCCGAAAGGTTACTCCAATCCTACATTCACTCCCTCACCGCGGCTCACTCTCGATGTGCTAGGTCAATAATGCATACGAAGTACTCATAGACCCCAGTAAACGCAGGGTAAGTTGGTGGCATATCTTTGGTCCCTCGGCCATACCCCCTCCCTCATTTCTGACCCTGACATAGGCCTACGATGCTGCTGGGGTCTGGCCACCTCCACCTCCAGGGTCGGGGGGTTCGCGTCACCATCGTCGGCCCCACTATTCCAGCAGGGAACACGTACCCTTCCCAGAAGACCCCTTCGACTTTGGCTGGCATCACACCAGCTTCACCGATCCCTTCCGACTGTTCGAGGCCATCTTTGGCGAGCTACGACACCCTATGGCCGACCCATTCTTCCCAGATCCGTGGCGTCGAGAACGCCGCCACGATGCGCATCGCCAACGTGGGCGCAGCTTCTTTGATGACCCGCTCACCGGCATGGACTTCCCATTCGAGCGTGGGTTTGACGACATGGTACATCCTGGCGCTGGTCGCACGCGGGCGTACAGTCAAGTGTCTCGCGGCACAGTCACACCTGACGGTCGCTGGGTGGCCGAGAGCAGGATGACTCGCACAGTCAACGGCGTCACAGAATCGGTTTGGAAACGCAAGGATGGCACCGTGCGTTTGACTTCACACCCGCGTATATGAATCGCAGCGCTGATGCCCTCATGTACCTAGGGTAACGAGTATGCTACATACACCTATCCAGACGGGCGAGAACGGCACACCGTCAACGGACGTGAGCAAATACCTCATAAGCAACATGTCCCATCACAACGAATTCAACATTCCCCTCCACCGCCACCTCCACCGCCAATGCAACCGCCGCCGCCAATGCAACCACCGCCACCATCAACGCAACCGCCGCCGCCGCCAATCCAAACTACTTCGCTTCCACCACCCCCGCCGTACTCAAACATAAGCCGCAAGAGAGACAGCCCGACAACATCAGTGTCGGGCAGAAAGCGAGACAGCCCAAGTCGCGAGCCTCACAGTCCCATTGAAATCCAGTCGTCAACACATGCAGGATCGCCACCTCCTATCAAACATCGTTACCGGTCCCCACCACCACCACCACCACCAACGGGTACGTCCTTGTTTTGGTCACAGTTCCACACCAGATAGGGGTACTCATACATCATATCGTCAGTCCGCGACTATGCCTACGCACACGAGACGCCTCATTACAAGTCGCGGTGGTGGAAGAGATAGTAGTTGGTTAGTCACATTTGTCAGGGTTCCGGTTTCCGATCGCGTCTAGTCCTTCTCATTTCTGTATAGTACTTGCATATATGGATAACTCTATGTATCCTCTTACTGCGGTCATCGAATAGACGATCCTATTTGGTACCTCCTGTGAAAGCTTTCACCCTGATCACTTCGATTGCATTGGCCCGAGGCAGGGGGAAAACGCCAACCCGTGGTCTGAGTGTGACCCGTCGTTGTTCCGATATCCCTAAAAGGACAAAAAACAGGATCAGGATCACCACATGCCACAGGAGCCACTTTGGGCGCCACCAAGGCAGAGGGTTTGCGATACCCAAAAGTCAATGGCAGAAACGATCTTCGATGCATCGTGCATTAAACATGGGTAAATATTGCCCGGGGCGGTGTACCAGTAAGTCTGTATGCTACGATACAAGTATATATATGGGCAAAATGTGATCGATGCTGTCAGGCCTACATACAACAGGTTTGGCACCAGCCCCCAACAGGCACAACGCAATTATGCGTCCTATGAAGCTATGGCACCCATTCGCCAGAGCCTACAACAGTTTTGGCACTGGCCCCAGCATGCATGTGTAAATGCATCTTATGATGCAATTGAACCCGTTCTCAGGCGCTCCGCGAGGTCGAAGCCAGCAGCTAGGTGCAACAGCCTCGCGTCGAGAATATGATCCTGATCCTATCCAGGATAAATTCGTTCATACGTCAATAATGGGAAGGGGAGGTGAAATAATTTTTTTCTCCCAAACCTTCTTCTCATATTCTTGGTGTCCCCCGTGGGAGGAAAGATTCAACAATGAGATTGGGGAACAACGGTCAAGGGGTACCATGGACATTGTAATCGCGCGTACCTTGGAGCGCTTTGTACAGGTTCGTTACCTCGACTACGCGTATCGCGATCGCCTCGCCATCCTGGAGGTCTTGCTTTGGGAACTCCATCTTGCCGTCCAGAGGCACGTCGAGGATGACGAGCTTCATATTGGCGTTGGACATGCCTTTTGATGGAAGAAGAGAGCACCAATAGAAAACGTCATACGAAGGGTCAATGGAGCGCCGGGGGGGTGGTGGGGGGGGGAGAAATGGGGATAACGGACCTGGGTCGTTCGCTAGGACCGCGCTAGAATCGAGGACGCCCTCTGCCTCATAGCCCGTCTCTTCCCGAAGCTCGCGAATCGCGGCCGCTTCTGGCGACTCGCCCTCATCGATCAGCCCTGCGGGAAGTTCTGCAGGGGGTTGTTTGCCCGATTTCGATAGTGTGAGAAAACCCAATAAGAGCCAAGAAAGAAAAAAAAAACAAAGAAAAGGGGGAAAGGAGTTTGTTGTTTGGGTGAGGTGAGGTGAGAGAAACTGACCCACGACGAACTTGTCGAGCGGAGGGCGGTATTGTTTTATTATTACGGTTGAGATGGGAAATGACCGCGTCTTGGAGCGGATGAGAGCTAGGATCGCAACCCCTGTGCGCGAGAAAGGTCACAAGAGTGGCGAACTTGGGTTGTGATTGCGGGCAGCGGGCGAAGACTAACCACTAACCATCTATTCCATAGGTTCCGCGCGTGCGTCTCTCCGTGGCCTCCCAGGTCCTCTATCAATATCGAAAATAGCCACTGTGAAGATTTTTTGACAGAAACGGACGCGAACTAGGGCTCCTTACTTTCCTGCCGCTTTGGTCTTGCCAATTGATCTTCTTCAAGCTGACCCACCTTTAAGGAAAAAACGGCGGGAAATGAACGGAACTGGGCCCTTGCGGGGAGAGTTTTACGTACGCACTTTGCGTCTGTGGTGTTGAGGGGTTCGGTCGAAAGAACCTGAGGGGTTTGGGAGGGCATTAATTGTATCCGGTGAAGGGGACGTAGTAGATGGCGAAATGACGATGGGTTGGTGCGCGCTGGTGCTAGACGATAACGATATAACAAGGTTCGCTGCAATTGTCTCGTGTCGAGTGACATGTGCCGGTAGCATTTCATAACCCTTACCTGCCGTGAAAGGGCCTGGCCGTTCGACCCGAATAGCATTCTGCGCAGAAAGTGGGCGTGAATTATTATAACCTTTACGTGCTTTCTACAGCGTCGGCTCCACCGCCAGCGGGGAGTTTCCCCGAACGCCGGCCACGAGACGTCGCTGAGCGTTTTGAGCCGTCGCATCGAGGCGAAAGTTGGCGCCAGAATTTGATATGCGTGTATATCTTCGTCTACCAGACGAGCTCTCGCAAGTTCAATTATGCTCACGCAGGACGGACAGAATGTCTTTTCCGCTCGACGTGCCGGAGTTTACGATACAATACACCGTATACTCACCGCTGCGCACGGACCTTAATGTGAAGGGGGAGATCCGTCCGGGGATCGCATACTTGTCTTGTCACCGCATCCACCACCCCTCACATCCTTTCTTCTCTTCTTCACTTTGCCAATCTGTTATCTTATTTGTCCTTTGGAAATGTCAACCGTGCTCGAATCTGTCCTTGACGCAGTGGGAAACACTCCCCTTATTCGCCTCGACAGGATCGCAAAGCATGAAGGTCTCAAGTGCAATCTCCGTGAGTGTCGTAGTTCGCCAGCACACGGTCGGGTCACCGAAGCATAAGGGACATCTCCTCAGTGGGGAAGCTAGAGTACACCTCGGCCGGCGGTTCAGTGAAAGATAGGATCGCGAAGCGCATGGTCGAAATTGCAGAACAGGAGGGGAAGCTCATTCCAGGACAGAGCGTCGTCATAGAGCCCACCTCAGGAAATACCGGTGCGTCCCCCTTGTTAGGCTTGACGCTCGTTCCTTGCTAAAATATTTGTGCCAAACCACAGGAATTGGCCTGGCAATGGCTTGTGCGGTAAAGGTAACGCATACAAGCCAACGAACGAGAACGGATGCTGAATACTACAGATAAGGGATATTCTGTGATCATTACTATGCCAAAGAAAATGTCCCTTGTAAGTGCTTCTTAGTTGTCACGTTCGTGTTGGCAGTCGCTCATGTCAACGCGGCAGGAAAAGGAGGCTGCACTACGGGCCCTTGGTGCGGAGGTCGTCCGGACACCAAATGAAGCTGCCTGGGATTCGCCCGAAAGTCATATAGGTAGAGGACACATGTTTGTTGCTTTCGGGCCCGTCTAATTGAACTTACATGTTTGTAGGCGTAGCCCTCCGTCTGCAAAAAGAGATACCCGGTGGCATTATTCTCGATCAATATCGTAACGTATGTCGGGCTTATATATACACACGCCGCTATTCATACATTGCGTACAGATTAACAATCCACTCGCTCACGAACTCACTACTGCACCCGAGATTATCGCGGCCGTGACGTCAACACCTCCGACTCCCGTCCACCCTTCATCGGGAAAAGTGGATGTCTTTGTCGCGGCTGCGGGAACAGGCGGCACGATATCTGGCGTTGCAAAAGGCATCAAGAAAGCTCACAACCCAGACTGCATTGTCGTCGGCGTGGACCCCGTTAGTCATTTTGTTGTTCCTCGGAAAAATCATGACCTACATGTGTTCACTCAGGTTGGTTCCGTTCTTGCCCTCCCTGCTTCTCTGAACGAGACAGGCAAAGGCTCGCCGTATGTAGTCGAGGGTATTGGCTATGACTTTACCCCGGACGTGCTCACGCGAGAGCCCGATATGATCAACGGATGGGTGAAGTCGAATGATACAGATGCCTTCGCGGCGGTGCAATTGCTCATGCGTCACGAGGGTGCGCTTGTTGGCGGGAGTAGTGGCAGTGCCCTTGCGGGTGGGCTGGAATGGTTGCGCTCCGAGAAGGGACGCGAAATTGCTCAGACTCCGGGAAAAAACGTTGTCATTCTTCTGCCTGACGGGTGCGTGCAATGACATCTGTTCCATTCCTTTTCCGATTTTGTGACATGATGGCGCCAACAGGCTGAGAAATTACATTGGCAAGGACTGGTTCCTCGAGATCGCTCTTCGACAGGAGCCTACGGCACTTGCAAAGCGCATTGCGGAGGTGGTTGACCGGCCAGCGGATGAAGACAAAGCAAAGTGGACCCGTAAATCGTAAATAGACGATATATATTAGTTTGATCACGTGAGAGGGGATATTTAGTGGGAGCACGTGCAGCGGCAGGCTCCCCACAACGCAACCGACGACGACGAACAACTTGAACACCCTTCGCATTATTTTTCGTTTCCTCTATTCTTGTTGTTTGTATCACTTTAGCAGATTGTTTCTAATTGATATCTGTGCCGCATGGCCTCTTCCGTCTTTTACAAGTTCAAGTCTCAGAGAGAGGAGTCTAAGGTGTCCTTCGATGGCACTGGCATCTCCGTGTTTGACCTTAAAAAAGAAGTCATTCTCGCCAATAGCCTTGGGAAAGCCAGTGATTTTGACCTCGTCGTATTTGACGGCTCATCTGGAGAAGGTCTGTCTGTCTCGTCATGACCCCGCGTTGTCACCCTTATCGCCTCGTTCCTCGCAGAGTTTAAAGACGACTCGCATGTGATTCCGAGATCCTCTTCTGTTGTCGTGAAGCGCGTGCCTCCCGCTCGTCCTGGAAAGGGTAAAGCGGCTATGTATGTTGCGTCTCCGGGCACGTCTGCGACTCCCGATTCAAGGCCCAATGGCCAGGCAGGCAGCACGTCATGGGGGGGCAAAGGTTCTATGTCCAGGCGATTTGACAGGGAGTCTTCATCAAGACAACCCACCTCCGTCCGTGTCGTCCGACTTTTTCTTTTTGCCTTGACGCACACTCATATTAAGCAGGCTCCCCTCCCAAGTCTGACCGGCAACCAAGACGAGGCGGCCGCGATGGCCGCAATGTTCCAGGCTCAGTCCGCGAACTGGGAGGAGACTCAGGAAAAAATGTCACAGTTGGTGTCGCCTCTGGCGCTTCTTCCCGTGTCATGTAGTAATTTCTCTAATACACAACTCTGTCCGTTCTATCGCGGGCTGTTTGTTCTTCTCCCCTTCCCTCCCTTCTTAGTCAGACCCGGATCTATACGAACCCACGTGGGACGGGTCTCGGTCGCGGGGGCAAGCCGTTTGTGCCACATCACCAGCCGAGCGAGAGGCCGCTTCCGCCCAGTTACGTGTGCTACCGTTGCGGCCAGAAAGGTATGTAAACATGTACTCGCACCCCTTAACCGAGCGTGTGCCTGACTTCGGTGAGAGGCCATTGGATTCAAGACTGTCCGACGAATAGCGATCGTGAGTTCGACAATAAGCCACGCATAAAACGGACGACAGGTATCCCGAGAAGCTTCCTAAAGGCCGTCGACAATCCAAATGGCGCGCGACTAGGCCAAGGGGTTATGGTGACGCCGGAAGGTGGCTACGTCGTCGCGCAACCAGACTCGTGAATATGTCCCCTCGCCTTCCTTCCTTTCCAACTGACTCACGCGTTCCCGCAGAGCATCATGGTACAAGCAAACCGTCAAGTCCAAGGGCCTTTCCGAGGCCGAGGTTCGCGAACGTCCTTCGAAGGACCCAAGCATTGTCTGCCCTATCGACCATCGCATCCTCCGCGACGCCGTCAAGACGCCTTGTTGCGGGACGGCTTACTGCGAGGACTGCATTCAGACCCATCTGCTCGAAAAGGACTTCATTTGTCCGAGTTGTGCGTCCAAGGTGGCTTCGCTGGACAAGCTAGCGATCGACAGGCCGATGCGCCGGAAGGTCGCCGACTATGTCATGAGGGAGATCGACGCAAGTCAGAGGGAAGAAGAGGGTCAGATCACGAACGAATCCACGCCAGTCGGCTCCGTCTCTCAGGTGACGATTTGCCTTCTCCAC
>WNFD01018451.1_pt1 | contig 12917 bp, 12 predicted proteins | sample 5400491 | NCBI WGS metagenome assembly WNFD01 (sample SAMN13153343, study PRJNA577476) | soil metagenome | isolation source: 120 cm saprolite under Douglas fir tree site 2 hole 2 replicate 2 | place: USA:California | collected 2015-04-18 | reverse complement strand
TCAGCCTCTACGTCGTGCGCGCCTTCGTGCGCCTGCGCGAGACGCTCGCCGCGCAGAAGAACCTCGCGTCCAAGCTTCAGGCACTCGAGAAGAGGACCGAAGCCCTCGCGCTCAAGCACGACAGCTTCGCCGCCAACACCCGCCTTGAGCTGCGCCAGGTCTTCGAGCCCATCCGCGAGCTCATGCGCGCGCCCGAGCCGAAACGCAGACCCATCGGATTCGTCAATCCGGATGAGAAGAAGCGCGGCTAGGCCAGTGCTTCGGGATTAAGCACGCGCACCGGCGTCCCCGCGAGCCACGCCGCCACGTTCTCGACGGTGTCGCGGTAGAACACGCGGTAGTTGTCCTCGTTGACGTAGCCGAGGTGGGGCGAGAGGGTCGCGTTCTCCAGCTTGCGCAGCGGATGGTCGGCCGGCAGCGGCTCGCGGTCGTAGACATCCAGGGCCGCATGTCCCGGGCGGCCGGCTTTCAGTGCTGACAGCAAAGCTTTCTCGTCGACGATGGGCCCGCGCGAGACGTTCACGAGAACAGAAGCTTCTTTCATGCGGGGAAGATCGGCGGCGGAGACCAGGCCACGTGTGCGCTCGCTCAGCACCAGGTGAATGCTGACCACGTCCGAGCTGGCGAGCAATTCCTCCTTCGAAACGTAAAGCACGCCCGCCTCGGCCGCCTTTTCGCGCGTCAGGTTCTGGCTCCAGCCGGCGACTTCCATACCGAATGCCTTGCCGATCGCGGCGACGCGCGAGCCGATCTTGCCCACGCCGAGCAAGCCGAGACGCTTGCCGCCGAGGGTCATGCCCGGCGCAAGGCCTTCGTGCCAGCGGCCGGCGCGCATGTTGCGCTCGCCTTTGGCGAGGCCGCGCGCGGCGGAGATGATGAGGCCCCAGGCGAGCTCGGCGGTGGCCTGCGTGCCGTTTCCCGCGCCGGTATGGCTGATCGGGATGCGGCGCTCGCTGCACGCCTGTGAGTCGAGGCTGCCGGCGCGGCCGCCCGTCAGGCTGATGAACTTCAGATTCGGCAGGCGCTCGACGAGCGCGCGCGGAAACGCCGTGCGCTCGCGCATCAGGCACAGGATGCCGAAGGGCGCGAGCTTGCGCGCCGCATCCTCGATTGAATTGAAGGCTTCGTGGAAAACCGTTTTTTCAAGATTCAAACGGTCCCAATCGGCGGATTTCAGCGCCACGCGCTGGTAGTCGTCGAGGATTGCGAGCTTCATTCGACGCGGATGTTGTTTTCCCGGACGACTTTCCCCCAGCGGGCCATCTGCTCGACGATCCACTTCTGCGTCGCCTCGGGGCTTAGCGCGACGACGTCCATCCCGAGCGTCTCGCCCAGCATCTTCTTCACGTCGGGAAGATTCAATGCCTTGTGCAATTCGAAAACGAATTTATCGATGATCGGCCTGGGCGTGCCGGCGGGCGCGAGGATGCCCCACCACGCGTGGGCCACGACGTCGATCCCCTGCTCCCTCAGCGTCGGCACGTCCGGCATCGTGTGCGAGCGCTTGTCGCCGGTGAGCACGAGCGCGCGCATCCTCCCGCCGCGCACGTGCTGCGCCTGGGCCGCGGTCGAGGCCATGCCGAGCTCGATCTGGCCCCCCATCAGGTCCGTGGAGAGCGGCCCGCCGCCCTTGTACGGCACAGGAACGAGGCGGATGCCCGCAGCCTGGTTGAGCACGATCGTCGTGAGATGCCCGAGCGAGCCGTTGCCGACGTTGCCGAGGGTGACGGTGTCCGGCTTCGCTTTGGCGGCCGCGATAACGTCCGCGAACGTCCTGTAGGGCTTCATCGCGCCGGTGGTGATCGCCATGGGCGCAGTGCCGACGATCATGACCGGCGCGAAGTCCTTCACGGGATCGAAAGGCAGGTTCGGGTTCAGCGCCTGGTGCACGGCGTGGGTGTCGAAGATGAAGACGAAGGTATAGCCGTCGGGCGCGCTCTTCGCGACGTAGTCCGTGCCGATGATGCCGGAAGCGCCGGTGCGGTTCTCGACGATGAACTGCTGCTTCAGCGATTCGGTGAGCTTCGCTGCGAGGATGCGCGCCAGCGGATCGACCGAGCCCCCGGGCGGATACGGCGAGACGAATTTGACGGGCTTGGTTGGCCACTCCTGCGCAAAGGCGGGAAACGAAAGGCACAGCAACAGCAAGAGCCTAAAAATTGACACTGCGTCCGCCTTTCAGCTTGAGCATGTCGCGCGCGTCGTTGGGCGAAGCAACCGCAAAGCCAAGCTCCTCCAGGATCCGCCTCGCCTTCGAGACCTGGGCAGCATTCGACTCGGCGAGCTGCCCGCGGCCGAGCCATAGACTGTCCTCGAGTCCCACGCGGACATTGCCGCCCATCACCGCCGACATCGCGGCGATGAACATCTGGTTGCGGCCGGCGCCCAGGACCGACCAGTAGTAAGCGTCGCCGAACAAGCGGTCGGCAGTGCGCTTCATGTGCAGCACGTCCTCGGGATGCGGGCCGATGCCGCCGCGGATGCCGAACACCGACTGGATGAACAGCGGCGGCTTCAGCAGGCGCCGCTCGAGAAAGTGCGCCGCGGTGTAGAGGTGGCCGATGTCGTAGCACTCGATCTCGAAGCGCGTGTCGTTGTCGGCGCACGACTGCAGGATGTAGGCGATGTCCTTGAAGCTGTTCTTGAAGATGCGCTCGTCACTGCCCGCGAGGTAGGGCTTTTCCCAGTCGTGCTTGAATTCCTTGTAGCGGCCGAGCATCTCGTACAGGCCGAAGTTCATCGAGCCCATGTTGAGCGAGGCCACTTCGGGCTTGAGCCGCAGCGCCGGCTGCAGCCGCTCCTCGATGCTCATCGTCGGCGCGCCGCCGGTGGTGAGGTTGAGGACCACGTCCGAGGCAGCCTTGATCTTCGGCAGGAACTGCTTGAACACTGCGGGATCCTGCGTCGGGCTGCCATCCCTCGGATTGCGCGCGTGCAGGTGCACGATCGCCGCGCCGGCCTTCGCGGCGCCGATCGCGGCGGCGGCGATCTCCTCGGGCGTCACCGGGAGATACGGCGACATGCTCGGCGTGTGGATCGAGCCGGTCACCGCGCAGGTGATGATGACTTTGCCTTGCGCCGCCGCCATAAATGGGGTCTGTCCCTGATTTTCTACACCAGGTAGCGCGCCCCGCCGCAGACCGAGATCGCCTGGCCGGAGATGTGCTTGCCGGCTTCGGTGGCGAGGAATAGCGCCGTATTGGCGATGTCCTGCGCTGTCACCGTGGTATGCATGCTCACGCCTTCCAGCAGCCGCCGGCGCACTTCTTCCTTGTCCACGCCAAGGCCTTTTGCCTTCGCCTCGATCACGCGCTCGATGCGCTCGCCTTCCACCACGCCGGGCTGGATGCAGTTGACGCGCACCTTGTCCGGACCGGCCTCGGCGGCCAGGCTCTGCGTGAAGCCGACCACCGCCCATTTTGCCGCCGAATAAGGCGTGCGCATCGGGAAGGCGAGCCGGCCGGCGGCCGATGACAGGTTGATGATGCTGCCGCCGCCTGCCGCCTTGATCATCGGCATCGCCTTGCGCGTGCAGTAGAACATGCCGTTCAGGTCCACCGCGATGCAGCGATCCCAGTCCTCGGGGCGGATGTCCTCGACCCTGGCCGTCGGTCCCGCTATGCCGGCATTATTCACCAGCACGTCGAGGCCCGCGAGCTTGCGCTCGACGTCGCTGAAAAGCCGGTCGACGTCGGGGAGCTTCGCCACGTCGGCGACGGTGTACGGGATGCTGCTTTGTCTGAGGGCCTTTTCATCCACATCGCAGACGTGGACGCGGGCGCCATGGTCGGCAAAGGTCTGGGCAATGACCCGGCCGATGCCTGCGCCGCCCGCCGTGACCAGCACGCGCAGCCCGTTGGCGGATGTTTCCATGGCGATGGATAATACACGCAACAATAATCGCGCATGCCCATCCACGTCTCGATCGAGCAGGAGGAACTCCGCGGGATTTCGCGCACCGTGGCCGAGATCCACTGGCTGCTCCTGATCCTGGTCCTGCTTTACCTGATGTTCGGCGGCGTGGCGAAGGAGAACGAGCCGGCGATCTCGTCGTCGCTTTTCTTCTACGCGGCGCTGGTGATGGCGTTCCGCTACGCCAATTTCTTCCGCACGGAGAGCCGCTGGAAGATCGCGGTCGAGACCTGGGCGATGATCGCCGTCATTACCTGGGCGCTGTGGTTCACCGGCGGGCTGCACAGCCCGCTCCTCAACGCCTACCTGCTGGTGGTGATCACCTCGGCGCTGACCCTCGGCAAGCTCACCACGCTGGTCGAGGTGGCCCTGATCGCCGCGTGCTACGTGTTCCTGGCGCGCGCGTCGTACGTCGAGCTCGCCTCGCTCGCCTTCGTCGGCGCGCTCGCGGCGCAGTTCGCGCCGGTGGTGCTCGTCGCGTACATCACCACCATGTTCTCGGCCGACATCCGCTATGTGCTGCAGCGCGCCAAGCTGCTGTCGGAGCTGGACGAGCTCACCGCGCTGTACAACACGCGCGGCTTCGCTATCGCGGCCGACCGCCTGTTCGGGCAGGCGCTGCGCTATGCGCGCCCGGCAAGCATGCTGATGATCGACCTCGACAACCTCAAGGCGGTCAACGACTCGCACGGGCATGAGGCCGGCAACCGGTTGCTGCGGCACACGGCGAACGCGCTGCGCGCGGAACTGCGCTACACGGATCTGCCGGCGCGCTACGGCGGGGACGAGTTCATCGTCCTGCTGCCCGAGACGCCGCCGCGCGGCGCGCTCGACGTCGCCGAGCGCATCCGCAAGGCAGTGGCCGAGAAGCCGCTCGACATGGACGCCGCGAAAATCGCCTCCTCGGTGAGCATCGGCGTGGCCTGCTTTCCGGAGGACGGCCGCACGCTCGACGCCCTCGCCACGCGCGCCGACCGGGCGCTCTACCAGGCCAAGCAGAAAGGTCGCAACTGCGTCGTCAGATACCGCGCGGAGTAGCCGGCGCGCGGCCGCTCACAGAGCGAGCTGCCAGAACTCGCCGACCAGATCGTAGCCGAAGCTCGAGTGCCGCTCCTTTCTCACCCGCCGGAAACCGCATTGCTTGTAGATCGCGCGCGCCGCGGCGAGATTCGACTGCGTCCAGAGCACGAGCTTGCGGTAGCCCTTGGCGCGCGCAAAGGCGATGCATTCCTCGACCAGCCGCCTGCCGAGGCCGCGGCCACGCGCCCCGGGTTCGACGATCAGCAAGCGCAGCTTGGCGGTCGATCTCGACTGCTTGACGACGAGCACCGCGCCGACGCGCTCGCCGTCGATCTCGGCGATCCAGCAGCGCTCGCGCGCCGCATCAAAGTGCTTGGCGAACTTGGCGACGATTCCGGCCACCAGCGCCTCGAAGCGCTCGTCCCAGCCGTATTCCTCGGCGTACAGCGCGCCGTGCCGGTGCACCACCCAGCCCAGGTCGCCGGGACGATGTGAGCGCAGGGCGATTTCCCCGCGCTTGTTGCTCAATAGACCTTCCACTGTTCTCATTGCACCGACCAGGCGCTCGCGGTCATGCTCGGGCAAAGGCGCCAGCATCGCACCCGTCGCGTCGCGCGAGCGCGAATTGAGCACGGAGAACGCCTGGCGCCCCTTGGCGGTGAGGGTCAGGAAGCTTTGCCGGCCGTCGTGCGCCGCACGCCTTGCCCGGACGAGGCCGCGGCGCTTAAGGCCCTGCAGCAGCCGGCTGAGATAGCCGAGGTCGAGGCCGAGGTCCCTGCCCAGGGCGCTCGCCGTGGCCTGCCCGCCCTGCGCCAGCTCGTACAGCAGGCGTGCCTCGGTGAGCGTGTAAGGGCTGCCGAGCAGGCCCTCGCGCAACACGCCGATGCGGCGTGTGTAGAATCGGTTGAAGCGGCGCAGCGCATCGATGTGCATGCCGCCATCCTGGCCAACTGTTTGCTTTTGTCAAGTATCTATGTTCGAGCTCAAGGGAAGAGTGGCGCTGGTCACCGGCGGCAACGGCGGCATCGGCCTGGGCATGGCGAAGGGGCTTGCCGAAGCGGGGGCGACGGTCGCGATCGCAGGACGGGACGAGAAGAAGAATGCCGCCGCCGCCAAAGAGCTGGGCGGCCAGGCGATTTCGATCAAGGTGGACCTGAGGGACGAGAACGCCTGCCGAGCCGCGGTGGATCAGGCGGCACAGAAGCTCGGCCGGCTCGACATCCTCGTCAACAACGCCGGCACCAACATCCGCAAGGCGCCGCAGGACTACACGCTGGAAGAATGGCGGCTGGTGCTCGACACGCAAGATCATCAACATCGGCTCGATGATGTCGCTGTTCGGCGCTTCGTTCGTCGCGCCTTACGGCGCGAGCAAGGGCGGCATCGTGCAGCTGACCAAGGCGCTCGCCACGGCCTGGGCGAAGGACAACATCCAGGTCAATGCGGTGCTGCCCGGCTGGATCGATACCGCGCTCACGCGCCAGGCGCGCAAGGATGTGCAGGGCCTCCACGAGCGGGTGCTGGCCCGCACGCCCGCCGGGCGCTGGGGTGCGCCGGAGGATCTTGCCGGCGTTGCAGTATTCTTATCCAGCTCCAGTTCCGATTTTGTTACCGGGGCGGCGATCCCGGTGGACGGCGGCTACTCGGCGCAGGGCTAGAAGGTCGTCTCGACGTAGCCGTAGATGTAGTTGGAGCCGCCGCTGACGTTGCCGAGCAGGCGTGACGAGCCGAAGATGCCGGAACGGTGGGCGACGCCCAGGCCGACGTAGGTATCGCGCAAAGAGCGCGCGCCGAGCAAGTCGCCGACGCTGACGTCCACGGTCGGATCGAAGGTATTGAGCAGCTTCGACGTGGGGCGGCCACGATCGGCCAGGTCGCGCACTTCCATCAGCGGAATCTTGCGCGCGTAGGCGAGGCCGATGCCCAGGCCGACGCGCGTGCGCACGTGCGCGTCCCAGGGAAAGCCGTAGTAGTAAGCCTTGATATAGGCGTTGATCTGGTAGAAGTCGGGCTGGAAGCCCGCCTCCTTGTGGCGCGCCAGGCCGACGAAGCCGGCGAAATCGAGCGGCCAGCCGTTGAGGCGCTCGATGAACGGCCGCCCGACCTCGAATGCGGCAATGCTCGTCTGGTCCCTGGTGTGCGTGCTGGTGCAGACCAGGCGCATGATGTGAGTGACGTTGCAGTCGCTCGACGCGCCGTAATACGCGCGCGCAATCAGCGGGCGGTGCTCAGGCCAGACCTGGTGGTCGGGGGAGATGTCGTACATCAGCCCGAGCGTCACGCCGCGCTGGGTGCGGCTCTCCACGACCGGGCTCAGCGCGACGACGTCGGGCCAGCGTACCCAGGTCACGCCGCCGATCAGGCGCCATCGCTCGGTCAGGCGGTAGGCGCCATACAAGCCGAGCTGCGCCGTGGCACCGCCGCGTGCGGAATAAGCCGGCCGCAGCGGCGTCGCCTCGTCGGGCCGCACGCCGTAGTAATAGTTGTTCAGATTCGCGTCACGGAACCCGAGCATCGCCTGCGGTTGCAGCCACAGCCGGCCGCTGCGGAACGGATATTTGTAGCCGAAACGCAGCTCGCTGCCGCGCGAGATCTCGGAAATGTCGTGCAGCAGCTCGGCATAGGCGATGCCCCATCCGCCGCCGGTCTGCGCGCTGAAGCCGGCGTCGATACCGGATTCGCGCGGCCGCATGCCCGCGAGGCTGTCGGGCACGCGATCGCTGGGATAGCCTTCGAAGCGGTACCTGAGGAACAGATCGAAGCGCCGGCCGGTGCGCAGGTCGCCGAACTTGGCGCCCACGGCGTACGAGTGCATGTAGAACCGCTCGCCTTCGTACAGGTAGAGCGGCAGAAAGTCCCTGCCGGTCCCGGCGCCGCGGTAAGGCGATTGCTCGAAGCGCCGCGCGGCGCCGATCGCCGCGCTGTCCGGCGCCGCGATAGCGCTGAGCCAATCGCTGTTCGCGCTCGCCGCCGGCGCCGCGAGCGCCAGGGTCAGGCTTAGTAGCCTACAGCGCAATCAGTGGTGTCCCCTCCCTTGGGAAGGGCATTGTCGCCGAAAAACGACTCGCGCCGCCAGCCGGCCGCTAGCGCTGCCAGGACGCGCGCCGGAAGCGCTTGCGCCGGGAGAGCACCGCCAGGCGCCGGCCGGCGAATTCGTGCATTTTTTCTCTTACTTCGCGGCGCACTTCCTCCGGCAGAGTGACCGCTGCGTCTTCGAAGCGCGAAAACACTTCCTGCGGCGCGGGCGGGCCGTCCTGGAAAAAACCGCGTGCCTTGTCCCAGACCAGGGCGCGCTCTGTTGCATCCGCGCCATAGCAGACCTGGATCAGCGTCACCTCGCCGCCGGCCTGCCACACGAACAGATCGAAATAATCGTCGTGGAACCAGCGTCGCCGGGCCGGCGGATCGTCGGCCACTCCGAGGATTTCTTTCAGCATGACGGCGTCAACTCTTTGCGATCTAACAGGTCAGAGGGAATATTATGTTCTCGGAGAGGTGCGGCCATGAACATTCCGGCATCGAGCTTCAACGATAGCAGCGAGCGACGCTCGAGTCTCATCCAGTCGCTCAGCGACTATAGCAAGCAGCATCGCGCGGCGCACTGGACAGGGTCGTTCGCCAAGTTTCTCGAGGCCATCTTTCCCGCCGATCCGCATGGGCTTGCGCGCAGCAGTCACCAGTACATCTGGGACATGATGCGCTCCGAGGGCTTCGATGACACCAAGGGCCGGCTGCGCTGTCAACTGTTCGAGGACGAGCTTTACGGCATCAACGACACGATCGAGCGGCTGGTCGACTACTTCAAGGCGGCGAGCGCCGGCTCGGAAGTCGGCAGACGGCTCCTGCTGCTGCTAGGCCCGCCCTCGGGGGGCAAGTCGAGTCTGGTGATCCTCCTCAAGCGCGGGCTCGAGGAGTACAGCCACACCGACGCCGGGGCGATGTACGCGATCCACGGCTGCCCGGTGCACGAATCGCCGCTGCACCTCGTGCCGCACACGCTGCGCGGGCAGTTTCGCAACAGTTACGGCATCGACGTCGCCGGCGAGCTCTGCCCGCGCTGCGTCAGCCGGCTCGGCCAGGAGTTCTCCGGCGATTTCATGCAGATGCCGGTCGAGCGCCTGTTCATCTCCGAGGCGGGACGCGTCGGCGTCGGCACGTATGCGCCGCACGACCCCACCACCGCGGACATCGCCGACCTCGTCGGCTCGGTCGACCTGTCGAAAGTCTCGGAGTACGGCGACGAGGGCGACCCGCGCGCCTGGTCCTGGTCGGGCGCCGTGTTCGCGGCGAGCCGCGGCATGCTCGAGATGATCGAGATCCTGAAGGTGAAGCGCGAGTTCCTGTACCTGCTCCTGACCCTGACGCAGGAGAAGAACGTCAAGGTGTCGCGCTTCCCGCTGATCTATCTCGACGAGACCGTGGTCGCGCACACCAACCTCGCCGAGTTCCGCAAGTTCCTGCAGGAAGCGGAGAACGAGGCGCTGCTCGACCGCATGGTCATCATCCAGGTGCCGTACACCCTCTCCTACAAGGAAGAGGCGCGCATCTACCGCAAGCTGACCTCCTCGACCCAGGCGTTCCGCGAAGTCCACCTCGACCCCCACGCGCTGCACGTGGCGGCGGTGTTCTCGGTGCTGACGCGGCTGCAGGAGGGCGAGGAGCGCGACGCCGACAACGTCAAGAAGGCGCGGCTCTATGCCGGCGAGGACGTCGAGGGCGTGCCGCAATCCGAGATCGAGAAGATGCGCGCGCGCAGCGCGGACGAAGGGCTCTCGGGCGTGTCGCCGCGCTTCGTGATCAACGCGCTGTCGAACGCCATCATCCAGTCGCACGCGAAGAGCCTGACCACGATGGACGTGCTGCTCGCGCTGAAGGACGGCATCGAGTCCGACGTGCGCATCGACGGCAAGAAAAAGCGCAAGTGGGTCGATTTCCTGGTGATGGTGCGCAAGGACTTCTACAACCGCTGGGTCAAGGAGGACGTGCACAAGGCGCTGTTCGTCTCCTTCGAGCAGGAAGCGCAGCAGCTGCTCGACAAGTACCTCGACGAGGTCGAGGCGACGCTCGACAACCGTACCGTCAAGGACCCGATCGCGAGCGAGGAGCGCAAGCCCGACGAGCGCTTCCTGCGCTCGGTCGAGGAGAAGATCCGCATTTCGGAGTCGGGCAAGCTGTCGTTCCGCCAGGAGGTGGTGCGCAAGGCGATGGGCGCCTACAAGCGCGGCGAGAAGTTCACCCTCGACAGCCATGCGCCGCTGCACGACGCGGTCGAGCAGTACCTGTTCGAGCAGCGCCGCGACGTGCTGCGGCTGGTGAGCTCCGCCACGCGGCCCGATGACGAAACCCGCCAGAAGATCTCGGTGGTCGAGAAGCGGCTGGTCGACGAGTACGGCTACGACGCGCACAGCGCCCGCGAGGCGCTCAATTACGTGACAACCCTTCTCGCCCAGGAATAGCGTTGATTCGGATTGCTGCGGAAACCCCCTGGTACGAGCTGTTCTCGCGCGGCGCGCGCGATTGGCTACGACACAACCGGAAAGTGCGCGACGCGGTGAAGGAGACGTTGCCCGAGCTCCTCGCCGGCGCGGACCTGATGAGCCGGCCGGGGCACCGCACGGTGCTGGTGCCGGTGAAGGTCCTCGAGCACGCGCGGCTGCGCCTGCTCGAGCCCGACGTGCGGCAGGGCGCGGGCCAGGGGCGCGGCGAGCCGGGCGAAGTGCTGCAGCCGGGACGCGAGGAAGGCGACCCGGCCGCGCAGCCGGGCGGCACCCAGGACGGCGAGATCCGCTTCGTGGTCGAGCTGAAGATCGACGAGATCGTCGACTGGCTATGGGAGGAGCTGAAGCTCCCCGAGCTCAAGCCGCGGCGCGCGGCGGCGCTCCACGAGCCCGACTATGTGCGCGAGGGCTGGGACAAGCGCGGCGCGCGCGCCCGGCTCGATCGCCGCCGCACGGTCAAGGAAGCGGTGAAACGCCGCGCCGTCCAGGACGACCCGATCGCCTTCACCAACGACGACCTGCGCTTTCGCCAGCTGGTGAAGCGCGCGACGCCCTCGATCAACGCCGCGGTCATCTTCGCGCTCGACGTCTCGGGCAGCATGGACGAGGCGCAGCGGCGGCTCGCCAAGACCTTCTTCTTCTTCGCGCTGCAGGGGATCCGCAGGCAGTACGCCAGGGTCGAGACGGTATTCCTCGCGCACGCCGCGCAGGCGTGGGAATTCGAGGAAAGCCAGTTCTTCCAGGCCGCCTCGAGCGGCGGCACGGTGTCCTCCAGCGCCTTCCGGCTAGCGCTCGAAGTGATGCACACGCGCTATGACCCGTCGCGCTACAACGCCTACTTCTTCTATGCCTCAGACGGCGAGAACGCCGCCGAGGACCGGGAGGGCGCCGCCTCGCTCCTCGCCGATCTCACCGGGCAGATCAATTACGCGGGCTATGTCGAGACCGGCGGCGGCGCCGCCTTCCGGCCGCGCGAGACGCAGCTCGCCGAGATCTTCGGCGAGATGAAGGCGAAAGGGCTGCCCGTCGGCGCGAGCCGGCTCGGCTCGCAGGACGACGTCTGGCGCGCCATCGGCGAGTTCTTCCGCGAACAAGCGAAGAATGACTGAGCTCGAAGATTACGCCGAGCGCCTCGAAGCGCTCGCGCACCGGCTGGGCCTGGAGCACTACGCGGTCGACTTCGAGCTCGCCCCGGCGAGCCTGATGACCGAGATCGCGGTGTACGGCCTGCCGATCCGCATGCCGCACTGGTCCTACGGCGTGCGCTACATCCACCAGCTGGTCCGCCAGAGCATGGGCCACTCGAAGATCTTCGAGGTGATGTTTCCGGGCGACCCGTGCCGCGCTTTCCTGATGGACAGCAACTCCCTCGCCGAAAACACCCTGGTCGCCGCGCACGTGCTCGGCCATGCCGACTTCTCCAGGAACAATCAGCTCTTCGCCCGCTTCCACGCCATGGCCGGCGGCAACATCGTCGAGCACGCCGCGGCGCACGCGCAGCGCATCCAGCAGGCGATCGAAGCGGCGGGCCTGGAGCGCGTCGAGGCGGTGCTCGACGCGGCGCTCGCGCTCGAGTCGCATGTCGACGTGAGCGGCGAGCTGCGTCGCCCGCCCTATCCGGAATTCGTGCCGGAAAAAACGGCACGGACCGAGACTGCTTTTCAAAAGCGCTTCGGCCAGCTCCCCGGCGCAGCCGAGAAGGCGGCCCTGTCAACCGGGCCGCTGCGCACGCGGATTCCGCCGCATCCGGAGTACGACCTGCTGTGGTTCATCGCGCATTACGCGCCCGAGCTCGAGCAGTGGGAGCGCGACATCTTCCTCGCGGTGCGCGCCGAGTCGCTGTACTTCTACCCGGTGTTCGCCTGCCAGATCATGAACGAGGGCTGGGCCTCGTACTGGCACGCGCGGCTGCTGCGCGAGGCCGACTTCCTGCCGCAGCCGCTCTATCTGTCGGCCATCAAGGCGCACTCCGACGTGGTGCGGCCGTTTGCCTCCGGCGAGCAGAGCGCGCTCGCCGTCAATCCCTACCATCTCGGCTTCACCCTCTGGGAGCACATCGTCGAGAAGCACGGCCTCGAGCGCGCGCGCGAGGTGATGCGCGACGAGGACGACTTCGGCTTCATCCGCAACTGCCTGGACCGCGAGCTGGCGGAAAAAGCGGGCCTGTTCGTCTACGAGGCGCGGCCCGGCGGCGAGCTGCGTGTGGCGAGCCGCGATCTGGAGGCGATCCGCGAGGCGATCCTCGCGCCGAGGTACAACTACGGCGCGCCGCGCGTCGCCGCGACCGAGCTGAAGAGCGACGGCACGCTGATCCTCACGCACGAGCACGCGAGCGACGGCCGCGGCCTGGACGTCGCTCGCGCGAAGAAGGTGCTCGAGTACACACGCCGTGCCTGGCGGCGCCCGGTTCGCCTGCACACGGTAAACGAGCGCGGCGAACCGGAAGAGTTATCTGCCTAGATAAGCAGGATCAGGATGATGACGAGG
>WNFD01006389.1_pt1 | contig 12920 bp, 11 predicted proteins | sample 5400491 | NCBI WGS metagenome assembly WNFD01 (sample SAMN13153343, study PRJNA577476) | soil metagenome | isolation source: 120 cm saprolite under Douglas fir tree site 2 hole 2 replicate 2 | place: USA:California | collected 2015-04-18 | reverse complement strand
GCGTTTCGGGGCCACTCCACATCAGTGATCCCGAGCGGCGCGAACAGCAGCGTGCCTGCCAATTCGTCGACCGACTTGCCGGTCGCCTTCTTCAGCACCGCGCCGATCACCTCTGTCGATCCCGAATTGTAATTCCAAAGCTGCCCCGACGGCGCGACGACCAACTGCTGCAGCGCGTAACGGTAAGGGTCGGCGGCGTTGTCCATGCGATTTTCGCTGTTCGCCTCGCTTGTGTACGGCGTGTCGTCCTCGTGCCACTCCAATCCGCCCGACATGGTAACAAGATCGCGCAACGTGATTCGATCTTTCTCCGGTGTCCGCAGATCCGCATAGTCTGGAAAGAAAGAAAGCACGGGCTCACCGAGGCTCTTGATCAGCCCGCGGTCGATTGCGATCCCGAGCACGAGGGCGACGATGCTCTTTGTCACCGACCGCTCGTCGTGCTTGATCTCTGGGCCAAATGCAACCTCGCCCACCGATCGGCCCCAGTGCTCGTCCGCTCCGGAGAAATAGTGCTCGAAGACGAGGGTGCCGTGCCGTACCACCAGCACAGCATGTATATTGCTCTGCTTCCAATCGTCGAGCCACTTCACCATCGGGCAGAGGGTCGCGCTAGTGAGCCCGACGCTCTCCGGGGCGGCTACTTGCCAGTGGTCCTCGCCTACGCTCGGCATGCCGCAATCGGTCTGCGCTTGGGCGAGCTTCGGCAGTACTGCAATTCCGATGGAAATGATCAACGCCAGAAGGCGCATATGTTGCTCCTGCAGAAACAGACATTATTCAGATAGTCGGGGGTGGACTTCCGAAGAGTGGTCTATCTCGGCCTCACTGCCAAGGCCAGTGGATCAGAGGCTAAGGGTCGGACCTGGTCCGTGCCTCGGCGCGCTCACCGCAAAAGGGCGATCGGGCGAATTGAACGTCTCGTTGTGGCGCGAAGCGGACATTCGGCCGAATTTGCACGTCCAACAACAGACTTATCCATCGGAACACAACAGCGTCGTCACCCTAAAGCGCCAAATCGCCTTGCTCTTGAATTCGGATTTGGCCGATCCGGCGCCCGATGGTATGTTCCCTACAGCTTTAATGAGAGGGCACGATGGCTGAAGCGAAACTCGCTCCGAAGATAAGTTCATATTTCCGCTGTTTTACGGAATGGACGGCGACAGTTGCTTCGTAATCGCCTCAAAGGGAGGCGCGCCCCAACATCCAGGGTGGTATCGCAACATTCTTGCGAACCCCGACGTTGAAGTACAAGTCGCGACCAAGAAGATGAACGCGCGGGCCAGGACAACGGAGGGCGAGGAACGCCTCCGACTTTGGAAAAAGGCGCTCGAATTTTGGCCGCCCTACGCCGACTATCAGCTCAAGACCGAGCGCGAGATACCGGTGGTCGTGCTGGATCCAGTCCATTAGGGTACGTGGTGGCCGACCGCCGCAGCGACGGAATCTCGCTAATTCGCACGGCTTCGTCACTTTGGCCGCGCGATAGCGGCTCGCACGCACCTTCAACCGGAGGCAATCGACATGAAACTCGGACGCCTTGGTGTGTGGTACAGCACCGATAAACTTGACGGATCGCAGCTGCGCGATTTCGTGCGCACGGTCGAGAATAATGGCTACTCGAACCTGTGGTACCCCGAATCAAGGGGCTATGAGTCGATGTCGCTGGCGTCCTGGCTGCTGTCGAGCAGCGAGAAGTTGGTGATCGGCAGTTCGATCGCCAACATCTATGCACGCGATTCCTTCACCGCGCAGCGCGCCATGGTCTCGCTGAACACGCTCTACGACGACCGGTTCATTCTCGGTCTCGGCGTCAGCCACATTCCGATGGTCGAGGGCCTGCGCGGCCATCGCTACGACAAACCGTTGGCGGCGATGAGCGCCTATCTCGACGGCATCAACAAGTTCGCGTCCGCCGGCGAACTGCCGCCGGTCGTGGTCGCGGCACTCGGACCGAAGATGCTGGCGCTGAGTGGCGCCAAGTCGCGTGGCGCTGTCCCATACAACGTGACGCCGCAGCATACGGCTGAGGCGGCCGCGGTCCTCGGGCATTCGAAGTGGCTCGCGGTGGAGCAGAAGATTACGCTCGAGACCAATCCCGCGAAGGCGCGGGCGCTCGGGCGCAAGGAACTGTCGCGCTACATGGCGCTGCCGAACTACCGCAACAGCTGGCTGCGCCAGGGCTTCACCGAGGCTGAGCTCGCCGACGGCGGTAGCGACCGATTCATCAATGCGATGGTCCTGTGGGGCGATGCCGACACGATCAGGAGCGGCCTGCGGGCGCACTTCACCGCCGGCGCCACGCATGTCTGTCTGCAGCCCGTCCACGCGGATGGCGATTTCGCCGCCCGCGACCGCATGCTGACCGCGCTCGCCGATACCTGAGGCTATGCCGCTCTCCTTTAGAGCAGATCGGTGACGGCGTTGCGGTAGCGGCGCATCGCGCCGACATGGTCGGTCATGCTCCGGCCGGCCATGCGCTTGTGGTGGTATCCGCCGAAGGTGTTGTGCAGCGTGACGTGCGTGACGCCTGCCTTCTTCCAGAAGCTGATTTCCTCGCGCCAGTCCTTTTCGGTGCCCGAACCGGTTGAGGTCCAGACTTCGAGGCCAACCGAGGCCGGATCCCGTCCCTCGGCTTCCACCAAGCGGCGCAGCTTGTCGAATTCCGCGATGGCCTTGGGTCCCGGCGGTTCAGATAGCATCATCCAGCCGTCGCCCCATTTTGCGATCCGCTGCAGCGTCACGTCCATGTGACCGCCGAACCACAGCGGAATTTTGCGCTGGGGCGGCCGGGGATTGATGCCGGCGTCCGGAAGGCGGTGCCACTTGCCCTCGAACGTAACGTAGGGATCGGCCCACAGCGCTTTCATCACCTGGACCTGTTCCTCGGACCGCTTGCCCCTGTTGTAGAAATTCTCGTTGAGGCCGACGAACTCCATCTCGTTCCAGCCCACGCCGATGCCGAACCGGAAGCGGCCGCCGCTGAGCACGTCCAGACTGGCGGCCTGCTTGGCAACCAGCACAGTCTGACGCTGCGCGAGGATCAGCACCTGAGTGGAGAGTTCGACCTTCTTCGTGCAGGCGGCGATGAAGCCGAACGCCACGAAGGGGTCGTGGAACAGGCCGAGCCCACCCGCACGGCCGCTGGCGGGGTTCGCCGGGTTGCCGCCGAGGACGTGGTCCGCCAGCGTCAGACCGTCGTAACCTTCGGCCTCGGCGAGCTCAGCGAATTCTCGCACGATTGGGCCATCGCCACCGATGTCGCCGAAAGGCAGGGCTATTCCGAGATGCATGGTCGCTTCCCCTTTTTGGCTGGTCGCTGGTTTCCCGCTAACCTATAGATTTCCACGACGGGTACCATGGCATCGGCATCGGCCGGCGCCAGCCAGGAGATTTGCGGTGATCAAGCTCGGATACAAGGCATCGGCGGAGCAGTTCGCGCCGGGCAAGTTGCTGGGCTTCTCGTGTCTTGCCGAGGAAGTCGGGTTCGATTCGGTGTTCATCAGCGATCACTTTCAGCCATGGAAGCACGTCGACGGCCATGCGCCCTTTTCGCTGACGTGGCTGGGCGCGCTCGGCGCCAGAACCTCGCGCGTCATTATCGGCACCAGCGTGCTGACGCCGACTTTCCGCTACCATCCTTCCATCGTCGCCCAGGCGTTCGGCACGATGGGCGCGATGTTCCCGGGACGCGTCGTGCTCGGCGTCGGCACCGGCGAAGGACTTAACGAGGTGCCTTCGACCGGCCAGCCTTGGCCGGAATTCAAGGAGCGCTTCGCTCGCCTGCGTGAATCCGTCACGCTTATTCGGGCACTCTGGACCCAGGAGCGGGTCAGCTTCGAAGGCCAGTACTACAAGACCGAGAAGGCGACGATCTACGACCGCCCAGATACGCCGGTGCCTATCTATGTCGCCGCCGCGGGTGCCCTCGTGGCGCGTTACGCCGGCCGTTCCGCCGCGGGATTCATTTGCACGAGCGGCAAAAAGCCGGAGCTCTACACGGAGACCCTGTTGCCGAAGGTCGCCGAAGGCATCGCGGCGTCGGAGGATCCGTCGCGGTCCTACGATCGCATGATCGAGGTCAAGGTGTCGTTCGACACCGACAAGGTCCGTGCCCTCGAGGACACGCGCCACTGGGCGGCGCTGGCGCTGACGCCCGAGGAAAAGATGACGGTCGAGGATCCCGTCGAGATGCGGCGCCTCGCCGACGCGCTGCCGCTGGAGCGCGCCGCCAGTCGATGGATCGTATCCAGCGACGCCGACGAGCACGTCGAGCGGGTCGGTTACTATGTCGGTCTCGGCTTCCGGAATCTGGTGTTCCACGCGCCGGGACCAGACCAGGCGCGCTTCCTGAAACTCTACGGCGAGCATGTGCTGCCGCGCCTTCGCAAGCGTTTCGGTTGAGCGCGCAGGACCGACCGATGCAACGCAGCAACGCCGTCGAGCTCCTTGCCGTCCCCGGCATTCCGCTGGTGCGCAAGGACGACGATCTCGTCGCCTTGATCGGCGAGGGGCTGGCGCGCGGCGGCATCGTGCCATGTGGCGGCGACGTCTTCGTGCTGACGCAGAAGATCGTGTCCAAGGCCGAAGGACGCATGGTCGATCTTGCGACCGTCGAACCCTCGACTGAGGCGATCGAACTCGCCGGCAACGTCCAGAAAGATCCGCGCCTCGTCGAACTGATCCTGTCGGAATCGGTGCGCGTCGTGCGGGCAAGGCCGGGCATCCTGATCGTCGAGCACAGGCTGGGCTTGGTGATGGCCAACGCGGGCATCGACCAGTCCAACGTTGCCTCGCCCGATGACCCCCAGCGAGCACTGCTACTGCCCGTCGATCCCGACGGCAGCGCGGCAATATTGAGGAGGCGCCTGTCGCTGAGGTTCGGCGTGCCGGTCGCGGTGATCATTAGCGACAGCTTTGGCCGTGCCTGGCGGCGCGGTACCTGCGGCGTTGCGATTGGTGCCGCCGGCCTGCCGTCGCTGATGGATCTGCGTGGCTCGCCCGATCTGTTCGGCCGCGCGCTTCAGGTCAGCATCACCGGGCATGCGGACGAAATCGCCGCTGCAGCGTCGCTCGTGATGGGGCAGGGTGCCGAAGGCCAGCCTGTCGTGGTCGTGCGCGGCCTGACATGGCGCGGTCCCGACAATGCTGCGTCCGAGCTGGTGCGCCCGGCCGCCGAGGACGTGTTCCGATGAGCAAACGACTTGTCGTGGCGCTGTCCGGCGGGGTCGGCGGCGCCAAACTGGCGCTCGGTCTGAGCCTCGTCTTGCCGGCCGACGAACTGCTCGTGGTCGCAAACACCGGCGACGATTTCGAGCATCTTGGACTGAGCATCTCGCCCGATATTGACACGCTGACCTACACTCTCGCGGGCATCGACAATCCCGCCACCGGCTGGGGCCGGCGTGACGAGACCTGGTCGTTCATGGACAGCATTGGCGCGCTCGGCGGCGAGGACTGGTTTCGGCTCGGCGATCGCGATCTCGCGCTGCATGTCGAGCGCACCCGTCGCCTGCGCTTGGGGCAGACACTGTCCGAGGTGACCACCGACATTTGCCGGCGCCTCGGCATCGGTGCCCGCGTGGTGCCGATGAGCGACGACCGCGTGCGTACTCGCGTGCGCGTTGAGGCGGGCTGGATCGACTTCCAGGACTACTTCGTGCGCCAGCAGTGCCGGCCGGTTGTCCATGAGCTGGCTTTCGACGGCGTGAGGCTCGCCCGGCCGCAGACCGACATCACAGCGGCGCTGCGCTCGGATGACGTGCGGGCGGTGATCGTCTGTCCGTCCAATCCCTTCATCAGCGTCGAGCCGATCCTGGCGATCCCCGGCATGCGCGATGCGATCAAGGCGAGTGGCGCACCGGTCGTCGCGGTGTCGCCAATCATCGGCGGGCAGGCCGTCAAGGGCCCGACCGCGAAAATGATGCGCGAACTTGGCCTCGAGGCCAGCGCCGCCGGCGTCGCCGCACGCTACGGCGATCTGCTAGATGGCTATATCGTCGACCACGCCGACGCCGATGGGATCGGCAATATTGGCGCGCGGGTCACCATCGCCAAAACCCTGATGACGAGCCTGCATGACCGGGAGGCGCTGGCGCGCGTGACGCTCGACGCGGCGGACGCACTGGCCTCGCAGCGATGAGCGACATCTGGGCAGTCATTCCGGTCAAGGAGTTCGATGGCGCCAAGCATCGGCTGTCGGGCCTGCTGTCGCCGCCAGAACGCCGTCTTCTCGCCGAGACCATGCTGACCGACATGCTCGACGCCGTTGCCGGCTCCCGGCTTCTGGCCGGCGTAACGATCGTTACGCTCGATCCGCATGCGACGGCTCTTGGCCAGAAGATCGGTGCGCGGATCGTGACCGAGGGGGCGCGGGACGGGCATACCGGCAGCGTGAATGCCGGCCGCCGCCTTCTCACGGGCGAAGGGCGTGGCGGCATGATCACGATGCCCGGAGACATTCCAGCCACCCGCGCCGGCGAAATAGACGCGGTGTTATCGGCGCATCTCGCCGCACCCTCTTTCACGATCTCGCCGGCGCATGACGATCTCGGATCTAATGCCGTCGTCTGCTCGCCGCCGGAATCAGTGCCGCTTCGCTTCGGCGATAACAGCTACTTCCCGCACCTCGACGCCGCGCGTCTGCAGGGCATCGAGCCGACTGTGATCCGTCAGCCCGGAATCGCTGTTGATATCGACCATCCGGTCGATTTGGCGCTTTTCCTGCGCCTGCCGCAATCAGCCGGCACGCGTACCCGCACGCTGCTCGACGAACTCGGCGTGCCCGCGCTGCTGGCCAAGCGGGGCATCGCCTAGAGGCTGGCCGATAGGGCACGCACGCTTCGGCGGCAATTTTTCGCTACGGGTCAGTCTTGAATTATGAGCAGCGTGCCCCCGAAGCGGGGACCGTGCATTTAATTGCACCACCATAATGATGGGCACAGCGGCAGGACTCGAACCTGCAACCTTCCTGGGTCAGCCACTCCAGACCGCGAATCTAAGCGGCTGTCGTCACCCTGGGGCTCTTTGAGGCGGTTGGGACGGTGTGGTCCTTTCCAAGCCTGGAGAAGTGCAGCCGCAGGAGCATCAGCATAGCGCCGTGCAACGGGATGCGGGACCGACCGCCCCCGGCCGAGCGTTCAATATGGCCTTGCGTGAGGGATCGTTACCGGATGGCGGAGACGAAATAATCCCGCGCGCGGGATCCACGCGGCTCCGGATAACGCCTAGAGCGGGATGAGGTTAGGTTGGACTTTTTCTACTCCTGCCCCGGACGCAGCGCAGCAAGAGTGCTGCGAGCCGGGGTCCACTCTACTTTGCATGGGGTTGTTTTCGCGATTTTTTGTCAAGGCCCTGCCGTGCACCGCCGAAGGGACGCAATGCCGGGTCCGGGACACGAGATCGTTAGCGCCTCGCGCTTACGGGGCGAATCGATCCAACTCCAACACATCATGCTCTAACCGACCGCCGCCTTTTTGCGCGGCGGCGTTAGCACGATCGGCTCCAAGTCGGCCGCGATCATGGATGCCGCTCGACGGTCTTCGGGCACCGCCCGATAGAGAGTGTCGCGTTGCATCGGTTCGCGGCCAATCGACCGGATGAGCGCTTCCATCTCGTGCGGCGGGAACTCCTGGCCGTGCTGGGTGCCGGCGGCGCGCGAGATGCTCTCGTTCATCAGTGTGCCACCGAGATCGTTGGCGCCGGACTTCAGGCAGACTGCGGCGCCCGCCGGCCCCATCTTCACCCAGGACGTCTGGATGTTGGGGATTAGCGGATGTAGGGCCAACCGCCCGACTGAATGCATGAGCACGGCTTCGCGGAACGTCGGGCCGGGGCGTGCCATGCCGAGGCGGTACATCGGCGCTTCCATGTGGACGAAGGGAAGCGGCACGAACTCGGTGAAGCCACCGGTTTCGGCCTGCAAGTCGCGTAGCGCAAGGAGATGTTTCGCCCACGAACGCGAGGTCTCGACGTGCCCGTACATGATGGTCGAGGTGGTGCGCAATCCCGCCTGGTGGGCGGCGCGCTGGACATCGAGCCACTGCCCGGTGTTGATCTTGTCGGGGCATATGATGGCGCGCACGTCATCGTCGAGGATTTCGGCCGCCGTTCCGGGCAGGGTGCCGAGACCGGCGGCCTTCAGCTTTGCAAGGAATTCGTGGATCGGCAGTCCGAGCGTGGCCGCACCTTGCGTCACTTCCAGAGCCGAGAAGGCGTGGATGTGCATCTCGGGGACGACCGCCTTGATCGCCCGGCAGATCGCTTCGTACGTGGCGCCGGTGTAGTCGGGATGGATGCCGCCTTGCAGGCACACTTCGCTCGCCCCGCGATCCCACGCCTCGATCGAGCGACGCGCGATTTCCTCGATGGCGAGATCATAAGGTGGGCCGCGCAGATCCTCGTGCGTGCGGCCTTTCGAGAAGGCGCAGAACGTGCACCGGAAGTAGCAGATGTTTGTGTAATTGATGTTGCGGTTCACAACGTAGCGCACGACGTCGCCACTGACCGCGCGTCGCAGCGCGTCGGCGGCCTGCGTGACGTGCCGGTAGTCGGCGTCGCGTGCCGCGAACAGGCGCACGATGTCGTTCGAGGCGAGCCGCTCGCCCGAAGTGGCACGCTCGATGATTCTCGAGATTCCGGCGTCAACGCCGCGGGCGAGCACCAGCGGCGCCGGTGGCGGCTTGGTTTTGCCCGGTGCCCAGTCGTCGTCGCGCGCGAAGCCTTCAGCGTCGCTCATGCGCCGCACCCGGGTGGCGATGCCGGGAGCCAGCCACGTGTCGGCGACGCGCACGTAGGCGGGGTAGACGGGCAGGCGGTTCAGCAGCAGCTTGCCGGCGTCCGAGCTTTTGCGGGCGAGTTCGGCAATGGCAGGCCACGGCGCCTCAGGGTTCACGTGATCGGGCGTGACCGGCGAGATGCCGCCCCAGTCGTTGAGCCCGGCGTCGATCAGTTTTTGATAGACTCCAGGCGACAGATTTGGTGGCGCCTGGATATTCATGTCGGGCCCGAGAATCAGACGCGCCGTCGCGATGGTCCAGAGCAGGTCGTCGAGATCGGGTTCCTCGGAATTCGCGAGCTTGGTGTCAGGCTTGGCCCTGAAATTCTGGACGATGACTTCCTGGATATGACCATGGGCGGCGTGCAGATCCCGAATCGCTTCCAGCGCGTCTATCCGCTCGTCGCGTGTCTCGCCGATGCCGATCAGGATTCCGGTCGTGAAAGGAACCTTCAGTTCGCCGGCCAGACGCAGGACCTCCAGCCTGACTGCAGGATGTTTGTCGGGCGAACCGTAGTGAACGCCGCCCTGCCTGCAGAGCCGATCGCTGGTGCACTCCAGCATGATGCCCTGGCTGGCCGTCACCTCGCGCAGGCCGGCGATCTCCTCGCGCGTCATCACGCCGGGATTGGCATGCGGCAGCAAGCCGGTCTCGCGCAGCACAAGCGCGCACATCGCGGTCAGATAGGAGATCGTCGTTTCATGGCCGAGCGCCTTCAATGCGTCGCGCGCGGCCTGGTATCGCAGCTCGGGTTTGTCACCCAGCGTGAACAGCGCTTCGGTGCAACCGGCGGCCGCACCGGCGCGCGCAATGGCGAGCACCTCGTCGGGCGAGAGGTAGACGGGCTTGCCCGCGCGCGGCACTTGCGCGAACGTGCAGTAGTGACAGACGTCGCGGCAGAGTTTGGTGAGCGGAATGAAGACCTTGCGCGAGTAGGAGATCAGCCGTCCGTGCGCGGAATCGCGCAAGGCCGCGGCTTCTGCTATCAGTTCGGCCAGCGGCGCGTCGAACCGCTGCCGTATCGCCTGTCTACCGGCCGCCGTCATGGTCTGTCGTCTCCGCCCGCAGAGGGTCGCAATGTCGTCGCGGGACGCGCTTGCCGTCACCCGTTAGCGGCCGCATGGTGTCGCATCGACGCCAGCAATGCAATGCAAAGAAGGACGCAACAAATGCTGATCGGCTTCAACGCACCAACCGCCGGACCCTTGTCGGCCGCGGATAATCTTGCAAAAATCGTGGTTGGCGGTGAGGCGATGGGCTTCGACTACGCGACGTTCAGCGACCATGTCGTTATCCCAACCGCAATCGCGGCCGAATATCCCTATAGCGCCTCCGGGGAATTCCCCAGCGGCACCCGCGGCGAGCGGCACGAACAGCTGACGGAGATCGCCTGGATCGCCGCGAAAACCACGCGCCTGCGTCTCGTGACCTCCGTGATGGTGGTGCCGCACCGGCCTGCCGTGCTGACCGCCAAGATTCTCTCGACCATCGACGTCCTCTCGGGTGGTCGCCTGACGCTGGGTATCGGTGCGGGCTGGATGCGCGAGGAGTTCGAGGCCATCGACGCGCCGGATTTCGACGCGCGTGGATCTGTGACCGACGAATATGTGCGCGCGTTCATTGAACTCTGGACGAAGGATGCGCCGAAGTTCGACGGCAAGCATGTCCGATTCGCCAATATCGGTTTCGATCCGAAACCTGTGCAAAAGCCGCATCCACCGATCTGGGTCGGAGGCGAGAGCGGTCCGGCGTTGCGGCGGGCTGCCCGCATCGGCGACGCCTGGTATCCGATCGGTACCAACCCGCAGAATCCGCTCGATAGCCTGACGCGCTTCAAGGTTCAGGCGGCGCGCCTGAGCAAGATGGTCACCGAAGCGGGTCGCGATCCCAAAGCGGTCGGCCTCAGCTTGCGCGTCACGGTGTTCGGCGAGACCGCGCCACCACAGGCCAGTGATGGCGAACGTCGCATGTTTGCCGGTCCACCGGCGCTCGTCGCCGCCGATATCAAGGCGCTGCGCGATATGGGTGTCGGCAGCATCGATTTCGGATTCGGCGGTTCGACAGCCGACGAAGTCCTCGCGACTATGCAGAAATTCAGGGCCGAGGTCTTGCCGCTCGTCTAGATCAGCTGCCGAGCTGGCGGATTAACGTCGCCCAGCGGTCGAGTTCCGGCAGGATCGCATCGGCCTTGCCGGAATCGAGGCTGACGACCAGGCGTGAGACGCCGTCGTCGCGGTCACGCTTGAGCAGGTCGAGATTCTCCCTCGCGCCCCAGATCGTGATCGGCATCGACGCGGGATCGCGGCCCGCCTCGGCCGCCATCTCGCGGAACTTCGGCAGCAGGGCCTGCACATCCGCATACTGGGTGCGTGAGCGGTGAGGCATCCAGCCGTTGCCGTAGCGGAAGGCCCGCCGCGCGCCGTACGGGAAGGCGCCGCCGACGATGATCGGCGGATGCGGTTTCTGGACCGGCTTCGGCCAGGCCATCATCGGCTCGAAGTTCACGAACTCGCCATGATACTCGGCCTTTGACTTGGTCCAGATCGCCTTCATCGCCTCGATACGCTCGCGCGCCAGCTTGTGGCGGCTGGCGAAAGCGGTGCCGTGGTTGGCCATCTCGTCCTCGTTCCAGCCGTTGCCGACGCCGAACAGGAAACGGCCACCTGAGACCTGGTCGATCGAAGCGACCTGCTTGGCGGTCTGGATCGGGTCGCGCTGAGCGATCAGGCAAATGCCGGTGCCGAGCAGCAGCGTTTTGGTCACCGCCGCGGCCGCACCCAGCACCACGAACGGGTCCATCACGTCGTAATATTTCTTCGGTAGATCGCCGCCGCTAGGGAAGGGCGACTTGCGCGTCAACGGAATGTGGGAGTGTTCGGGCACCCAGAGCGAATCGAAGCCGCGTTCCTCCAGCGCCCGCGCAAGTTCGGTCGGCGACATCGAGTAGTCGGTGAAAAACATGGCTCCGCCGATGCGCATCGTTCTCTCCCTCGTGTTGTTGCTCGCGGACCAGGTGGCCGGCGATGGATTCCGTGTCGTTATCTATCGCTCGTCTTTGGACGTCTCGGCCAGCGCGCTTCCGCGCGCGGCAGCACTTGCTCGATTAGCAGACGGGTCTGGGCCAGAATTGCGTCGTCATCGCCACCTAGTGGCCGCAAAATGAACTTCGACACGCCGGCTTCGACGTATTCGGCGACGCGCGCGAGGATCGCGTCGGCGTCGCCGACCGCGAACGCGTGCGTGGCGTCGCGTCCGGTGCGTTTGGTGTAGGCATCCATCGCCCTGCCGACGGCGGGCGCGTCCCGGCTGCCGAAGTGGAACGCGAAGCCGGCGCCGTAGTGGTCTTCGTCGATTGATCGGCCGGCTTCGCTGGCGGCGGCCTTGATCGCGGCCACGACGCGACCGGCTCGGCCGGCGGGTCGCCGCCTGCCAGCCGGTGCCGATGCGCGCAGTGCGTCGAATCGCGGCGTCAGTCGAGCCACCGATCCACATCGGCAGGTCGGGCTGTACGGGCTTCGGCGCGATGGTGACGCCCTTCAGCTTGTAGAAGGCGCCGCTGAAGTCGACCGACTCCTCTTGCCACAGGCGGCGGATGATATCGAGGCACTCGTCGGTCTTGCGACCGCGCGTCTTCGTGTCCATGCCGAGCACCTGCCATTCGGGCGCCAGTGGGCTGCCAATGCCGAAAGCCGGCAGCAGGCGGCCGTCGGACAACATGTCGATGGTAGCGCACTGCTTGGCCAGCAGCACGGGGTCGCGGAACGCCAGCGACACGACGTTCATGCCAAACCGCATACGCCGCGTGCGTCCGGCCAAGGCCGCCATCGTGGTCATCGATTCAAGGAACGGCTGATGGCCAACGATCCGGTCGGTCTGCCAGATCGAATCCACACCTCCGGCCTCACACATGTCGATCCAGCGCCAGTACGCCGCCGCGCCGGAAAACGGAAACTCCGCACAGCCCAGTCCGATCCCGACACCCATGCGCCGTCCTTCCTTCCGCCCTAGCTGAGCTTATCGAGCGACACTTGGGCTAAATGTGTCAAGTTTTAAGCGGTGAATTTTGCTTGGTTGATCCATGCGTCGATCTGTTCGTCGATTTTGTCGAATGCGGGCTTGAGGATTGCATCGGAGGCGCGGAGG
>WNFD01016928.1_pt1 | contig 12923 bp, 11 predicted proteins | sample 5400491 | NCBI WGS metagenome assembly WNFD01 (sample SAMN13153343, study PRJNA577476) | soil metagenome | isolation source: 120 cm saprolite under Douglas fir tree site 2 hole 2 replicate 2 | place: USA:California | collected 2015-04-18 | reverse complement strand
ACCTCCTTGGTGTAGGGCTCGAACACCAGGCGCTCGCCCGGACCCCAGCGGCGCGTATCCATCATGGCGTGGTAGCGCGCGGGGAATTCGTTCTTGTAGTAGTGGGTGTAGAGATCGGGCCGCAGATCGATGTCGCGCTGCGCGCGCTTGAGGGCGCGGAAAAACTTGCGCAGGTCCTGCGGGTCCGGATCGCCGGTGACCATGGTGGCGATCATGAACGTCGAATCGACGATCTTGCGGAAGCCGAGCTGCTCGGCGAAGTAGTAGGGGCCGCTGAACAGCGCGGAAGCCTGCGCCTGGCCGCCGATCAGCTGGTCGAGCCGATGGAACAGCATGCCGTCGGCGAACGTCAGGTTGATCTTGTCGGCGGGCATGTACGCCTCGAGCGCCTGGATGGTCGAGTAATGGCTGCCGGACTGGTAGCCGACGGCGATCGGAACGCCGGCGAGATCCGCCGGGGTCTTGATCGCCGAGTCGGCGGGGACGAACACCCCCGACGGCGCCACCGAATAGACGTCGGCGTAGAGCCGGCCCTTGCCCTTCGATGCGGCGACCCCGACCGTCCAGTGGCAGGCGCAGCTCACGTCCGAGCTGCGGCCGCGCTCGAACGATTGCATGGCGCCAACCTTGTCGCCCTTGTAGTGGTGGGCGCCGTCGGTCGACTTGATCAATTCCTGGAACACGTAGTCGAGGCCTTCGTCCTTGAAGTAGCCCTTCTCCTCGGCGATCCATTCCTGCAGCCGGAAGTGCGGCTCGATGATGAACTTGTCCTTGGCCATTTGCGTCTCCTCTCGCTGTCCTTGAAATCCTTGAAGCTCGGTTCGGTTGCTCGACGTCGCCTCAGCAGCAGTCCCGCCGCGCGGCGCGCTTGTCGCGGTGCTCGGCGACGCGCCGGGCGCCGATCATCTTCACGTGCTCGTCCATCGAGCGGCGCGCGCCGGCGGCGTCGCGAATCTCGATCAGCGCCGCCAATTCCTTGTGCGCCTCGACGATGCGCCGCGCCACCCGCGGCGTCAGCGTCGGATTGCGCGCCGGCCAGGAGACGTGCTGCAGCGAGATGAGCTGCACCACCAGGACGCGGTTGTGCGAGGCTTCCGCGACCGCGAGATGGAACTCGCGTCCCAGTCGGGTGAAGGCGGCGACGTCGTCGATATTGCGCTCGGCATCGGCCACGAGCCCGCGCAGCCGCGCGTGATCCTCGGCGGTGGAATTGGCGGCGGCGAGCTCGGCGGCGAGGCATTCGATGGCGCGCTGGGCGTCCATGATCTCGCCGACCGACACGCCGGCGAGATCGAGCTGCACGGCCAGCGCCTCGGCGAACAGGCGGGCATTGCCGCGCGCGACGCGCGCGCCGCCGCCCGCGCCGACCTTGATGTCGACGATCCCCTGCGCCTCCAGCGTTCGCAGCGCATCGCGGGCGACGATGCGGCTCACCCCGAAACGCTCGGCCAGGTCCTTCTCGGTGCCGAGGAAATCGCCGGGGCGAAGCTCCTTCGCGAACAGCGCCTCGCGCACCCGCGCGACGATCTGCGTCGACATGGTCGCGCTGCGGAACGGGATGACGCTGCGCTCGCCGTCGCGCATCGCCGGGTGAAGCCGCATGGGGGCGGGCTCCTCATCGACCTAAAGTGACAACTATCATAAAGATAATATCTTTGCTCGTCAATGGTCAGCGCGCTGCCCCGAGAGAGACCAGGTGGCGACTCCCGTTCAGCCCTACTTCTCGTTCTCCCAACCTTTGCCCCGAGGACCCACGTACGTCCTAAACCCCATTGTTAATCGTGGCTCTTGCCAATCTGCTTCAGAATACGCTCTCGATACCTCCGGTGAGCTTCTAGATTTGCGCTCAGAGATAGCGAGGAGTTGTTTGGTACGTGTCACGTCCTGCCCTCTCGCCAACATCCTCTCGATCCGTTGGCGTTGCAGAGCAATACGACGCTCCGCCGCGAAAATACGGCGTTCGGTTAGCTCCAAGTACTCCTGCTCCGTGGTCATCGAATGCCCACCCGCTTTCGAGGGCACCAATGCGCTAGACGAGACCGCCTAATAGGGCCGGGGACCTACCACGTTCACATACTGACTTCGCGTTCGATCGCCGCCTTGTTCTCCAAGCAATAATAGCCGGCGAGGCGGCTCACCAGCGCACGCTCGGTCCAATCTTTCAGGATTCGGCTCACGTTTTCCCGGGCGAGGCCGGCCATTCCCGCGAGGTCACTTTGCGTGACCTTCAGCCGTACCAGGATGCGGCCGCCCCCGACGTCATTGCCGAATGCTTCTGCGAGGTTGAGCAAGGCGCGCGCGAAGCGGCCCTTCAGGGGGAGGAAGCTCGCTGCAGCCAGAGCGTCGTTGGTCTGGCGCAGGCGGCGCGCCAGCAATCTCATCACATGGCGGTAGAGCTCGGGGTTGGATCGGGCGAAAGCATCGAAGCCAGCGCGGCTGATGAGCCTCAGTTTCGACGGGCGCAGCGCCGCGACGGAGGCCGACCGCGGCATCCCATCGATCATCGAGAGCTCGCCGACCAGCGAGCCGGGCCCAAAAATCGCGAGGATGCGTTCGCCACCTCCCGACGCGAACACGCTGGCCTTGAGCAGTCCCTCCTCGACCCGGTAGCAGCCGTCGCCGGGGTCTCCGGCCATGAACAACATCTGGTCGGCGGCGAGCTTTGTGATGCGCGCCTTCTCGAACAGACCGCGCGACAGCGCCGCTGGCAATTCGGCAAACAAATTTCCCGGTGGGAGGATCGAGTCCGCCATAGCACTTCATAGCGTCAGCCTGGCAAGCGTAGGATAGCGCAAGATCGGCCAGGGGGACAGCGCCGCTCGATTTACCGAGCAAACCTCGAGCTATTGGCGAGAGTTGGTGACGGCATGAAGGGGTAACCTCCAAAAGCAGACGTAAATTCAAGACATCGCTGCGTGTCGCGAGTGCCATTCGCGGCCATTGGCCGGTCATCATTCGATCACCTCGTCGGCGAGCTGCCGGAGGTGCAAAGGCACCTCGAGGATCTTACTTCGTTCCGAGCGCAGGAGGCCGCGCCCGCCACGCGACCAGCAGCACGACGAATGTCGCGATCCACGCCATGCGCGCGCCGTAGCGGTCGTGCGGATTGGCGAATATCCCGCATACCGCCGCGTTCGCCAGGATGGCGAGCAAGGCCGTGGCGGCGAGCGGCCCGAGATCGGCGAAGCGCGGCCGCCTGCGCGCGAGCACGATCGCGGCGATCAGCAGGGCGATGGAGCCGAGCGCGACCGGCATGTGCAGCAGGTTGATCGCCCGGAAATCGAGCTCGCCCTGCTGCTGGCGCGCCGCGCGCATCGCCGGCAGGACCGACGGCGTGAACCGCTCCATGATTCCGTAGGTATGCCAGAGCGAGTCGAGCACGCCTTCGCCCGTCCGCACCGCCGTGAGCTGCCGGGCTACCGCCCGCGCCGCGGCTTCCAGTTGCCATAGCGGGTAGTCGCGGACGCTCTCGATGACGATCGTGCGCATCTCGCCGTCGAGGCCCTCGAAGCGACCGAGCTGGTCGAAGATGCCGCTGCCCCAGAAGAACGCGTCGGCGTCGGTCGGCAGCTCGTCGCGATGGTCGCAGAGCCGCAAGCGCGGATCGGGACAATGCTCGGCGAGAAAACGCCCGACGATGCCGTCCTGCAGCATGCGGCCGAACGACAGCGCGAAGCCGCCCGGCGTCCAGGTCAGGCGTCCCGCGACCGCGTAGTCGGCGGCCATCAGCATGAGGGGGCCGAGCGTCAGCGCCGCCAGCGCGCGCGCCAATCCCGCCGGCGGCACCAGCCGGCGGTCGAGCCAGGCGGCGAGGCAAGCCAGCGAAAAGAGCGCCAGCAGCACCGCGAACGTCGCGCTGTGGGTGGCGGCCGAGAACGCGACCAGCACGACGAGCGCCGCGCGCTCGACGCCGGTCAGCGTCTCGGCCCGCAGCACCAGGAGATAGAGCGCGAGCACGCCGAGCCCCGCGAAGATGTCGGTGAGGAGGATGCCGGCGATCCAAGGAAGCGACGTCGCAACGGTCAGCAGGGCGACCGTGACCAGCAGCACGCGCGGCCGGCGGCCGAGCCCGTGCGCGCGCAGGACGAGGGTGATGACCCAGACGGTCAGCGCCGCCTGCAGCGTCACGGCCGGCCAGAAATCGGGCCGGGTCAGGGCGTCCAGAAAAAAGCCGTAGACGGTCGAACGGCTCACCGCCAGCGTGCCTTCGAACCAGCGCGCGAGATAACCGCCGGTGTCGTATTCCAGGAGCGGGAAGCCGTTCCAGAGCGCAGGCGCAAGCAGCAGCAGCGTTGCCGCCGCGGCGGCGACCATGCGCCATCCCTGGGTCAATGCCACATTCCGATGAGATGGACCCAATCCGAGCGGCAGGCTCGGTCTGCTCCCTCTCCCCGTTCTTGACGGGGAGAGGGGTGGGGTGAGGGGCATACGCCACCGCCGGGCGAGAGAGAATTTGCCCCTCACCCCCACCCTCTCCCCGCAAGCGCGGGGAGAGGGTATCCCACCGCGTTCATGGCACGATTGTATGTCAACCTCACCGGAATTTAATTCTTCAGGCCGACGGCTTCCGCGACCGTCGCCCATCGCTTCATCTCGCCGTCGAGATAGCCCGCGAAGTCCTCGGGACTGCCGCCGACGACATCGATGCCCTGCTGCGCCAGCGGCTTTACCACCTCGTCGGACCGCAAGGCCTCGTTCGCGGCGCCGGCGAGCTTGTCGATGATCTCCTTCGGCGTGCCTGCCGGCGCGAGCAGCCCGAACCACAGCCCGGTCTCGAACTCGGGCAACCCCGCCTCCGCCATGGTCGGTATCTCCGGCGCGATTGCGGCGCGCTTGGCTTCCGTCGAGGCGAGCGCGACGAGCTTGCCCTCGCGCACATGCGCGATCACCGTGGAGACCGGCGAGAAGAAGACCTGCACGCGACCGGCGATAAGATCGGTGACCGCCTGGGGGCTGCCGGCATAGGGCACGTGCACCATCTTGGTGCCGGTGAGCATCTTGAACAGCTCGGCGGCGAGGTGGGTGCCGCTCGCCGTTCCGGAGGAGGCGAACGACAATTGATCGGGCTTGGCCTTCGCGAGATCGATCAGCTCCTTGACGCTCTTGACGCCCAGCGAGGGATGCACGACGAGAATGTTGGGCGTGGTGCTCAGCCGCACGATCGGCGAAAAATCCTTGGCAAAATCGAACGCGAGGTTGGTCTTGACGACCGCGTTGATGGAGTTGGCAATCGTCGCCAGCAGCAGCGTGTAGCCGTCCTTTGGTGCGCGTGCGACGAGCTCGGCCGCGAGGTTCGATCCGGCTCCGGTCTTGTTCTCGACCACGAGCTGCTGGCCGAAAATCTGCCCCATGCGCTGTCCGACCACGCGCGCGGTGATGTCCGCGGCGGAGCCGGCCGGAAAGCCGACGATCACGCGTACCGGACGCGCCGGATAGTCCTCGCCGTGCGCCGGCAGAACCGCACAAGCCAGCGCGCAGACCGCAAGCGATAAAGCCCTCATGCGCGTCCTCCCACGTCGGGCGTATCAGCCGAAGGCCCGCCGCCGCCTGAACCGATGCAAGCAGGTTACGCTTTGCCGACCCGGCCACGGCTGCCGGAGAGCGAAGCATGTTTGCGCCCTACAGCCAACAAGCCGTAGCGGCCATCGTGTCGCCCGCGCTATTGTGCCGCGCCATGTTCGTCAGCTTCTTTCATGAGCTCAAGGCGGCCGGCGTGCCGGTGACGCTGCGCGAATATCTGACCCTGATGGAGGCGATGGAGAAGGATCTCGCCGGCCGCCGGGTGGAGGATTTCTATTACCTCTCGCGCGCGGCGCTCATCAAGGACGAGCGCAATCTCGACAAGTTCGACCGCGTCTTCGGCCACGTGTTCAAGGGGCTCGAGCTGATGAGCGAGGCGCTGGCCGCGGAAATCCCCGCCGAGTGGCTGAAGAAGCTCGCGGAAAGATATCTCACCGAGGAGGAGAAGCGGCAGATCGAGGCGATGGGCGGTCTCGACAAGCTGCTCGAGACGCTGCGCCAGCGCATGCAGGAGCAGAAGGGCCGTCACCAGGGCGGCAAGAAGTGGATCGGCACCGCCGGTACCTCGCCGTTCGGGGCCTATGGCTACAATCCCGAAGGCGTGCGCATCGGGCAGGACGCGAACCGCAACTTCCGCGCCGTCAAGGTCTGGGACCGGCGCGATTTCAAGGATCTCGACGACCAGGTCGAGCTCGGCACCCGCAACATCAAGATCGCGCTGCGGCGGCTGCGCAAGTTCGCGCGCACCGGAGCGCCCGAGGAGCTCGATCTCGACGGCACCATCAAGGGCACCGCGCACAAGGGCTATCTCGACATCCTGATGCGGCCGGAGCGGCACAATGCGGTGAAGGTGCTGCTGTTCTTCGACGTCGGCGGCTCGATGGATTGGCACGTCAAGGCGACCGAGGAGCTGTTCTCGGCGGCGCGCGCCGAGTTCAAGCACATGGAGCATTTCTACTTCCACAACTGCCTCTACGAGAAAGTGTGGAAGGAGAACCGCCGGCGCTTCGACGGCAGCACGCCGACCTGGGACGTGCTGCACACCTATCCGCACGACTACAAGGCGGTCTTCGTCGGCGATGCCTCGATGTCGCCCTACGAGATCATGGCGCCGGGCGGCTCGGTCGAGCACTACAACGAGGAGGCCGGTGCGACCTGGATGGAGCGCGTCGTGCGCACCTATCCCGCCTGCGTCTGGCTCAACCCGGTGGCGGAGAAGGACTGGGAATATACCCAGTCGATCCGCATGATGCGCCAGCTCGTGAGCGGACGGATGTACCCGCTGACGCTCGAGGGCCTGGACCAGGCGATGCGGGAATTGGTGCGGTAGCGTCGCGGAGTGAGGGGGACTTACCAAGCGCTCAGGCGGTGTAGCCGCCTCAGAGATTGCTCGGCGTTCCGATCCAGCGGCCCATGCGGGCGAGGTGACGCGAGATCGCGATGTCGGTGACGCGTCCGATCAGGCTGCCGACCGGAACCGGGCCGTGCGCCACCTCGTCTCGACTGTCGACGCTGGCGGCGCGATTATCGCCCAGCACGAAAACGTGTCCGTGGGGGACCCGCATTTCCCGCATGTCGGCGAAAGGCGCCCCCGGGAGGCCGGGGTCGACATAGGGCTCCTCGACCGCCATCCCATTCACGATGGCGCGGCCGCCCTTGATGGCGATGCGGTCGCCTTCGATGGCGATGATGCGCTTGATGCGATGCAGACCCGGCTCCTTCGGGTGGACGTAGACCACCACCTCGCCGCGGCTCGGCTTGCGCGTACGGTAATAGGTCGAATCGGCCAGAAGGTACTCGCCGCTCTCGAGCGTCGGTTCCATGCTGGGCGTGAGGGCATTCAGCCACAGCAGCTGACCCGAAGCCTTGGCATGGAGGGCATAGACGCAGGGCACCGCGAACACGAGCCAGGCGAGCACGAGGGCCCCGGCGCAAACCGGCCACCGGTTGAGGCGGTGTCGTGGATCGGACTGCATGCGGCGAGCCTGCGCGACCGCGTCGGCGATGATGAAGAACCAGAGCCCCACCAGGAGCGCGAGGCTGACGGCGAACATCCAGAACCGCGCCAGCACGCTCATCATCGCGAACACCACCAAGGTGTCGGCGATCATGACCAAAACGAACAGCGTCACTCCGCGGCGGGCCTGCCCGACATAGATGTGACCGAGCCCGGGGGTGAGGGCCGTCAGCAACCCGGCCAGCCAAAGCGACGGGCGTTCGTCTGCCGGGCTCGATGCAGCTGCATAACCGGCAAGCGATGCTGCCATTCACGATCTCCGAATTCCGCCGCGCGAGCCCGCCCAAGTCCCCCGAGGACGCACTGCGGCTCGACTATTAGTCTCGCGAGCCGGTGTAAGGTTCGATCCGGTCGCGGATTTCTTTACCGCCCGCCACGCCCCTATGGGGGTATGGTGGCCGCGGTACAATTTCTGATTGGAGCCCCCACGGGACGCCCCGGCCGATCCGCTCAGCGTCGGACGGTAAAATAGGCACCCAACATGGCCATCAATGCGGCAACGCAAAGTGCGGCAAGGCTCGCCGCCACATTTGCTCCCAGGTTTTCGTGCGGCGCGTGCGGCGCTGCCGCCGAATGGCCGATTTCCGCAAGCGCGAACACGATGGCCGCGCCTGCCGCCCATCGCAGCAGGCGAAAGCGGCGCCAGGGCAACGGCAGGCGGCTGAGCGCCGCCGCGCTCGCCCCGCTCACGATGAAGGCCAAGCCCTCGATCGCCCACCAGGGCCCGGCGGCGCGCAGCTGCAGCGCCCTGGCGGAGAGTATGCTCTCCCACAGGTCCACGAGATCGAAGCCGGCACGGACGAGATGGATTTGCAGCGCCAGCGCGGCCATCACGCCGCAGGTGAGGGCGGTGGCGTAGATCAGGATCGGCGGCAGCTCGACGGGGGCGAGTTCACGCCTGGCTGTCTGCATGACGGTAGTTCGGGTGAGGCCGTGTATGGGCAATGCCCCGGGACGAGCCCCATGGGCGCTAAATAAGGTCGTCATTGCCGGGCTTGACACTGCAAGTCGGGCTTGCCCGACTTGCAGCACTCAATGATGCGGAACTCGGGCAAGCCCGAGTTCCGAATGCAATCCATCAATCCTCGTAAGAACTTTCGCGCGAAGAAGATGGATGCGCGGGTCAAGCCCGCGCATGACGGGGCGCTGCACGGCCCGCGGCGAGGTTTCAGCTGCGGCGCTCCGCCTGCCAGATGCCGGCGCAGAGGCCGTTGCCGCCGCTCCAGGAGCCGCCGCCGGTCTTGCCGCTGAGGCGGCCGGTGCCGGTCGCGGTCTTGTCGCCGGCGTTGACGCTCACGATCACGGCGCCCTGCTTGTCGACCTTGCCGGAGATGCTGACGGCCGTGTTGCCGGCATTGAACAGGCTGCCCTTGGCGATGCGGACCGGATAGCGGTAGGACGCGTCGCAGAGCCCCTGCTTGGTGACGATCACCACGCTCCAGATGCCGTCGTAGCTGGGCACGGCCTCGGCCGATGGCGATGCCGCGAACGCGCCCGCGAGCGCCAGCGCGGAAATTAGCACAATGCCACGGGTTCCGGTGAGAATTCGCGAATAAGTCATTGTAGCCCCTCTGTTTCCCCTGCCGGGCGCCCCCTCTTTTCCCGGGTAAAGCGGCAGTGAATGTGGTGATGATTCTCCGCGCCGAATGGTTAGTCGCACTATGCCAGCAATTGGTTCAAATAGGGTTGACGGGGTGTTGCCTTACCGCCACAGCCCAAATCGCCGCTCGTCATTCGAGCCGATATATTAAGCGTTTCTCACCGCGGGCGGCTCGCATGGGCGCTAAGGGAAGGTCGTCATTGCCGGGCTTGACCCGGCAATCCATCCAATCTTCGCAAGAACTTTCTCGCGAAGAAGATGGATGCGCGGGTCAAAGCCCGCGCATGACGGGTGGAGAGCATGCCCAGCGGGGCGCGCTCGCCCCGCCCGCTTAGGGAGGAACCCATGCCGGCCGAACGCTTCGATTTCCCCAACGCCGAAGGACAAAGCCTTGCCGCGCTGCTCGACCGCCCGGATCGAGAGCCGCGCGCCTGTGCGCTGTTTGCGCATTGCTTCACATGCGGCAAGGACGTCCACGCGGCGAGACGCATCGCCGAAGGCTTGACGGCGCTCGGCATCGCCGTGCTGCGTTTTGATTTCACCGGGCTCGGCGCGAGCGAAGGCGAGTTCGCCAATACCACGTTCTCCTCCAACGTCGCCGATCTGGTCGCGGCCGCGAACGCCTTGCGGCGCCGGGGGCGCGCGCCGTCGATCCTCATCGGCCACAGCCTCGGCGGCGCCGCCGTGCTCGCCGCGGCCCACGACGTGCCCGAGGCGCGCGCGGTGGTGACGATCGCCGCGCCCTGCGATCCCGCCCACGTCACCGGCCTGTTCAAGGACCATCTCGACGACATCGGCGCCAAGGGCGAGGTCGAGGTCGCGCTCGCCGGCCGGCCGTTCCGCATCCGCCGCGCGTTCCTCGACGACATCGCCGAGCAGAACCTGACGGAGCGCATCGCGCGATTGCACAAGGCGCTGCTGATCTTCCACTCGCCGACCGACGACATCGTCGGCATCGAGAATGCCGGCCATATCTTCGCCGCCGCCATGCACCCGAAGAGCTTCGTCTCCCTCGCCGGCGCCGATCACCTCTTGAGCCGGCGCAGCGATGCGACCTACGTCGCCAACGTCCTGCACGCCTGGGCCGAGCGCTATCTCGAGGCGCCGGAGGTCGTGCCCGACCTCGTCGTCGCCCCCGGGACGGTCGTCGTCGAGGAGACGCGCCGCGGCCGCTTTCAGCAGGACGTCAGGACCGGCCCGCATCGGTTCCTCGCCGACGAGCCGGTCGAGGTCGGCGGCCTCGACAGCGGTCCGGGTCCCTACGACCTCGTGCTCGCCGGGCTCGGAGCCTGCACCGCCATGACGCTGCGGCTCTATGCCGAGCGCAAGGCGCTGCCGCTCGACCGCGTGAGCGTGCGGCTCAGCCATTCCAGGATCCATGCCGCCGATTGCGAATCCTGCGAGACCAAGGAGGGGATGATCGACCGCATCGAGCGCGCCATTACCCTGCACGGCTCGCTCGGCGCGGAGGAGCGCCGCCGGCTGATGGAGATCGCCGACAAATGCCCGGTGCATCGCACGCTGACCTCGGAGATCGACATCCGGACGACGGAGCGGCGCGAAGCGGATGATCGAAGCGTGCAAAACGTATAAATTCGAGAATCGGAAATGAGAGCTGAACCAGCCAAAGGGAGGAAGCAATGAACGGCGGCATGGACGGTACGATCGACAACAAGCGCCTGATCGTCCCGGCGCTCGGCGCGCTCTACCAGAGCGTTGCGCCTTACAGCTACGCGATTATCCGCTTCTGCATGGGAGCGGTCGTCATCTACCACGGCTACATGAAGCTGTTCGGCGGCACCGCCACGCCAGTCGCCAACAACGTTCTGAAGGTGCTCGGCTTCCCGGCGCCGCTCGCCTGGGCCTATTTTCTCGGCATCCTGGAGTTTTTCGGCGGCGCGGCGCTGGCCGTCGGGCTGCTCACGCGCCCGATCGCGCTGATGTTCACGGTGCAGATGGCGATCGTGACCTATTGGCACGCCGGCAACGGTTATTTCTTCTCGAGCCCGCGCGGCGGCTGGGAATTCCCGCTGCTGCTCACGCTGATCTATGCCGCCATCTTCTTCCGCGGCGGGGGGCGGTGCTCGATCGATCGCATGCTCGGGCGCGAATTCTGATCGGCTCGGCACGTCCCGACGGGGCAAAGCCCCGGACTCATCCACGTTGTCATTGCCGGGCTTGACCCGGCAATCCATCCAATCTTCGTAAGAAGTTTCTCGCGAAGAAGATGGATGCGCGGGTCAAGCCCGCGTATGACCGGGTCGAAGTGGCCGGTTGCGCTCCTCGACGCGGCCGGAATATTCACTTCGGTTGGACGCTCGGGTCGCCGCCGGGCGTACCCGGTGGCGGGATGACCTTGAGCCGGCCGCCACCGGGTGGCGTCACCTGCATCTCCTGATCGACCCCGGCGGGCGGGCAGATGACGCCCTTCGATTGGGCGAGCTTGTCGCTCAACGACTTCGAGTCGCCGCGACCGACCGTCGGCGCCTCGCCCGCGACGTCGGGCGGACAGGCAGCACCGTTCTGCTGCGCGGGCGCGTCGCCTTTCGGCTGCGCGGTCGCGGCACCGGCGGCGGCGACGGTCGCGATCATGGCGGCGATCAACGTGTGAACGCGCAAAGACATTCCCTCGCGGATTGACGGTGTACGATTGACCAACGCGTCGGCGGGGCAAATGTTCCCGTGGCGGCGCCGGCTATTGGGGTTTTTCGGTTCCGCGCAGGGAAAGGCCGGGCAACGCGTCCTCGAAGGCGGTGCCGCTCTTGCCGGCGGCGACCCCGAACGCGTACAGCGCCTTCATGTACTGGCCGTCGAACGGGCCGCGCGAGGGGTGGTTGAAGGCTTCGTCGACGCGGGCGATGCGCAGCGCGATGCCGTGCCGCTGCGCGCCGACGCGGATCAGCGCGATCTGCGCGCGCAGCGCCGAGGTGAGCGCCACGGCGATGGAGCGCCCGAGCACGCCCGCAATGGTGCGGTCGATCAGCTTGAATTCCGGCCCGAGCTTCGAGTTCACGATGACGTAGAGCTCCTTGACGGGCGGGCGCGCGGTGCTGCTCGCCGACAACATCGATTCCGGCACGATGAAGATGGGGCTCGTCACCGTGCCGTCCCCGTGCAGCTCCTCGAATTTCCTGCCGTCGGCTTCGACCGCGATCGCGACCGGCGAAAAGAATCCGGGAATGCTGGCGGACGCCAGCAGGACGTCGCGGAACAGCTTGAGCGCCTTGTCGTCGCCGCGCGCGGCGATCGTGCCCATGTTCCACACCACCCGGCGGCCGGCGTCGAGGTTGGTGGTCGCGACCAAGAGGCGGCGGCCGCGGGCATGCTCGGCCGCGATTTCGGCAAGCAGCTTCGGCGTCACGCGCTGCTCGATCAGGCGCTTGAGCGGCCAGTCGTCGAACAGGCCGTCGCGGATCATCCGATCCTCGAAGATGTCGGCGGCGGCGATGGTGGTGAAATTGTTGCGGATCTCGTCGTCGTAGCGCGACCCGAGGAACGCGAACGGCGCGATCAGCGCGCCGATGCTCGCCCCGGTCACGACGGCGAACTCGGGCCGCGTGCCCGCTTCCGACCAGCCGGCGAGCACGCCGCCGCCGTACGCGCCGTCCGATCCGCCGCCGGAAATCGCCAGCCACGGCCCGCTCGCCTGCGGCAGCAGGCGCGCGAAATCCGTCTCCGAATCGCCCCAGGCCCGCGCGTCCGGAATGCCGGGGATGACGGCGGTTTCCTCGTCCTCCACCGCGAATGCGGGCCGCTCCTGCTGCTCCTTGGCTTGCTCCTTGGGAG
>WNFD01005289.1_pt1 | contig 12923 bp, 10 predicted proteins | sample 5400491 | NCBI WGS metagenome assembly WNFD01 (sample SAMN13153343, study PRJNA577476) | soil metagenome | isolation source: 120 cm saprolite under Douglas fir tree site 2 hole 2 replicate 2 | place: USA:California | collected 2015-04-18 | reverse complement strand
TCGTAATGGAGGTAGTCCTCCATGGTCATCGCCGCTGACGAGTCCTCTTCGGTCGCCTCCTCTTGTTCTTTCAGGACGACACCGGACTCTGTGGACAAATACGTGTACCCCCTAAGGATTATTGGTGTGGTTCTTGGTCGTCACTAACGGCCTACGCCAAACGGAGTGACATTGTACGTCAGAACTCCGCTTTATCCAGGATACGGCAGCGTCAGGTCGTGGTTGTCGATCAGCCGGGTTTTGCCGATTCGAACCGCGAGAACCGCCAGGCTGCCGGGCGTCGAGAACGTCGCCGGATCGACCACCTCCGCGTACTCGAGCTGCGCCAGCGGCTCGGATTCAATCGCCTTGCGCAGGATCGCACGAAGCCGATCGGGATTCCGCTCCCCCCGCCCGTAGGCTTCGGTACCTTGGCCGAGGGCGCGGCTCAGGCAAACCGCGGCCATCCGTTCGGGCCCGCTGAGATAGGCGTTTCGCGAGCTCAGCGCGAGACCGTCGTCCTCCCGAACCGTCGGGCAGACGCGGATCTCCACCCCTGAATCGAGGTCCGACGCCAAGCGCCGGACGACGGCGACCTGCTGGGCATCCTTCTGGCCGAAGTAGGCGCGATCGGCGGACGTGGCCGTGAGCAGCTTCGTGACGACAGTCGCCACGCCTTCGAAATGCCCAGGGCGCGCCGCCCCTTCGAGCGAGTCCGCCACCCCACGCACGATCACCCGCGTGCTGGCGCCGGCCGGGTACATGTCCGCGACCGACGGCTTGTAGATTGCATCCACTCCGGCGCCTCTGAGCATCGTCAGGTCGCGGTCGGGACTGCGCGGATATCGGCCCAGGTCCTCGCCCGGCCCGAACTGAATCGGATTCACGAACACGCTCACAACCACCCGGTCGTTCTCGCGCCGCGCCGCTTCGACCAGGCTCATGTGCCCGGCATGCAGGGCGCCCATGGTCGGAACCAGCCCGATCGTCGAGCCGTCCGTGCGCCAGCCGCGGGCGATGTCCCGCATGAACGCCGGGGTCGCGATCGCGATCGGCGGCCGAGGGCTAGACGCTCGAGCCGTACTTGACCCCATCGAGCTGGGCCTTGGCCGGGGCGGCGGATCCGTTGGCTGAGTACGAGTGCTCAGGACCAGGGAACGTCCCGTCGCCGACCTCGTGCGCGTAGGTTTGGGCCGCTCGCGTGATCTCCTCGGCGAGGTTCGCGTAGCGCTTCACGAACTTCGGCGCCTTGCCCGTGGTCAGGCCCAGCATGTCGTGGAAGACGAGCACCTGGCCGTCGGTTCCCGATCCCGCTCCGATGCCGATGGTCGGAATGCGCAGGGCCTTGGTCACCCGTGTGGCGAGCTCTGACGGCACGCCTTCGAGGACGATGCTGAAAGCTCCCGCCTGCTCTAGGGCCTTGGCGTCCGCCATGATCCGCGTCGCCTGCTTGTCGCTCTTGCCCTGGACTTTGAATCCGCCCATCTGATGGACGAACTGTGGGGTGAGGCCGAGATGCCCCATCACCGGCACGCCCATGCCGCTCAGCCGCTCAACGATTTCGACGACGCGGCCGCCGCCCTCGAGCTTTACCGCATGCATGCCGGCTTCTTGAATGAATCGCCCGGCACTGGTGATCGCCTGCTCCATGGACGCGTGGTACGACATGAACGGCAAGTCACCTACGAGCAGCGCCTGGTGCGCGCCCCGCGACACCGCCTTCGCGTGATGGATCATCTCGTCCATGGTCACCGGCAGCGTGGTCGGATAGCCGAGCATCACCATGCCGAGGCTGTCGCCGACCAGAAGGATAGGGATGCCGGCTTCGTCGAGGATCTTCGCGCTGAGGTAGTCGTAGGCGGTGAGCACGGCAAAACGCTGGCCTTCTTCCTTGAACCGCTGGACATCCAGAACAGTCGTCATCCCTGACGTCTCCTTCGGGTCGCTGCCACGTTTCGGGTCAGCGCCCTCTTGACCCGCCCCGCCGCCACCGGCTCCAGGCCCGCTTCGGTCGCGATCTCGAGCGCGGTCGCGCCGAGCATACGATAAAGGTCGGCCATGCGCCGCCGGCCGGCCAGTGCCTCGAGGTGGCGTGTAACGGTCTCGACGTCGCCACGCCGTATCGGACCTGTGAGGGCTCGAGCAGGACCACGCCGCGCCACCTCCGCCAGCGCCCCTTCCATCAGCGGAACCAGGCCCGCAACCGCCTCGCCCTCGCTCCAGCCGATCGACTCCAGCATCTCGACCGCCACCCCAGCGAGAGCGACGAGGTAATTGGAGGCGAACACCGCAGCCGCGTGGTAGATGACGCGCTCCGTCTCGGCAACGCTTCGCGGTTTGGCGCCGAGGTCTCGGGCGAGCCGCTCCAGCCGCCGTCGGAGCGGCGCCGTGCTGGCGTCGATACCCACCAGGCTGCCCCGGAACGCCTCCGGCGGCCTCGGCCTGGGGAACGACTGGAGGGGATGGAACGAGCCGACGGCATGCGCCGACCCCAACGGTCCGAGCACACCAAGCCCAAGGGCGCCGCTGCAGTGCACGAAGGCCGCGCTTGGCGGCAATCCATCAGCTCTGGAGATGTCCCGCGCAAGCGTCGCGATGGCGGCGTCCGGGACGGTCAGGAAAACGGTCGAACCAGGGCGAGAGCGGAGCCCGCGCACCAGCGATGGCACGCCACCTCGCGCCTGGACCAGCCGCACCCGATGCCCGGCGCGTCGCCACGCACGGGCCAGGCTCCGGCCGAGGTTGCCCCGGCCAGCGACGACGAGGTCCGTTGGTTTAGGGGCCTAGGAAGCTGAAGCGCCCGAAGAGGCGGCCGCGGCCGGCTCATCCTCGCGAGCGAGGATCTCATCGAGCTGCTGCGAGGTCAGAGTCTCGACCATCTTCAGCTGCTCGACCACGGCGTCCATCTGGTGCCGCTGCGCGGTCAGAATGACCTTCGCCGTCTGGTAGCCGTGGTTGACGATGGCACGGATCTCCTCATCGATGACGGCGGCAACCTCCTCGGAGTAGTTGCGCTGCTCGCCCAGATCGCGCCCGAGGAACACGAGCTCCTCCTTGTGTCCCATCGTCACCGTGCCGAGCTTCTCGCTCATGCCCCACTGGGTCACCATGCGGCGCGCGATCTGCGTCACCTTCTGGATGTCGTTCTCGGCGCCCGACGTCACGTCGCCGAAGACGATCTCCTCCGCCACGCGCCCACCCATCGCGGCGGCAACGTTGTCGAGGAGCTCGGCCTTGCTGGTGAGGTAGCGGTCCTCCGTCGGCAGGTACCACGTGACACCGAGAGCTTGCCCTCGGGAGATGATCGACACTTTGTGCACCGGGTCGCATTTCGGCAGCGACTTGGCGACGAGCGCGTGCCCAACCTCGTGGTAGGCGACGATCTCCTTCTCGTGCTCCGACAGGCGCCGGCTCTTCTTCTCCGGGCCGGCGACCACCCGTTCGATGCCTTCCTCGAGCTCGCCCATGCCGATCACTTTCTTGTTGCCTCGCGCGGCGAGGATGGCGGCCTCGTTGATGAGGTTCGCGAGGTCGGCGCCGCTGAAGCCGGGCGTCTGTCGCGCAAGCACCTCGAGATCCACGGTCGAGTCGAGTGGCTTGTTGCGCGCGTGCACGTCGAGGATGGAACGGCGGCCCCTGATGTCCGGCCGGTCGAGCGTCACGTGGCGGTCGAAGCGGCCAGGCCGGAGCAACGCGGGGTCAAGCACGTCCGGGCGGTTGGTGGCCGCGATGATGATCACGTGCGTGTTGGTGTCGAAGCCATCCATCTCGACCAGGAGTTGGTTGAGGGTTTGCTCGCGCTCATCATGTCCGCCGCCGAGGCCGGCGCCACGCTGGCGGCCGACCGCGTCGATCTCGTCGACGAAAACGATGCAGGGTGAGTTCTTCTTGGCCTGGTCGAACAGGTCGCGGACGCGGCTGGCGCCGACACCGACGAACATCTCCACGAACTCCGAGCCCGAGATCGAGAAGAACGGCACTCCTGCCTCACCAGCGACCGCCTTGCTGAGCAGCGTTTTGCCGGTGCCAGGGGGCCCCACGAGCAGCACGCCCTTGGGGATACGCGCGCCGAGGGCGACGAACTTCTCCGGGTATTTGAGGAACTCGACGATCTCGGACAGCTCCTGTTTGGCCTCGTCCACGCCGGCGACGTCCGCAAAAGTGATCGCGGGCTTGTCACCGGCGACCATTCGCGCGCGCGACCTTCCGAATGAGATCGCCTGGTTGTTGCCGCTTTGCGTCTGGCGCAGCACCCACCACATGAAAGCCGCGATCAGCACGACCAGGATGATGTTGGGGACCAGCACGCTGAGCAGGTAGTTCGCGCTGTTCGCCTGCTCGTACTTGACGATCACCGGCGTTCCGTCCGCGGTCTTGTCAGCTACCAAGGTGGTCGAGAACGCGCACTCGGAACCGCCGCAGTCAGGCAGCGTGACGGGGTGTCTTTTGCCCTCGGTGTCGACCGCGACGCCGTCGGTGCCCTTGATGTCGACTTCCTTCACATTGCCGGCGGCAGCCTGGTTCAGCAGGTTGGAGTAGGTCCAATCAGTCGCGCTCTGATTGCCCTGGAACGATTGCCACGTGAACCAGAGGACCAGGCCGAGTACGACGACCAGTGCGAAATAAAACAGGCTGGAGCGGGGGAAGCGGCTCAAGTGGGTACTCCTGGAAGGCTGTTAAGCGATTCTACTTTAGCGGGGATACCACTGACTGTTACGTGCAACGAAGGCTCACCCGGGCGAGCCACCATCTGTTCAGAGACTGCGATCCCTGGTACCAGGGCGAGCGAATCTCCCGCGAAAACGAGGGGCCACGTGTCTCTGTCTTCACGAGGCACGCGCGCGTCAGTGAAGATGTCCTGGAGCTTGCGCGTGCCCCGACCGCCGAGGGGCCGCATCGTGAGACCGGGCCGGCGGTGTCCGATGTGGAGGTCGAGGTCCAGTCGGAGGTGCGCCGCGGTGACATCGCCGCATCCGCTGCACGTGAAGACCTCGATTCGAGGGGCCGGGGTCTGATGTCTTTGGCGAGGCACGACCTGCATGGTCTCCCCCACGATACGTAAACGCAGTCCGCCAGGTAGGTCCAACCCGCGACCTCCGCGTCCGGGCTCGGCCAGCCTCAACATCGCGGTGAGGTGCGCTCGTGAGAGCGCTGGCTGGGCGCCGCCGGCTCGCGCGTAAAGCTGCTTCATGAGCTCGACCGCGACGGGAGCGGGCGAGGCGGCAACCGCCGCGCGCGTTGCGGAACCGCCGTCGAGCGTCCGCCCGGCCGTCGCGGCCACCGTCTCCTGGAGGGCGGCGGCGCGGGAGGCGGCAGCGTGGAACCGGTGCACGATTCCAGGCCGGTCGCGCTCCAGCGCGGGCAGGATCTCGCGCCGCACCTTGACCCGCGCGTAAGCGATGTTGGAGTTCGCCGGGTCCTCAATCGCTTGGACTCCGCGATGGTCGAGATAGCTCATTACGTCCTTCCGCCAGACCGACAGCATGGGTCGCACGAAGACCCCGCGCCTCGCGGGCATGCCTCGCAGGCCGGCCAGCCCGCAGCCCCTGAGCATGTGCAGGACGACTCCCTCGACCACATCGTCGGCCGTATGTGCAATCGCGACTACGTCGGCGCCTGCCTGAAAGCGAGCGCGTTCGAGAAAGTCGTATCGCAGGGTGCGCGCGGCGGACTGCACAGAGCCGCGAGGCAGCGGAGTTTCTCTCCGCTCGACCAGCAGGCCGACGCCCAGGCGCCGGCATAACTCCCGGACGTGTTCGGCCACGGGGCCTGAGCCCGGCTGCAGCGCATGGTCGTAGTGGGCGGCGACCACGGTGCGGCCTTCCTCATGCAGCGCGAGCAGCAGCGCCGTGCTGTCGGGCCCGCCCGACAGCGCGACCAGAACGCTGTCGTCTGGGCCGATCAGGCCTGACCGGCGGAGGCCAAGCAGCAGCAGGTGGGAAGAGTTGGTCGTGTGGGGGGAGGGCATGGTGGGCCGAACCTACCGTAACGCGAACCACGGCATTCACGTGCCCGGCCGCCGTCGGCCGGGAGCCTTCACGACTAGTTACCGCAAATCGGACCGTTCACGCGGCGCTCGAATGCAAAATGGACGCCGCCATGGCGATCGGACAGGACATCAAACCCTCACCGGCATCAGCGCCCAGGCGCCCAAGTCTCGCTGCTGGTCAGCGAGAAACTCGATTCGCGGAAATCGTTCGGAACGCATACAGAGATCCCTTGCTTCTTGCGTTTAGTGCGGGCGCAGTGATCGCTCGGATCGCATTCTGGGTCATTTCCAACCGCATGTTTGAAGATGGACTGATAACCATCACCCACGCACGCAACGTGCCTCTGGGCCTCGGACTCGTCCACCACGTTGGCGAGGGGCCGGTTCATGGATTCACATCGGCGTTGAGCGTTTTGATTCCGTTAGCAGGCGAGTTGATCCACGAGGGCAACGGCCTTCTCGCCATCCGACTTGCGTCGCTGGTCGCGGCCTGCGTGGCTCTGCTCTATGCGCGCTTGATCTGTCGCGACCTCAGGATCGGTGTTTTCCCAGCGTCGTTCGTGCTGGCTTATCTCGCGTTCGACCAGAACATGATCTTCTACGGCATGTCTGGGATGGAGACGCAAGTCGCCGTCGCAGTCATTCTCGGGGGGACCTATCACGTCGTGCGGCGGGACTTCGTGGGCGCGGGCATTTGGCTTGGCCTTGCTCCCCTGGCGCGCCCTGAATTTGTCCTCTGGGTCGCCCCTGCTCTGACCTTCCTGGCGATCGTCAATGTGAAACGGAGCCTGGTCACCGCAGGCATAGCGTCAGCGATCATCGCTCCGTGGGTGGTTTTCACCACCGCGTATTACGGATCGCCCATTCCCAACACGATCATCGCGAAAGCGACCATTACGCCGACACCGGCGATCATCTCCGATGGTTCAGCCCTACCTTGGCTCAACTGGCTCGGAATGCAAACGATTGGCCACTTGGTATCCCTGATCTACCACCTCGAGCCATTCAAGGAAGTGTGGAATACCGTTGCCGCCCCAATTCCCTCGCCGCTGCTCGCGGTCATTGGCATAGTCATGGTTTATTTCCTGGTCCTTGGACTGATCGCATCGCGCAGCCAGCGCAACCTGTGGCCCGTGCTTGCGTTTCTTGGCTTGTTCTTTGCCTATCGCGTTTATTTCATCCCCGTCATTCTTTATTACGAGTGGTATCTGCCGCCGTTCCTCGCCGTGGTGATGATCGTCGTGGCGCTTGGAATCCAGCGCATGTCGATAACAATTCATGTCGCCCCGAAGGCTGCGGCTGTGGCACTGGGCATCGCCTTCGCTATTCACATGCCCTTCAGCTTTGTCGTCGAATCCAAGATTCAGTCGGTCGAAAACCAGGTTCGCACCAATGTCGCTCTTTATCTCAAGACGAACGTCCAGCCGGGGCAGTCCGTCTTCTCCGAGTCGTCCGGCTACATCGGCTACTACAGCGACGTGAAGCTGTACGACTATCCCGGGCTCACGTCAAAAGTATCGGTGCGAGCTCTCCAGGCATTGCCACCTGCTCATCGCCAGATCCCTGATCTCGTTGCAGCTCTTCAACCCGATTGGCTGGTAATGCGCCCATGGGAGCTCGACTCGCTTCGCCAGGAATTCCCTGATGTTGCGGCTGAGTACCAGATCGAGAAAGTGTTTGAAATGCCGGGCATACCCGATGGCGATCTCAACGTCCAGGGGGCAACCGGCGTCGCCTTTGGCGGCCTGGTTGTTGCAGATACGGATATGAAATTCACCGTGCTGAAGCGGCTGACGACTTGATGCCTTTCCGACTCCGTTGCCTAATCTCTCAAGTCGCTCGCAGTCGACTCCCACATACGTAGGCTCCGCTCCGGATCGTCCGCCCTACAACACCTTCGTTCGCGTTATGGAAGCATGGTGGTGCCGGGTGGACTCGAACCACCGACAACGCGATTATGAGTCGCGCGCTCTACCGCCTGAGCTACGGCACCCCGGCGCCGGGAGTAAAGCCTACTTGGCAGCCAGCGCTCTTGCTTTGAGCTTGGCCTTCTTCTTGCGATGCTTCGCGATCGCGACACGCTTTCTCTTGTTCAACGGATCTCCTCGGAATGACCTGAAGCCGTCTAAACGGCTTCGGGGCTGGGCTGCGAACTTAGTGCCGCAGAATATACCCGGCCTTGAGCAGCCCGCCGACGCAGCCTTCCGACAGGCCACCCGCGATCTGGGGCATTTTGATCGTGGTCTTCGCCCTCTGCATCTTCGCCAGCGCTTTCCTCTTGTTCCTGGTCGAACCCATGGTCGCGAAGATGGTGCTGCCCGTCGTGGGCGGCACCCCGGCGGTATGGACGACGTCGGTGCTCTTCTTCCAGATCGTCCTCCTGGTCGGATACGGTTACTCGCACTGGCTTGCCATCCGCCTGCAGTGGCGCTGGCAGGCCCTCCTGCACGGCGTGGTGCTCCTGCTGCCGATCACGGTGCTGCCGATTCACCTCATCCCGGGCTGGAACCCGCCGACCACTGGGAGCCCGGTCGGGTATCTGGTCGTGCTGCTGTCGGCGATGGTCGGTCTGCCTTTCTTCGTCGTTTCGACCACCTCGCCGCTGGTGCAGCACTGGTTCTCGCGCACCGGCCACCCGCATTCGGCCGACCCGTACTTCCTGTATCGCGCCAGCAACCTCGGAAGCGCGCTCGGCCTGCTGTCCTATCCGGCCTTGATCGAACCGCACCTCGGCCTTCGTGGCCAGGCGCAGGCGTGGGTCGGCGGTTATGTGGCGTTTCTCGTGCTGGTCGCGATCTGCCTCGGGTTGGTGGCGTGGATGCGGTGGCGAGCCGGCGACGTGCCTGTCGTGCGGCCCATCGCCGGGGCAAGCGAGGGCGGGAGCGTCGCCGACAAACCCATCACCTGGACTCGACGCTTGCGCTGGGTGCTGCTGGCGGCCGTGCCATCGACATGGATGCTGGCGGTCACGTCGTATTTCACGACCGCCATCCGGCCTCTCCCGCTGCTGTGGGTAATACCGCTGGCCCTATACCTCTTCTCTTTCGCGATCGTCTTCGCCCGCCGGCCGCTGATCCCGCGCCGCTTCCTCAACCGGTTATTTCCTTTCTATGCGCTGCCGGTTCTCGGCCTGATCCTCCTTGGCGGCGGCGGGCCCTTCTGGGCACTGGCGCTGCTCCACTTCGGCGCTTTCTTCCTCGCCGCCCTGCTGTGCCATGGAGAGCTCGCCGCAGACCGCCCGAATGCGAGACACCTGACCGAGTTCTACTGGTGGCTCGCGGTCGGTGGGGCGACAGGCGGCCTGCTCACGGCCGTCGTCGCGCCCGTGGTGTTCAACGATTTCTTCGAGTACCCGATCGCGATCATCGGCGCCGCGCTCCTCAGGCCTGCGCTCATCAAAAGCGACGACCGGCGATCGCGTCTCTTCGACATTGCGCTGCCCGCAGGCCTTGCCGCATTTCTTTTGCTCGGCGTAGGGGTGCTGTCGGCCTCAGGTGTTCTGGCGACGCTCGACCGCGTCGTGGTCACGAGCGCCGCAACCGCGGCCGACCTGGTCCGCGTTCTGATCGTATTCGCCATTCCCGCCGTAGTCTCGGCCGCGTTCTCGTGGCGCCCAGTGCGCTTCGGCCTGACCACGACCTCGATGCTGCTGCTCAGCCTCCTCCCCATCAGCTCGCAGCCCGCGATCTTCCAGCAGCGTGATTTCTTCGGAGTGCACAAGGTCGTGACGGACCCGGGATCGACGCGCCACGAGCTGATCGATGGCGGCGTGATTCACGGCATCCAGCTGACCGATCCTCGAGTCCGTGACGTCCCGGCTTCCTATTACTTCGGCACTGGTCCCGTCGGCGATTTCTTCAACGCCGAGCAACCTGTGGACGCGTCGTGGAAAGTCGGCGTGATCGGGCTGGGCGCGGGCGCCATGGCGTGCTATGCGCAGCCGCAGCAGAAGTGGACTTACTACGAGATCGACCCGGTCGTGATCGGCATTGCGCGCAACCCGGCTTTGTTCACATTCCTGCGCGACTGCACGCCATCAGCAGTCATCGTCCCCGGCGACGCGCGCCTGACGATCGCGAAGGCGGCCGACCACAGCTACGACCTGATCGTCATCGATGCATTCGGTGGCGATGCCATCCCCGTCCATCTGCTCACACGCGAGGCGGTCCAGCTGTACATGACCAAGCTTCGGCCTGGTGGCGTGCTGCTGTTCAACGTGTCGAACAAGTACATCGACGTCAGCTCCGTACTGGCCGGCGAGGCGGCGGCCCTCAATCTCGTGTCGTTCCTGCGCACCGATGTGGTGGTGACGCCCGCGGAGGCGGCGGCAGGGAAGTTCGTATCGGCCTGGGTGGTGATGGCCGCGGATGGAGCCAACCTGGGCGACATTCCCCATCGGCCGGGATGGGGCCCCATGCGTGCCGATCCTCACTTCCCTCTCTGGACGGACGACTTCTCAGACGTGCTCGCGGTCACGAGGCTGGGCTAAAGGATCAAAAGTTGCGGAGGTCGGATTCGAACCGACGACCTTCGGGTTATGAGCCCGACGAGCTGCCGCTGCTCCACTCCGCGATTGAATTATACCCCCGCCCTCAGAACCGCTTAACCGACCCCTCAGTGCGTCGGAGTGGCTGACGGCGAAGCGACCGGAGTCGGCGACGGACTCGGCGGCGTCGTCACGAGGAAGGTGCGCTCGCTCGGTTTCGCATAGCCGTTCAAGCGCGCCTCCTCCTCGTTAGCGGATCCCGACGTGATCGCCTGTACGTCCTTCTTATAGCCCTGGTTCTGGATCGCGATCACACCGTTCTGGTGCCGGAGGTCCGCCGCCTGCTGTGTGAGCTTGTGGGTCAGGTACGCCTCCTGCGCGAATGCGTAGCCGACCCAGATGGCGACGACCAGGAATACAACGGACGTCACGGCATGGCGCATGGAAAGACCGCCGGTGCGGACGCTGCCCGCTGCAACGAGGACTTTGCTGTTTCTCATGCTGGATCGTGAACTGCGACGAAGCTCTAGAAGGAGGCGACTATAACAAACGCCCCTTAGGACGTCTCTTCTTTGCCCGTGTCCTCCCAACGCTTGACGAGCGCCTCGCGATCCAGGTCTCGGAAGTCCACACCATCGCGACGCAGCGATGCCTCGGTCTCGGCGAACCGGCGCCGGAAGCGCTGCCCAGCAACCCGCAGAGCATCCTCGGGGTTGATCTTCAGTCGCCGTGCCATCGAGACCACTGCGAACAGCAGGTCGCCCATCTCATCGAACGCGCGCCTGGGATCGCTCGCATCGGCAAGCTCACGCGCCTCCTCGGCGACGTTCTCGGCGGTCTGCGCCGGCGATTCGAAATCAAATCCCACCCGTGCGGCGCGCTTCTGCAGCCCAAGCGCCCAGGCGAGAGCCGGCAGCGTCGGCGGCACCCGGTCGACCACCGACTCGCCCTCGCGCCCGCTCGTGCGCGCCTCCTCTCCCTTGGCGTGCTCCCAGTTGCGCAAGACGTCGTCCGCGTTGGAAACGGAAACGTCGCCGAACACGTGCGGATGCCGCTTCACCATCTTCGCGGCGACGGCCTCAGACACCTCGGCGGCGTCAAAGCGCCGCTGTTCCGCGGCGATCTCCGCATGCATCGCCACCTGCAGCAGCAGGTCGCCCAGCTCTTCCTTGATCTTGGCGTCGTCACCGGAGTCGATCGCCTCCAGCAGCTCGTAGGTCTCTTCCAGCAAATAGGGTCGCAGCGACTCGTGGGTCTGCTCTCGATCCCATGGACAACCGCCCGGCGCGCGCAGCCTGGCCACCACCTCGAATATGGCTTCAATGCCGGGCGAATACGGCAGGTCAGACGGCTCGGGCATGGCTTCAGATTTTGTCATGGCGATGTGGCGGCCACTTTACGACCGGCCTCGTACAGCTCGGACATCTCGTCGAGCAAGTGGAGCAGATCGTCCTTCCAGCCTTCGCCCTGGCGGCGCATCTTGATCCGGTTGGGCAGGACGGAGATGCGGCCGGCCATCCGGCGCGACAGCTCGTCGACGTCGAGGTATCGCTCCGGATCGACGCGGATGGCGATGTCGTGGCCGTCCGAGACGACGCCGCGCAGCCCCAACCTCTGGCCGCGCAGCTTCACCCGCAGGGAGTAAGCGAGGTTGCCGAGCTGCGCAGGTCCCGTTCCGTAGCGGTCCTCCAGGGACCGCAACACGGATTCCAGCTCCTCCTCGTCGTCCGTCGCCGCCAGCTGCCGGTACGCGCCGAGCCTGAGCTTCTCGTCGCGGATGTAGGAGCGCGGGATGAAGTGATCGAGTGGCAGGTCGAGGTTCATCTCGGTTGTCGACAGCACATCAGCGACGGCCGTTTCGTCCTCTCCCGTGCGTAGTTTGCCGACCGCGCTCTGCAGCATCTGCAGGTACATCTCGAAGCCAACCGCCGCGATCGCGCCGTGCTGCTCGGTGCCGAGCAGGTTGCCGGCGCCGCGGATCTCGAGGTCCCGCAGCGCGATCTTGAAACCCTGCCCGAGCTCGTGCAGCCCGGAGATGACATCCAGCCGCTTGTCCGCGTTCTCGGTCAGCGAGCGGCGTGGGTCATACAGGAAATATGCATACGCGCGGCGCCCCGACCGCCCGACGCGGCCGCGCAGCTGGTAGAGCTGCGCGAGGCCGAACCGATCAGCGCGCTCGACGATGATCGTGTTGACGTTCGGGATGTCGAGGCCGGACTCGATGATCGTCGAGCACACAAGTACGTCGTGCTTCGCGGACTCGAACTCGACCATCACCTTCGCCAGCTGGTCCTCCGGCATCTGGCCGTGACCGACGATGACGCGAGCGTTCGGCACCAGGTCGCGCACGCGGTCGGCTGCCTTCTCGATCGTGCGCACCCGGTTGTGCACGAAATAGACCTGACCGCCACGCTGCAGCTCACGAGTGATCGCCTCCCGCACCAACTCGTCCTCATCAGCCGTCACGTA
>WNFD01012212.1_pt1 | contig 12928 bp, 13 predicted proteins | sample 5400491 | NCBI WGS metagenome assembly WNFD01 (sample SAMN13153343, study PRJNA577476) | soil metagenome | isolation source: 120 cm saprolite under Douglas fir tree site 2 hole 2 replicate 2 | place: USA:California | collected 2015-04-18 | reverse complement strand
TCTTACGGTCGCGGCGGTGGAGATGACGGCCATGTGCACCATTTTTAGCCGATCAATGGCCTCACTTGACCTTACCTATAAGAGTATCGATCCTATCCGTCGCTTGATGGAGGGATGCGACAAAAGCTTGCTGTTCTTGCAGGCGATGGAACATCGACCCTTCAGCATAGAGACGTTCCCGGTTGCCGCCAAGCGGAGCTAGTATGCGGTCCACAATCCCCTGCGGACTCATTTTTCTCGGTCCGAATGCACGTTAGTCCACGTAGCCCTGCTCAAGCGAAATCCTTGCGACCAACCGACACTTCGCTTCACTCGCAGAGTTGACATAACGCTACGCTCCAAGCGAAGCTGCCGAACTACGCGCACCCCACCCTGCCCTGCTCAACAGTTCCCATCGTCTGCCGATGGCCCGCGCTGCTGCCGGCGCGCTTTACCGCCGCGCTCGCGGGGAGCGCGGTAAATAGTGGGGTGTTCTGCCTGCCGCCGGTGCCGAAAGCCCGCCTTACCTCAAAGACCAAGTAACCGGGCGATTGGTAGAGCGAGCCGGCTGGGTGTGTACGAACTTATCACGGCGTGTGTAGAGATTTTTGGTAACTGCACTCTCGGTGCTCTTCCAGCGATATTCTTTGTTCAGTAGAGCAATTAATTCACGTACGCTCAGGCGAGGATGACGCCTGAGAACTGCAGCTATCATGTCGACGCGTGTGAGGCCACCATTCTGGCTCGCGGTGCGAGCGTCGCGTCCTGTCTTCGGCTTGCCACGGCTAATTTGAGTATTGCGCCCGAGCGGCTTGTGTGCAGCGGTTGGTTTTGAGCTGGGCGGCACTTTTTGCGCTTTCGCGGCTGGCGCGGTTGCCATCTCCCGAGTGGTACCGCTTCCATCGGTTATACCGGACTGAAGCAACTCGGCAATCGGTTGCACTGTGGTTAATTACTCCAAAGACTTTTGCGCGAATTATATTCCTTGCTCAAATGCTCGAACCCGTCCACGTTGCAAATTGGGTAAGTTTCATTGCGGAAAGGCCCGTAAATACAGGGCTTGCCATGTTGCAAATGTCAAAAGTGAGCCATGAAATACGGCTATGCGCGGGTATCGACCGACGATTAGACTCCTAACCTGCAACTCGCGGTCTTGAAGAAAGCCGGATGCAAAACGGTGTTCAAGGACGAGGGCCTATCGGGAGCCACAACCAAGCGCCCTACCCTGCTCCGCTGCTTGAAGAAACTCGAACTCGGCGACACGCTCATAGTCTGCAAACTCGACCGCCTGGGCCGCGGCCTGCGCGACCTGATAACGATGCTCGACGACCTGAAAGCCGTGAGGTTAAATTCCGCTCGCTTACGGAGCACATCGACACCGATACGGTGACAGCCGCGCCACTTGGCAGGATGATCGGTCTCCTCGCCGAACTTGAGCGCAGCCTTATCAGCGAACGCACCCGCGCCGGAGTGACGGCGGCGAGCGGCGGGGAGTGAAATTCGGACGCAAACGCAAAACTCACGCCGCAGCAGATCGACAGGCACAAGTATATCCATACTTTGAGTCGTGCGGCATGCCTTCACGTTCGAGATTTCGCGAAGCGTACTCGCCCCAAACAAAAGGAGAATCACTTGGAAACTGTCATCTCCCCCACTCCGCTGAGCTTCGAACAGCTTACTGATGCCGTCGCCCACGCTGCGGCGATCCGCATTGTCACCAACCTGGAGCCGATCGGTGGTCCCGGCGACAAGATTTTCCCGCCGACGTATGAGGGCGGAGAGTATGCCGAAGAGCTGCGCCGTGTTGGTGACCGCGAGGTTAAGACGGTACTGCTCGATTCCGTGGCGTCGCAAGCAAATCGTATGGAATTGGCGCTGCTGGCCGCCTATGAGCGGCAGGAAATCGCCATCCCCTTGGTGGTAGCCGACTTCACGCCGTGGTTCCCGTCGGTCGGTAGGGTCACCGCACTCGAGGCGCCGCACCGTGTCTATGATGCGATATTCCGCGACGGGTTACTTGATGGCGTAAGGTTTCGCGAGACGCCCGTAGGGAAACCGCTGTATGGCGCCAGCATCACGAACGCGACCCCGCTGTTACAACTCTGCCCCACAGTCCTAATCTGGGGCGGTTGGGATTCGACCAGTCTCAAGCCGGGCTACCTCGGCCCCAAATTTGAGCGCGCCTTGTCGTCGGAGATTGTTGGCTTCAATGCGGTAGCGGGGCAGAAGACCAGCAGTTCGAATTGACCCCCTCCAAATCGAAAGCGCCGCCACTGTTTACCGTGCTGCCGATGGCTGGTGGACGGCGGATGAAACACGTGCTGAACGTAACGAAAAAAACGAGCCGCTGCTGTACGGCAAGACCAGCGAGAAGCGCAAGGGCCGGCCATCGCTTATCGTTCACGGAAACGTCACACCGACGATCGAAGATGGCGGTTACACCATTTCACACGCCGTGCAGACTACGGTGCTTTCATTGATAGCGCTGCGCCGCTTACACTTCCCTCTGCCCACCGCCAAGCCTAATCAGGCGACTGACTTAGCCGCACAAACGCTGCTGGCGAGTCTCGCGCTCTGTGCGCTCTCGTCTCAGCGGCAACAGGGTTATGACCTGCGCTCGCGCTGTCTGCTGATTCCTACTGCTTCAGCTCAGTTCGAGCTGATTCGTGCCGATGCAAACCAAGTTCAGAGATTCTCGCTCCATGCCGCCGGCGCCGCCGCGCTGTTCGAACGAGCTGCAACAAATGATGCCGTGAAAAAACTTGGTTGGGAGCCACGAGAAATCGAACTGACCCCCTCCGATGACGTTCTGCGGCTGGTCCGGGTCAGCCGCGAACTGGGACCGGCAGAGGATCAACAATAAGGTGCTCTAAGCTGGTTTCCGCGATTTGAAATGAATCGCGGACCGCATTGAAGGAGGCCTTCGGTCACGCCGGAATCATCGTTTGTGCATTTTCGTTTCCGCATCCCTGGTGGCGCGGCCGAATTGAAGTAAGTAGAGGAACAATGTTCGCACTTACGATTTGCTATCTCACCGGCCGCTCGGTCGCAAAGCGGTTCGACTCGCACGTCGATGCCGAGTGGCCGCCCGAACCCGCCAGACTCTACTTCGCGATGGTAAATTCGTTGCACGCCCGGGGAAACCGCCAGAGCGAGTGTGCTGCACTGCTGTGGTTGGAAAGCCAGGCGCCGCCGGCCTTGTCATTTAGTAACTGGTCCGAGCGCGCATTCTATACGAGCTTCGTCCCCCCGAATGATGTCGCTATCTTACCCGAGCAGCGACAGAAGCGTGAGCGCGGTTGGCCGTCCGTCACTCCGGAATCGCCGTCCGTCTATTTCACCTGGCCGGACGCTACACCATCCAAGGATATCATCGAGGGTCTTCGTGCCGTTGCCGAACGGGTGACCTACCTCGGGCATTCGTCTTCTTTGGTGGCGATAAACCTCTGCGATGATCCACCCCCGCCGCGGATTACACCGGACGCTGATGGCACTTGGGGTGCGATGCGAGTACCACGACCGGGGCATCTCGCCGAATGCGAGCAGAGGTTCCAACGGTACGCTGCGGCGCTGCAGAAAACCAAGGGGGCAGCGCCGCGCTTGCCGCTGCCTACCTCCTTCATGCGCTACGCCGAGGTACGCGACCACGCCGGGGCCGAGATAGCGGTCGGTGAGTTTACCGAGCTACACATTTACTCGCTCCCGCCAGGCGGCAGACTGCCGCTCAGCGCGACATTGAAAGTCACTGACGTGCTACGCAATGCGGCGATGTCGCTGGCGTCGCAGCCAGTCATCGAGGAGCTTAGCGGCCATCAGGCCGATGGGAGCCAGAGTAAAAAAGACCGCGCCGCATTTGTGCCGGTCCCGCACGTTGGCCATCCATACGCCGATGGTCATCTGCTTGGGGTCGCCGTGGCCCTACCGCGCCTGACTCCGGCTATCCGCAAGGCGGTGCTGGCTCCTATCTCCCGGATATCGCGGCTGACACTCGGTCAAGCAGGGGCGTGGGAGCTTGCACCTTCCGTCGGCGCTGACGTGCGGGGGCTGCTGCGCGCCACTTGGACCAAGCCGTCACGTCGCTGGGCGAGCGTTACGCCGGTCGTGCTGCATCGCCATCCGCGGCGCGAATCCGCCAGCGAAATCATTGCACAGTCCTGTAAACATGCTGGACTGCCTATGCCAACCGAAATCATCACGACCCAGGGGGCGCCGTTTGAGGGTGTCGCCGATGCGAGAGAGTTTCGTCCCATCGCACCTCGTTCTCATACTCACGTGGTTCTTTGTTTCGATCGTGCGGTGCGCGGGCCGGTGATTCTGGGCGCCGGACGCTATCAAGGCTACGGTCTGTGCCGCCCATTGGAGAACACATGAGCGCTGCACCTAGACTCACGAACCCTACACTGAAGCCGAGCGAATTCGCCGACTACTTCGAAGCAATCCACGGCGTGCAGCCCTTCCCCTGGCAGGTACGGCTCTCGCACCAAGTGACGGAGACTGGCCATTGGCCCGATACCATTGAACTGCCCACGGCTGCCGGTAAAACCGCTGCCCTCGACATCGCCGTGTTTGCGCTGGCATTAGACGCCCTAAAGCCGCCGCCTGAGTGCCATGCGTTGCGCCGCATCTTCTTTTGCATTGACCGCCGCATCGTAGTGGATGAAGCGGAGCGCCGAGCGAAGTTGATTGCCGATCACCTGAGCGAAGCCCGCGATGGAATTTTGGGTCGTGTCGCCGCGCTCCTGAGAAGTCTGAGCGGTGAACAACTGCCGCTCCACGTAGCGAAGATGCGCGGCGGGGTGTGGCGCGATATGAGCTGGGCGCGCTCGCCGAGCCAGCCCACGATCTGTCTGACGACGGTCGACCAGCTTGGCTCCCGGCTACTGTTTCGGGGCTACGGCCTTCGCGATCGCGCGCTTCCGATCCATGCCGGACTCATCGCGCACAACTCGCTCATCCTTCTCGACGAGGTGCATATTGCGCGGCCATTCGAGCAGACCCTGAGCGCCGTGCAGCGCTATGCGGGATGGGCTGAGGAGCCACTTGGCAGGCCGCTGCAAATCGTGCGGATATCGGCCACCGCGCCGCCGAAACCAGATGCCGAGCGCTTTACGCTCGAAGCCGATGACCTCGAACACCCGGTGCTCGGCAAACGGCTAACGTCGCGTAAGCTGGCGCGACTTGAACTCACCAGCGACCGCGACCGCATGATTTCAGCAATCTTTGCGGGGGCGCGGGAATTGCTGAGCGCCAATCCGAGGCGGCGGGTGCTCGCCATTGTGGTCAACCGAGTCGCGACTGCCCGCGCGATCTTCGAACAGCTTCGTGGGAATAGTGATCACGATGTGGTACTGCTTACTGGCCGTGTGCGCCCATTTGAACGCGATACTTTGCTCGACGACCTGATGCCACGCGTCCGGGCTGGCCGCGATCTGACTGTGGAGCAGAAACCGCTCGTAGTGGTCGCGACCCAGTGCGTGGAGGTCGGCGCCGATTTCGACTTCGATGCGCTGATTACCGAATGCGCCCCGCTGGATTCGTTGCGGCAACGCCTCGGGCGATTGGATAGGTTCGGTGGGCTGGCGGAATCCCCGGTTGTGGTGTTTGCGAACAAGGCCGACTTGCGCGGTAAGGACCTTGTCTATGGCGAGGCTACCACCGCCACCTGGAAATGGCTCAATGCGAAGCTGCCGAAGGGCAAAAAACAGCCGCGCCTCATAGACCTCGGCACCTGCAGCCGGATATTTGAGTCCCGTTCCGCCGAGGAACTCATCGACTTGAGTGCACCCGTCAGCCTGGCACCTATCCTGCTGCCGGCATACTGCGATTTATTTGCCCAGACTAGTCCGTTACCAGCGGCAGACCCCGAACCTGCGCTATTTCTGCAGGGGCCCGAGGCCGGTGCTCCCGATGTTTACCTCGTATGGCGTGCGGAACTCGACGCCACCGAACCGGAGAGCTGGGCCGGCCGCGTGGTGCTGCCTCCGCTTACCGACGAGGCTCTGGCACTCCCGATCTATGCGGCGCGCGCGTTTTTCAGTGGCGCTGATTCCAACGAGATCGCTGATACCGAGAGCATAATGGATACGGCATTGCCGAAGATGGCCAACAACGGACGGCTAGCGCTTCGCTGGAAGGGCGACGATTCCACGCTAGTTAGGGCCGATGAATTGCGTCCCGGTGACACTTTGATAGTGCCGGCGTCTTATGGTGGCTGCGACCGCTTTGGTTGGTACCCCACTTTTGCCCGCCCCACCGAGGATCTAGCTGATGCCGCCGCCATGCGGCGGCGCCAGGGGAGCCCGGTCCTACGTATTCATCCAACGCTGATGCCGGATGGTGTGGTGCGCGCCGCCCTCGGGACCGTACTGGACGCTATCGAAGCTGGGGAACCGCACGTCTTCATCATGCACGCAATCAAACAGTGCCTCATGGCGATCAGCGCAAGCCCCTCCACCAGCGAAGCGCAGCAGCGCGCTGCCGAAGCACTCACTGCTGGCAACTTCAAGTGGACGCTTTATCCCAGTGGCGATGGATTGCTGATTGAAGCGCGCCGCCCGCTCGATGCCAGTGAGGAGGATGAATCGAGCTGCACAGGGCGCCCCATCACACTCGTAGCCCACAGTGAGGGCGTGCGAGATTACGCTGGCCATTTTGCTGCCGCCGCCGGCCTGCCCCCCCACTTGGTCGAAGACGAAAAGCTGGCGGGGTGGCTTCATGACGGAGGCAAGGCGGACCCTCGCTGTCAGGTGATGCTGCATCGGGGCAGCGAGGGCGCATTTCTCGCCGCCCTTGAACCGCTGGCCAAATCCGGGATGGACCGCCGCGATCGCCAGGCGTGGCATGCCGCCCGCGAGCTGTCCGGCTATCCCCGCCGCGCGCGTCACGAATGCCAATCGGTCGCCCTGGTCAGCAGCAATGAAGCCCTGCTCGCGCGAGCCCACGATCCCGACCTCGTGCTGCATCTGATCGCATCTCACCATGGTTGCTGCCGTCCGTTTGCCCCCGTGGTCGAGGACCCTGCGCCCGTGATAGTGCGACTCCAGCACGGCGACTACTTTCTGGAGGCGTCAAGTGCACACGGCCTGGAGCGGCTCGATTCTGGCGTGGCGGAGCGCTTTTGGCGCTTGGTCCGCCGCTATGGCTGGTTCGGTTTGGCGTATCTTGAGGCAATTCTCCGGCTGGCCGACCATCGCCGGTCAGAAGACGAGCAGGAGCAACAATTGTGACTGAGCATGTCGGTACGGGCCCGGATGGGCAACATTTGCTTGGTTTCCTGTGTTCGACCGGCGTGCTCGCGATGATGGAACTTCGCTGGCCCGAGCGGCGGCCGCGCATGCGCTGGGAACTGCGCGAGTGTTGGCGCCCGGTGTGGCTACTGGACGGCGACACCTCGGATGATGAGCTGGTATCGACTTTACAGGAGCAGTTAATGGCGCGGCGCACCGCACCGGAATTCACCTTGCTCGGCGATAAGTTGCCGGCCCTAACGGCGGAGTTTGCTGACTTCGCCCGGCTCGCCGCGAAACGCGCTATACCCGCTGACCGTATTATGGCGGACTTCGCCGCAGCATTTGGGTGCGAGGTGGCCAGCGGAGCCGAGATGCAGGACACCGCGTTGCGCACTACGCGCGCGCATGAATTTTTGCCCAGCATCCGCAAAATTCACGAGGTTACAGTCGAGCAGGTGCGAGAGGCGATATTCGGACCTTGGCTCTACGCCGACAAAGGACCGACCTTGCGTTACGATCCGATAGACGATCGGCGCGGCGCACTGCGGGCGGAAAATCCGTCTGATGTCGACATTCTCTCTGTCCGCGCGGCCAACGCGCTGGCGAGCGAGGCCTTGCGCTTTTTTCCGTGCGCCCCCGCGGCTCGGCTGGCGACAACAGGATTTTCCGCGGATGGACGGGAGGTGTATTTCACCTGGCCGATATGGAGTGTCTCAATGGTTCCCGAGGTGCTGCGCTCGCTGCTCAATTTGGCGGAGCTGGCAGAGGAGCTGCCCAACCATAAGCAGCTGCGTGCGATGGGTGTGGCGGAAGTGTTTCGCACGTTTCGCGTGAAGAATCGTCGGTATCGGAATTTCACGCCGGCGGCCCCCGTATAGCGATTAACATGGTTGTTAACGACAGGGAGCTTCATGTTTGCGAGCGGTTAGGTAACACTAAAATTGCGGTGACCGCTTGTGTCCCGGCGCGTGCGTGAGCAGAGCAGACGCAACGTGTGTGGCGGGGCGCTCGCAAATGCCGCAAAGGGTCTTTGACAATTGAATAGTTTGGTGATGTTCCCTTTCCGCGCTCCAACGAGCGCGGCCGAATTGAAGGAAGATTTTGGCCATTATGAAGATACCCTCGAGGCGGGACTTTCCGCGCTCCAACGAGCGCGGCCGAATTGAAGGACATAGCGGTTCACCGCATCATCCAGAATCCAGCCCCTTTCCGCGCTCCAACGAGCGCGGCCGAATTGAAGGGCGACGTAAGTGCCCATGCCGGCGGGCACGTTCCCATTCTTTCCGCGCTCCAACGAGCGCGGCCGAATTGAAGGTGTAGTTTTGCGCTGCGTGAGATGTCGTAGGAAATGGCCCTTTCCGCGCTCCAACGAGCGCGGCCGAATTGAAGGCGCACTGCGATTCAGGACGGCGACACCACCTGGGCGGACTTTCCGCGCTCCAACGAGCGCGGCCGAATTGAAGCTGGCTGACTGCTTGATGATGTGCTTGATATCACCCAGCTTTCCGCGCCCAGCCGGGCGCAGGCTCAAACGGGTCTCAAGCTTCGTTATTAGCGGGTGCGCAAGCTGGTGCAGCGCATGCGCTTGGCGATACCGTGGATCGAGGATTCGGATTTGCCGGTGTACCGCGCGTGGGCGGCAATCGAAGCGTGGCGACACGCGTTTATGCCCGCTGCGCGACAAGACCGTGATCAACGTCGAGGGCGAATCCAGGCGGCTGCTCGACGATTACCGCAAGCTCGGCGCGCGCAGATTGTTTTGTCGTCGCGGCGATGGCACAGGCCGGTGATGCTGAGCGGCCAGTGAGTCGCGGGACTGACGGGGGTCTGACGCATTGCCGAGAATGAGCGTTTGGGCAAAGCGGTCCAACTCAATCCGCGACGGATCAACGCGAATGGCTTATGTCAACTCTCAACGGGTATCGCGCGACGCCCTGCTAATGCCTCAGGAACAGCTGCTGCGCAGCTTAGAGGTCCATTGCATCCCAGAACCAGGCTTGGGGACTGCATAAGCCTAGGCGCGAATAACAAAACTTCATCGGTCAAGGGCGGTCGCTGTTTAAGTGAGACCAACGACGGGTCACTGGCGCCGGCTTCTCGCCAAGCCAGCGCGGCTGGGTGCTCGCAGGCTCCATCGTACCGGTCAGCCCGAGCGTCCCAGCATCGGCGGGACGCGATTCCGACGATCGGTAGTTGACGGTTTCCCACAACTGCGGCGCGGCCGATCGCTCGCAAGGCCGGCTTGACGCCCCACAGGGCCGCCTCGTCCTCATTTGTCCGAGTGGCGAGCCGGCCGCCGGTGCTTTACGCCGCGTACTTGATATCCCTCTGCGGCACCTGGGCAAGTAGCGCTTTCGGATCGTACGCCACACCGCCGCGATAAACGGTCTTCAGCTTGCGCAGTTCACGTACGTCGCTGATGGGATCGCCCTCGACGATCAGCAAATCGGCATAATGCCCCGGGGCAACGCTGCCGAGATTATCCTGCTGGCGCAGATACCGCGCTGCCACCGACGTCACCGCTCTGATCGCCGCCATCGAGCCAATCGCTTCGGCCAACAGTTCAATTTCGCGTAACAGGGCAAAGCCAGGCGGCGGGTAGGACAAGCCGCCACAGTCCGTGCCGCCGACTACCAGGCCCCCGGTTTCGTGGAGCGTGCGAGTTACCACCTGATGCTTTTCGAGCGCCTTGGCGCCGCTCGCGGTCTCGGCCAGCGGATTGCCGACGTCCCAGTCGGGCCGCTCCCCCATATGGGCGACCATCTGCTTTTGGCGCTCGAGCGCCATTGGCGGAATGAGCTTGCGGTCGGGATCGTGCCGCGCCGCATCGATCCCGAACTTGGCCAGCCACAGCAGGTCGAGGGTCGTACCCATGTTGACCTGCCTGTCACCATCGCTCCCATCCAGCTTCGCGCGCCATCCGCTTTCAGATCCGCCTCCTCCCAACCCTTGATGAGCCGCAGGAAGAATGTCGGATCCAGCATTGAGGCTCCAAAGCCAAACTGCTGGTTGACCGCGCAGAACTCATTGTAGGGGGAGATCAGAACATGTTCGAGGCCGTCGATCCCGCCGTGAATCGCGTCAAGCGAATGGGTATAGCCAAGATGCGCCGTCACCGGGACGCGCTTGTCGACATACTTGATAACAGCCCGGGCGGTGTCGGGCGGCATCGAAAAGTAGATCTTGATCCCGTCGACACCAGCCTTAAGGAGGCCGCTAATTTTCTCCGGGACCGCATCGACGGACGGTACGCTGTCGAGCATTTCGGCGAACGGACCGCTTAGGCTTTGGTCGGTTCCGTCGAGCAGCGGACCAAGCACAAACAGCCGCGGGCCGAGTTGCGCGCCGCTGTTCAGATTGGCCCGGAGCTGGAGCACCTTCTCCAGCTTGCCGCCCACGTCGCGGGCAGTCGTCACACCTGCAGCGAGGAACAACGGCAAGCATTCCTCGTCCATCATGGTGGCGTGCACGTGAGTATCGATCAGACCGGGCAGTACGGTTTGCCCCTTCAAATCGATCACCGTGGCGTCGCCCCGGGCGGGGATGTCCGCGCCGCCGACCGTGCTGATTCGCTCACCCTCGACGACGATCGAAATCCCATTTCTGGGTTGAGCGGCTATGCCGTCGATCAGCCGCGCGTTTCTAAAAACAATGCTCGCCATAGTGCTTCCCTTCTCAGCCTGACCATGTTCGCTTCAAGCGTGGCAGCTGAGTTTAATTTAAACGAGCTGCGGAGTTTTGTCAGCGTACCAACGCTACTTGGGTTTCCTCCGGCTCCTCTACCAGCGCACTACCGCGAACGCTAATGGGCAGCAGGAATTTGACTCGCGGCTGCTTTCGGCCTACGCCGGTCCAGTAGAGGTGTGAATGGGCGCGGCGCATGTGCGGGCGTACGCTGCGGCCGGTGGCAACGCCTTCATCGCCGCGATGCTCGATTTCCCACTGCTCGATAGCGAGTGTGAACGCTTTGCCCACGGACTGGACGGTCGGCTCGGCGAGATCGCGGTAGCGTTCGGGGTCGGTGCGTGCGATTTTGGCCTTGAGTGGCTTCTCGCCGGGATGGACGACCCGCACCAGATCGGGCTCGCCGCCGAGGTACAGCAACATGGTCAAGGTGAGGCCCGCGAGCTCGTTGCGCCACACCGTTTCGGCCTCGCCAGCCGGGGCGCCGTGACGCTCCGCTTCGGCCGCGGCCGCATCGAGGCACTCTGCCAGGCGATCGTGGTTGAGATGAAGGACGCAAATCGGGACCCACCATTGGGCCGCTTTCATGAATTCGGAAATGCGCAACTCGAGTGCGCCAGAGTGTTCTTCTCCGGTCAGCAGGTCGTAAACCGCCGCGACATAGGATGGGTCGCCCTCGGGTCGTGGAATCACTAGCACCGGACAGCGTGACGGCAGCCGCAGGGCTTGCGCCGGTGTTTGTTCGGGCCATGGCGAGCGCGCCAGGCATGCCGCCAACGTTGGCTCAATCTCGTAAATGTTTTTGGCTTCCCGATATGCAGCCCACATGTGGATCGTGTTCACCAGCATGGAATTGGAGGCGCCCAGGCGGCCGATCGGTTTGCCCCCTTTCTGCGCTTCGGTCAGAGCGACGAGATTCCACGGCACTCCCAACGGCAGGGCTACCTCGGGCGGACACCGTTTGAGTCCGATCGAGTCGAGGAAACTCTGCCGAAGCTTGAAACTTCGCTCAAACAGGTCTCGGTGCTCCGAATTGCGGAACTTTCGCCAAGCTGCTTCGACTGGATGCACCGCTTTTCTCCCTAGCCGCGTAGCGGCAATTCCCCCAGCCCTCAAGGGGGCGGCGCGGCACAATGATATCTTAGGAACCGGATCGAGCCGGGCACCCTACCCTTTTCAAGTCCGGTCATGTGCGATTTCTGGCCGTCTTGGAAGCAACTCGTGTGACTTCGCTGAGTAGTTCTCGAAGGCGGGCTTTGAGACTCATCTCGGCGGGAGTCCGCCCTTGCGATTCGAGCCACCGTTCAAAATCCTGAATGCGAACCTTGTGCTGAACCTCTGGGTGGCTCACGGCAACTGAAATCGTGGTCTGGCCCCGGCCCATCTCGTCGATCCAATCGTTTTCGCGAAACACCCGTAATCCTTGAGCTACCGCTTCGTAGAGCGAGCCCGCCGAAACCTCGACAGCGTGCTCCACATCATTCAGGTCGCAGTAAGACACTGTGCACGTGCGGACACCCGCACCGAATTACGTTAGTAGATTCGTCTTTTATTCGCCACGAGGAATTTCCGCTCCACTCTCGGCCCTTCTTCATCCGTTGTGCCCTAAGCCCCATTTAACGGGAACACGACCGTCCATCGATATCAGCCCGTCCAAGTTACATCCGTGGCCCCTCCCCCGTTGCGGGTGCGGTATCGAAGTCCATCCGCAACCATTGAGGCACCCTACCCCGCCTTGCGCCGCTCCCGCTCAAGTCCACCGCGCCAGTCCGTTGGACCGCTGCGCTCTGGCACGGTCGCCTTGAAGTGCTCCGCGCCGCTCATTGGTTAGCTCCGCTGCGCTCCGCATCGGGTCTCTTTCCTCCCTCGCCCTCCAAACAGGGTGAAGGGCCGAGGGGGAAAGAAAGGTTCGGGTTTTTACGAACCAAACCGCCCTGCCCTGTGGGAAGATACCGTCTTGTCGAGTCAAGTCCCAGGCAGTGGTCGGCTGGTAGATCTTAAGGTCATAGTCAGCGAAGAGGGTATGTCAAGAAGCA
>WNFD01028689.1_pt1 | contig 12930 bp, 11 predicted proteins | sample 5400491 | NCBI WGS metagenome assembly WNFD01 (sample SAMN13153343, study PRJNA577476) | soil metagenome | isolation source: 120 cm saprolite under Douglas fir tree site 2 hole 2 replicate 2 | place: USA:California | collected 2015-04-18 | reverse complement strand
CTTCGCGCGCAGCCGCCAGAATCGTTCCGTCTCCACCCAGAACCAGCAGCAGGTCCGACTCCTGCGCCACCTGGTGCCGCGTCTTCCCGGCGTTCTCTTTCTTCAGCACCGTCGCCGTCTCGTTGTCGTACACGGCAGGCATGCCGCGCGCTTCCAGCCACTTCAGCAGTGGCGGAACCACTTCTGCAATATTCGAGCGTCTTGGCCGGGAGATGATGCCGATTCTTTTGAACGTGGGTTCGGGCTGCATGGATTACCGCGATTCTACCCCAGCCGCTTTTCGAGCGTGAAGGAAATACTCCTGATTTCCCTCGGCCCCCGGCAGGCGGCTGGCTGCAACGCCGAGCACACTCAATCCCAGTTCCTCCATCGCGCTCCGCACACCACCAACGGCCTTGTCGTGCAACTTCTTCTCCCGCACGATGCCTCCCTTGCCCACGTCCTCGCGCTCCAGTTCAAACTGTGGCTTCACCAGGATCAAGAGGTCGGCCCCCGGCTTCGCGCAAGCCGCCGCCCCCGGCAAAATCTTCTTGACCGAAATAAAGGAAACATCAACCGCCACTAAATCGACTGGCTCCGGCAAATCCTCCGCCAGCAATTCACGCGCATTCTTTTCGATGCGCACCACGCGCACATCGCCGCGAATTTTCCACGCCAACTGGTCCGTGTTCACATCCACCGCATAGACGCGCTTCGCGCCATTCTGCAGCAGGCAGTCGGTGAACCCGCCCGTGGAGGCTCCAATATCCAGACAGGTCTTGTCCGCGGCGCTGATGTGAAAATCCTCCAGCGCGCCCTCCAGCTTCGTTCCTCCGCGGCTCGCGTATTTCTGCTGCCGGCTGTGAACTTCAATATGCGCCGTCTCTGGCAGGATCAATCCGGCTTTGTCCGCTCGTTGCTGCTCCACTTCCACTTCACCCGCAAGGATCATCGCCTGGGCTTTGTGGCTGGACTCTGCCAGGCCCCGCTCCACAAGAAGCACGTCCAATCGCTTGCGCTCAGTTTTGGCGGTCATGGAAAGTGTGGCTAGGCGCGGCGTTGAACCAGGAATTCCGCGATGGTTCTCAGCCGGCCAGCGCGTTCGCCGTACACGTCCAGCTCGGCAATGCCTTTGTCGGCCAGCTCTTTCGCAATCTGGTGGGAGCGTTCCAGTCCATACACCGACGGGTAGGTCGCCTTTTGTTGAGCGATGTCCTTGCCAGCCGTCTTGCCAAGTGCCGCCGAAGACTCTTCGACGTCCAGGATGTCATCCGTAACCTGAAACGCCCAGCCAATCGTCTCTCCGAATTGCCGCAAACGCGCGACATCGTCAACCGGCGCCCCCGCGCAAAGCGCCCCGGCTGTAATCGAAGCGCGAATCAGCGCCGCCGTCTTCGACCGGTGAATGTACTCGAGCATCTCTGGGCGCACCGGTTTGCCTTCCGCTTCCAGGTCCGCCACTTGCCCGCCGACCATGCCTTTCACTGTTCCAGCCGCAGCCGCAATCTCGGTCACCATCGCCACGCGCCGCTCGGCCGCAACCGGCGACGCAGCGATCGTCTCAAACGCCAGCGTCAACAGCGCGTCGCCCGCCAGAATCGCCGCGGCCTCTCCAAATTTCTTGTGGCTTGTCGGCTTCCCTCGCCGCAAGTCGTCGTTGTCAAGCGCGGGCAGGTCGTCGTGAATCAGCGAATAAGTGTGGATGAATTCGATGGCGCATCCAGGATAAAGCGCGGGCGAAACTTCCGCCTGAAAAATCCGCGCCGATTCCAGGCAGAGGATCGGCCGGATGCGCTTTCCGCCGGCAAACACCGAATACCGCATGGCCGTATGAATCGAGGGCGGCTGCACCGATTCCGCCGGCAACAGCTTTTCAAGTTGCGCGTCAACAGCAAGCCGGTCTTCTTCAAAAAAGGGAGGAAGCTTCATCGGATTGGGAGAAAGTCCAGTGTGAGCCATTGGCACTCGCTCACGATTCGCTCTCGCCTTCGGCCTCAAATGGCTCGGCGGCCATCTTGCCATCGGCCTTCTTCAGCAGAATTTCTACGCGCCCCTCAGCCTCCTCCAGCTGCTTCTGGCATTCTCGCGACAGTCCTACGCCTTCCTCAAACAATTTCATCGCCTCATCCAATGACAGTTGCGGGCTTTCCAGCCGGCGCACCACTTCTTCCAGCCGCGCCAGCGAGCGTTCAAAATCCGGTTTTTTCTGGGGTTCCGGTTTTTTTGCAACAGGTTGATTCACGCCATCCGCCAGTCGTGCTTGAATTAAATCAAGTTTGAATTCCCGCCCGCCATGTCTACTTCTGACAATGCTTGCAGTAATACGTTGATCGCCCGCCCTGCTCCGCTCGTACAATCGGCCGTCCGCAACGCCAGCACGGCAGGTCTTCCCGCTGGTACGCCCGTAAAATCCTTTCCAATCCTTGAAACCACCACTTTGGATCGCGAAAGTCCGGTGCAGGATCCTCACAACATTCTAGTGCACGCCGGAGAACGTACACAATCGCTTTATGAAGTTTCGCCGATTTGCTCCTGTCCAGCGAGTCCGCCCGCCGCCAGGGGTTCAATCGCGCATGCCAAAGGGCTTCGCTCGAATAAATATTCCCGATCCCTGCGATGCGCGTCTGGTCGAGAAGAAACTCCTTCAGTGGCCGCTTCGACCGCGACAATCGTTCGTGAAGTTCCTTCGCCGTGAATCCATTCGCAAATGCATCCATTCCCAACTTCCGCAGTGGAGGGCACTCAGCCGCCGACTCCCACGCATGCACCCGCCCGAAATGCCGCCGGTCTGCAAATCCCAGCACGCCTTTCCCGAACTCCAGCGCGACATCCACATGCACGCCATCCTCGCCCGCGTTCGCGCGCTCCAGCAACTCCTTCGCCCCAGCAAACCAGACCAGTTGCCCGTCGAAACGAAAGTGCATCTCCACCAGGCCGTGGTCCAGCTCCAGAAAGAGATACTTTCCCCGGCGAAACACCTCTCGGACGCGTCGGCCCTCCACGATTCTCGCCGCCTCGCCCGGGAGTTGCGGCTTCAGGGCGATGGCATGAAACACGTGCAGGCAGCGAATCCGTTGCCCGCGCACCAGCGGACTTAGCGCTCGGGCGACCGCCTCGACTTCCGGGAGTTCTGGCATAACAGTAGGAAATTGCGCTCAGTTCGCAGGCTTCAGCGTCAACAGGTGTTTCTTCACCTTGGCCTCCGCCGCGTCACTGAAGGGTTCGTAGATCGGCTTGCCTTCGAACCAGTACGAAAACTGGTCGGTATAGTGTTCGCTGCCCGGTTGCCCGGATTGCCCCGCGGGAATCAGCAGGATGGAATTGTCCCAATCCCCCAAATTCGCCACAAAACGCTCCGAAGGCCCGTGGCGCCGCGAAGCCGCCCGCGGACTGAACAGGGTGCCAGATTGCGCCTGCCCCGATTTGCTCAGAAGTTTTCTCAGAATCCCCTCGCGACCGATCGGGTGAAGCATATCCAGGTAATTGAAACGCTTCCACGCCCAATCGTCCGGATCGCTGCTGTGGGTTTCTTCCTCCAACCGCTTCGCCGTGCGATCCGCCGCGGCGCTGAGGAGTTCATCGTAGGTCTTGTATTCTGCGGGCAGCCAGCGCGCCGGACGCTCCGTCAACACTTTCTGCAGAAACGCCACCTTCCGCCAGGAGTAAAGCTGCGTGTCCTTGCCCAAGTGCGGCTCCAGAATCAGATCCAGCGAACGGTACATCGCCGCATCCAGAAACGTCACCACGGACGAATTAACATCCCCAATACCGTTCCAATCCTTCGCCTGCTGGATCAACTTCTGCGCGCGCGAATCCTTCGGCGGCGCAATCCTTGCCGCAGCCACCAACTGCTCTCCGATGAACGCGTGCGGATAACTGTACGTATCCGTCTGGACCTTCAGCATGTCTTCCGGCCGCAAGTCATGCTTGTCGTGCAGCAGGTCGTAAATTCTCGCGGTCCGGTACGGCTCTTCCCAGCGGTCCGTCAGATACGGTTTGTAGTCCGGCCCGGCCACTCGCGCGTTTGCCGTGACGATCAACCCGCTCTCCGGATTAAAGCTTTGCGGCAACTGTTCAAAAGGAATGTAGCCGGTCCACTCGTATTCGTCCGTATCCCCCGGCACTGGCACTTCCCCATGCCCCTTTTTGCGGATCGGCACCCGCGCCGCCATCACGTATCCAATATTTCCATCCACATCGGCATACACCACGTTCTGCGCCGGCCCCCACACCTGCCGCATCACTTCCCGAAATTGCTTCCAATTCTTCGCTTTTCCCAGCCAGTTGTAGCTGTTCGACAATCCGCCGGGCTCCAGCGCGGTCCATCTCATCGCGTACGCTTTGTCGCCGTCGTTCTGCAACACCGGCCCGTGCCGCGTAACTACCAGCCGCATGTGTTCGTCCGGCGCCCCCTTCACCTTGATCACTTCGTCAAATACATCCGCCTTTTTCCATTTTCCATTGACGCGATACTCATCCGGATTGGCGGGGTTAAACGTTTCGATGTACAGGTCCAAAACGTCCGCGCCATTGTTCGTAAATCCCCACGCGATGCGATCGTTGTGCCCGATAATCACCAGCGGCGCGCCTGGAAACGTAATCCCTTTCACGTTCCAACCCGGTGCGGTGATGTGAATCTCGTACCAGATGGGTGGAATTGTCAGCTCCAGATGCGTGTCGTTCGCCAGCAGTGGCTTGCCCGTCGCCGTGTGAGCGCCGTTCACCACCCAATTGTTGCTGCCAAGTGTCCCGCGAATGTCGTGCTGCCCAGACCGAAGCCAGTGCTCCACCTGTCCCGCGAGCAGGGAAGTAAGGTCCGGCTTCGAAATCGATTCGAGCAAATCCGGGTGGATCAGGTTTGCCTTCAGCACATCCTCGCTGTCCATTTCGTCGTCATCTTCCTCGTCGTCCGCATCGGCGCTGGCATTCGCCTTTTCCTTCACATTGGGATCGCCCACCACAAAATGATCCATCGAAGATTCGTCGCTGAAGAGATCCTTCGCAAGTTCCGGGCCCGCCTTTGCCGCAACAACCGCGCGATGGATTTCCCTTTCCCGCGTATCCGCCAACGTGCGGTACATGTAGCCTGTCAATACCAGCGAATCCGTTGGTTCCCTTACGCCCCGCGCATAAGCCTCCAGAAGTTTCCGCGATTCCGGGTTCATCTCCCGCAGGTCGCGCTCCGCCGCTCGCCCGAAATTCAAATTCCGGAAGTCCTTGTCGATCTTCAGCGTTCCTGCTCCCAGAATTTCCGACAACTGCCCGCGCGATGCCCGCCGCAGCAGATCCATCTGCCACAAACGATCCTGCGCAACCACGTATCCCTGGGCTTCCGCTGCATCTTCCACCGAACTTGCTCGGATGTGCGGCACGCCCCAGTTGTCGCGTTCCACCGTCACTTCGCCCTGCAGCCCTGGCAACTGCGCGGCGCCGTTCAGTTGTGGCAGCGGACGGTACACCAGCCACCAGATCACGGTGGCGAAAACAATCAAAATGACGGCAAGTAGGGCGAGTAGGGAACGCAGGATAGCGCGCAAAGCGAGTTTCACCTCGAGGTTTAAGTTTTCAGTTTAGAGGACGCCGCCACCTCACGCAACCTACCCATCCGTAGCCGCCGCCCCAAATTAGCCCGTCAATTTTTCAATTCTTTCGATTCGACAACCGCGGTCCACGCCTTCCTCCCTCCGTCCACATCTGCTGTTACAATGCCGCTGGGAGGTTCTCTCCACCGTATGTTCCTTGTCCGGATCATCGGAGTTCTGGTGCTGGTGGCCCTCAACGGTTTCTTCGCCGCCGTCGAGTTTTCTCTTGTCGCGGTCCGCCTCTCGCGCGTTCGCCAGTTGGTCGCCAAGGGCAGCTCTCAAGCCAAGATTGTCGAGCAACTCCTCTCCGATCTCCACCGCGTCGTCTCCGGCGTTCAGGTCGGCATCACGCTGACCAGCCTTGCCATCGGCGCCCTGGGCCAGGCCACGCTCGCAAAACTCTTCCAAAGCATCCTGCCGGCGGATGGCAGCGTGCGCATGCTCTTCCTCGCTCATGCCGCCGCGCTCGCTCTTTCCTTCGCGATCCTCAGCGCCATTCACGTGGTCTTCGGCGAACTCGTTCCCAAAACCATCAGCCTGGCGCGCGCCGAGCGCGTGGCCCTCATGGTCGCTCGCCCGTTTGCCTGGTTCCTCAATTCCTTCCGCTGGGCCATCGATCTTTTGGACGGAATTTCCAGCGCCATCGTCCGCGCGCTTGGCGTTGTGAGGCCAACCGGCCACGGCGTTGCCCATTCGACGGAGGAGTTGCAGATTCAGATTCAACAAGCCCGTGAAAGGGGATTGCTCGCGGTCGGGGAAGAAAAGTTTATTCTCAGCGCCATCGAACTCAGCCAGTTGCAGGTTCGTGAAATCATGGTCTCCCGCCCGGACATGCACACCCTGCCTGTTGAAGCATCACTGGATGAGGTCATGAAAGTCTTCGCCACCACGCAACGCTCGCGCATCCCGGTCTATCGCGGCACCGTGGACCATGTTCTCGGCTTCGTTCATATCAAGGATATGATGTGGGTGCTGCTCGACCGCGAGCGACGGCTCGAAGAAAGACTGGCTCCCGGCCCGCCGTTCGATCTGCGCCGCGTCCTCCGCGAGATCCTGATCGTTCCCGAAACCAAGCCTGCGAGTGAACTGCTGATGGAACTCCGCGCGCGCCACGTCGGCATGGCCATGGTTGTGGACGAATTCGGCAGCATCCTCGGCCTCGTCACCAAGGAAGATCTGCTGGAACAGCTTGTCGGCGAAATTCACGATGAGTTCGACGTTGTCGAGCGCCCGCTCACCCTTGCCGACGGAGCGATCGTTTTCGACGCGGGCCTCAATGTCCGTGACCTCGACTCACAGTACAACATCACCTTGCCCGAAGATCCTGCCTACGCCACGGTCGGAGGTTTCGTCATGGCCCAGTTGGGCTTTATTCCGCGCGGCGGGGAAAGCTTTGAATATGGCCTCTACCGGTTTTCTGTGATGGAAATGGATGGCCGCCGCGTTGCCCGCGTAAAAATTCAGAGGTTGCGCGAGGCCGAGCAGAAGAAAGCCGAAGCTGCCGTCGCGGCTGTCCCTGCCGCTTCTGCGCCGGTTTCCGCGACGAAAAATAAGGCCAAGGGAAAGGAGCGCTGAGCCCCCCGCGAATGGCCCGCCACCTTGTGCATCGCTTCCTGCTGTGCTAGTTCAGAATGATTTGTGGCACTCGGTAGAGTGTCAGGATGGACAAGATTCGATGGTATGCGCGTTGAGTTTCGCGAGGCTCCCGTAGACAATGAACGCGTGAGTCTGCGCAAGCACCGGATCGCCGATTACCTACGGCCCAAAACACTGGCGATGTTGTTGCTCGGATTTTCATCAGGCCTTCCCTTTTTTCTGGTCGGCAATACGTTCGGCTATTGGCTTCGCGACGAGCACACCTCCCTGACGGCGATCGGGTTTCTTTCCTGGGTGGGCATCGCCTATTCGCTGAAGTTTCTGTGGGCGCCCTTGATCGATCGCGTGGACTTGCCGTTGTTTAAGCGGCTTGGACATCGGCGCGGATGGATAATGTTCTCCCAGATCGTGGTCGGGGTCGCGCTTGCTGCCATGGGCGGCATCGGCACGAAAGCCGGGCTCGGCCGGCTAGGTGCATTTGCGCTCGTCGTCGCCTTTGCTTCATCCACACAGGACATTGTGGTCGACGCCTGGCGAATTGAATCGGCGGACGACGGAGAAGAACAAGGCCTCCTCGCTTCTGCCTATCAGTTCAGCTACCGCCTGGCGCTTCTGACCGCGGATTCCCTTATCCTCATCGTGGCAGCGGTCGTGGGCTGGCGCATGTCCTACGGTATCTACGGCGCATGTATGGCTGTTGGAATGATCGCGACCTGGTTTGCGAAGGAACCGGAACGCGCGGATGCGGTGATGAATGAAAAGGAGCGCGAAGCGCCGCTTTGGACGCCGCGGGGTTTCTTCGACGCTGTCGTGGGACCGTTCATCGCGTTCTTTCGCGCGCATGGCTGGCTCGCGTTTGTGATGTTAGCGGCCATCAGCCTCTACCGCGTGCCTGACTTCGTCATGGGTCCGATGGCGAATCCCTACTACCACGACCTCGGTCTTTCGAAGGAAACAGTCGGAGCGGTGCGCGGCTCAATCGGACTCATCGCTACGTTTGCGGGCATCGCAGCGGGCGGATTCTGCTCCCTGAAGCTTGGCTACATGCGCGCGCTGATCATCGGGGGCATTGTGCAGGCAGCCGCGATTGCCGCGTATGCGACTCTCGCGTTCGCGGGCACGACCATTCCTCTCTTCGCCCTCGTCATGGTAGCTGACAACTTCAGCATCAGCTTTGCCGGCATTGCGCTCGTTGCGTATATGTCGAGTCTCACCAATCTGGGATACACCGCCACGCAGTATGCGCTCTTGAGTTCAACTTATGCCTGGCTGGGCAAGATCTTGAAAGGGTTTTCCGGCGCCGCGGTCGAAAGCCTGAGCTCCACGCACGGCCTCGTTCACGCCTACGGCATTTTCTTTATCGCTTGCGGACTGACCGGCGTGCCTGGTGTCCTTCTGTTCGCGGCATTGGATTACTGGCACAGGCGGAAGCAACCGGTCCCAACCTCTGCCTAGGAAAGTCTTCAGTTGTAAGTAAAGCCACTATCCGGTCGACACGCGCGCGGTATCCCTCGTCTAAGGAGATGCTTAACGACGCGCGTAATCATCTCTTCGACGCGCCGCACATGGTGGTATTCCCCGCGCTGGCGGTGCTGCTCTCTGTTCTGGCGTTTAATTTGTTGGGTGATGCCTGGCGTGACTGGCTCGATCCCCGTACCCGCTCCCAAATGACCGCCCTCGAAAACAGCCGCTAACTCCGAGGGGCGTGTAGGGCCTGCCTTCTGAGGCAGGCCGCTGCTACCCTTTATTCAGCAAGACCGGCGTGCCGCGGCCCAATCCCAGCGTCTTCGACGCGCTTCCCTTGTTCACGCCAATCTCCAGATTCCCGCTCGATCCCACATAAGCAATCGCTTCTCCCGCATTGCCATGCGCAAACGTCGGCACCAGCTTGCTCACGGCATGGTTGCCCACTTGCAAGTTAATCTCGCCCTTTTCGATCGCGCCGGCCGGCAAATCCTCGCCGCGAAAATTCGTAATCAAGTTGCCGAAGGAGTCCACCTTCAACACCACACCCTTCAACAGTCCGTCCGCTTCCTTCGGCTTTGGCAGTGCAAACCGCTTAAAGTCCGTGATCTCTTCGCCCATGCTTCCTGGCTGCCAGTTCTTCGAAAGCCATCCCGCCACCGGCGCAAAAACGTCGCGCCCGTGAAACGTCCTGCTAACCGGGTGCAAAAAGTAATGTTCCGCGGTCAGGTGCCGTACCAGGAAATTCTGCTCCTTCTCAAATACGCCCGAGAGCACGCCATTATCCGGCGCGAGGAAATACTGATTTTGACCGCTCACAATCAGCGGCCGTCGCTCCGTTCCTACTCCGGGATCAACAACCACCACGTGAATCGTGCGCGGTGGAAAGTAAGAATACGCATTGGAAATCACGGTTGCGCCATCGAGCAAATCGAACGGCGTCACCCCGTGCGTGATATCCACAATCTGTACATCGGGATTAATTCTCAGGATGACGCCCTTCAGCACGCCAACCAGGTGGTCGTTCGTGCCGTAATCGGTCGTCAAAGTAATAATCGGATTCGTCAAGTCTCTCTCCCTCTGGATTCTCAAAACTGCCGCTGACACGCGGGATGGAGAGGCACCCCGCTCCTTCGACGCTATCCGACACCGGCCCCGGAATCAAGAACGCGCGCTCTCTCACGCCGCGCATTCGCCAATGCCGCAGCCACTAACGCCGGTTTTCTGTTATCTGATCGCTGGTGTCTGTTATCCGCTTCCATCCATCATAAATCGCAGCACTTCCACTCCCGCCCCGTCGCTTGCGTTCCGCGGGTGCCCATCGTACGATTTGAAATTGGTGTGTTGCGTGGATTTTGCACCGGGACTCGTGTGTCCCGCCGGGATGTTGACTGCAAATCGCGCGTTCCTGTAGTTCGGTCCAGGAGAATCCTCGAATGAAATCGGTCGTGGTGGTTGGTGCGCAATGGGGCGATGAAGGTAAAGGCAAAGTAGTCGATTATCTGGCAGGCTCGTTCGATTACATCGCGCGCGTGGCCGGCGGCCATAACGCAGGCCACACCGTCATCATCGGCAAGGGCGTCGTCGTCGATCCCAGCGCCCTCGTCAACGAAATCGAAATGCTCGAAAAGGCGCATCTCAGCGTCGCCGGCCGCCTGCACGTCAGCAATCGTGCCCACCTGATTTTTCCCTATCACCGCGAACTCGACAAAGCCGCCGAATCCGCCCGCGGCGAAAATAAAATCGGCACCACTTCCCGCGGCATTGGCCCCGCCTACGAAGACAAAATGGCTCGCCGCGGCCTGCGCATGGTGGACTTGCTCGACCCCGCTCTTTTCCGCGAAAAAGCCGCTCGCGTTGTCGCCGAGAAAAATCGCATTGCGCAGGGAGCTTACGGCGCAAACGTGGATTTCTCGCACGAAGTCGAAGAAACCCTCCGCCTCGGCGAAAAAATCAAAGCCTACATCTGCGACACTGCGGAACTCACCAATCGCGCCCTGGACGAAGGGAAGTCTGTCCTCTTCGAGGGCGCCCAGGGCACGATGCTCGACATCGACCACGGAACCTATCCCTTCGTCACCTCCTCCAGCGCCACATCCGGCGGTGCCACCACCGGCATGGGCGTTCCCCCCACCAAGATTCGCCACGTCCTCGGCATTTCCAAGGCCTACACCACGCGCGTTGGCGGCGGCCCTTTCCCCACCGAAATGCCCGACCTTGAAGCCCAGGAAGTCCGCGAGCGCGGCAAAGAATTTGGCGCCGTTACCGGACGCCCGCGCCGTTGCGGCTGGCTCGATCTTGCCGAACTGCGCTACGCCAAAATGATCAACGGCATCGATTCGCTCGTCGTCACCAAGCTTGATGTCTTCGACACCCAGCGCGAAATCCGGGTTGGCGTCGGCTACACCTACAAAGGCTCGCCTATCCACGAAATGCCGGCCTCCGCCGAAGTCTACGAACGCGTCACGCCCGTCTACAAAACGCTTCCCGGTTGGTGCGAATCCACCTACGGCCTCAAAGACGCCTCCAAACTGCCCAAAGCCGCCATGCACTACCTTCGCTTCATCTCCGATTATCTCCAGGTCGAAATCGGCATGATCTCCACCGGCCCCGAGCGGGACGCCACCATCATCCAACCGGGCACCCTCCTCGCCCGCTGGCTCTAAACTTCTGCTCTTGCCGTTGTAGGGCCTGCCTTCCGAGGCGGGCCGATCTCCGCTTTTCTCTTGCGCCACGCTCCGTCGCGTTACAATGGTGTTCCTTACAAGGACTCGTTGATGCTCCCATTCCAGGACGCGCGCAAACTCGTCATCCAAAAAACCACGCCGCATCTCCTTTCTCACCCGCGCCAAGCCTCAAAAAAGAATCTTGCTGACGCCCTCGGCGACGCCCTCGCCCAAGAAGTCCGCTCGGACCGCGACTATCCGCCGTTCGACCGCTCCACCCGTGATGGCTACGCCGTCCGCGCCTCCGATGCCCCCAAGGGCGCAACGCTCCGCTGCGTCGGCGAAATCAAAGCCGGCGACACGGTTAGCCAGCCGCTTACTCCAGGCACTTGCATCCAGATCATGACCGGCGCCGCCGTTCCCGCAGGCGCCGATGCCGTCGTCATGATCGAATTCACCGAGCGTGCCGGAGACAACGTCACCTTCGAGCGCGCCACCGCCCCGGGCCAGAACATCGTCAAAAAGGGAAGCGAAGCCCATTCCGGAGACATCGCCCTCAAGCCGGGTCTCCGTCTCGGCTTCGCCGAACTCGCCCTAGCCGCGCAAGTCGGTGCCGCCGAACTGCTCTGCGCCCGCCGTCCGCGCGTAGCCATTCTCTCTACGGGAGACGAAGTCGTTCCCGTCGCCGAAAAACCCGGCCCCTTTCACATTCGCAACAGCAACAGCGTCTCCCTCGCCGCACAAGTCCGCCTCGCCGGCGGTGAACCCGTCCCCCTCGGCAACGCCCTCGACCGGGTAGACGACCTCGGCGCCAAAATCGAGCTTGGCCTCAAGGAAGATATCCTGGTTCTCTCCGGTGGCGTCTCCATGGGCAAATACGATCTCGTCGAAACCGTCCTGAAGTCCCTCGGGGCCGAATTCTATTTCGACGCCGTCGCCATCCGTCCCGGAAAGCCGGCGGTATTCGGCCGTTGCCGCGACACCTTTGTCTTCGGCCTTCCGGGGAATCCTGTCTCCACGATGGTTACGTTCCAACTCTTCGTCGCGCCTGCGATCGACGTGCTCGGCGGGGCCCGTCCGCGCCCGCTGCCGCTTCTTGAAGCCAACCTCACCAAGACGCTTCACGAAAAGCCCGGCCTCACCCACTTCCTCCCGGCTCATTTTGAATGGACCGGAATCTCTCCCGAAGTCTGGCCGCTCACCTGGCAAGGCTCCGGCGACATCGCCGCCCTGACCCACGCCAACTGTTTTATCGTCGTTCCGGCTGACCGCCAGGACATTCCCGCAGGAGAGAAAGTTTCCGTTCTGCCGCGCCTCGACGTAATCTAATTCCGTGTTTTTGTAGGGCCCGTCCTTCTGAGGTGCGCGTTTTGCATCCCGAACGGTTTTACGGGGCGGGCCGCTTCTACAATTCACAGAGGCCGAATTGCCAAAACTCTCTCACTACACCACCCGCGGCGAAGTCAGCATGGTCGACGTCTCCTCTAAGCCCGTCACCACCCGCACCGCCATTGCCCACGCCTTCGTCCGCATGTCTCCGAGAGTCCTCCGCGCCATCCGTCGCCTGAAAAACCCCAAAGGCAATCCCCTCGAAATCGCCCGCATCGCCGGCATCGCCGCCGCCAAGCGCACCGCTGAGTGGA
>WNFD01005285.1_pt1 | contig 12933 bp, 12 predicted proteins | sample 5400491 | NCBI WGS metagenome assembly WNFD01 (sample SAMN13153343, study PRJNA577476) | soil metagenome | isolation source: 120 cm saprolite under Douglas fir tree site 2 hole 2 replicate 2 | place: USA:California | collected 2015-04-18 | reverse complement strand
GATCCTTGATCACGGTCTCGAAACTCTCATAGACCTCGGACGACAGCAGATCCTTCAGCGCGCGGCGATCGCCGTTGGCGAACGCCAGCACAATCATCTCATAGGCGCTGCGTGCACCGCTGATGAAATGTCGCGGATCAAACGAGGAATCATTTGCAACAATGGCATCAAGTCCCTGGGCGAGCGGCGTACCGGGTTCAGCCAGGCCTTTCCAGCGATCGGAAGGCGGAACCACATCCGCCGTCGGCGCCAGCGGCGCCTGGTCGATCACAGCGCCCGGAATCGGGACCACATTATTGTCCTGCGCCCCCTGCGCCCCCTGCGCGACGTTGCGCGCAGCGCGATCGTAGGGCGGCCGCTCGTTTCCGGTGCGCTGTCCGAGGACATTACGCAGGCGCAGGAAGATGAAGACCGCCAGCGCCAGGAAGATGATGGTGTAAATATCCACGTCGCATTCGCTTTCTGATCTGCGCCGGTAACGGGTCCGGCGGTAGAGCGTTCCCTTGGGGAACGGCAGAGATTACATCATGGAAGGGTCTGCAGCATGTAGGCACGAAACTTGGCCCGGCCAATGGCGCACTTGGCATGAGGAGCCATGCCGGCGGCAATAGGCCCAAGTCAGTGCTCTTGCCCGTTCGCCACGGGGCGAATAGTAGCGCGTTTTCGCGGCGAGGGGAAACCCCCGATCATGCCTGGAAATCGCGCATATTCAACAATTTAGAGTACGCCGTCCGCGCCGGACCCGGCGGCATGGTCGCCACCTGCCGCGCTGGCCGATTCTTTGGGCGCGCGCGTACAAGCCTGAGGGCGATTGTCGTCCTTGTGGAATGAGGCGGGGCTATGATAGCCACTCGCCCGACAACGGCATTTTTGCCCTTTGAGCGAATTCGGACCCAAAACCGGTTCCCGCTCACCTTCGAACGTTCCAGGAGAGATTTCCATGACCAACGGCAACGGCGCGCCCCCTGAGGCGGCCCCTCCTCCCCAGTTGAACGTGCTGGCGCAATATACCAAAGACCTGTCGTTCGAAAATCCGAACGCGCCGGCTTCGCTTGCACCGCAACAGCAGCAACCTGCGATCAATATCCAGATCAACGTCGGTGCCAACAATATCGCCGAAAACGAATTCGAGGTGACGCTTTCGGTCGAGGGCAAGGCGGAAAACGCCGGTAAGGTGATGTTCAGCTTCGATCTCGCCTATGCCGGCGTGTTCCGGATTCTGAACGTACCGAAGGAAAATCTGCATCCGCTGGTCATGATCGAATGTCCGCGGCTGCTGTTCCCGTTCGCACGCGAAATCATTGCGACCGCGGTGCGCGACGGCGGTTTCCCGCCGCTGATGCTGGATCCGGTGGATTTTGTCGGTTTGTACCGCCAGAACCTGGAACGGCAAACTGCCGCCGCACAGACGGCGACGGCTAAACCGAGCTGAACCGCGCGCGTCCGGCTTCAATAAGTTACGCGCTCAGGAAATCGCCCCAGATCGGCTTGTCGCCCAGCGTGGCGACAAAGGCCCGATGCGCCGCGCGATCGTCCTCGGTGACCCGCGGCGCCAGCGGCACCAGGCGTTGCCGCCGCGGCATTTCGCCGTAGCCGGCTGCGCGGGTATCGCGACCCTCTGTCGCCAGGATCAATTGCGACTGCCGCGCCCCGATCAGATCGATGTAGACTTCTGCCAGAAGTTCGGCGTCCAGCAAGGCGCCGTGTTTGGTGCGACGGGAATTGTCGATCGCATAGCGCGAGCAGAGGTCATCGAGACGGTTCGACACCCCCGGATGTTTGCGGCGCGCCAGCAGAAGCGTGTCGACCAGCCGGTCGCGCGGGATCGACGGCCGCTTGATGCGGTCAAGCTCGGCGTTGATGAAGCCGATATCGAACGAGGCGTTGTGGATCACCAGCGGCGCGTCGGCGATGAATTCCAGGAACTCCTCGACCACGTGAGCGAACAGCGGCTTGTCGGCGAGGAACTCGCCGGAAAGACCATGCACCGCGAATGCTTCCGCCGGCATGTCGCGCTCCGGATTGAGATGCCGGTGAAAGGTCTGGCCCGTCGGCATGCGATTGAAAATCTCGACACAGCCGATTTCAACCAGCCGGTCGCCCCGTAGCGGGTCGAGGCCGGTGGTTTCGGTGTCGAGAACGATTTCGCGCATGAATTAAACCGCTGAGAGAATCAGGATCGCCGCCGCGGCATCTTAACAGCCTCGTTGAGAATGTCCCGGATTCGCAGGCGCACGGGGTCGAGTCCATCGGATGTATCCACCACGAAATCGGCGCGGCTGCGTTTTTCGGCGTCGGGCAGTTGCCGCGCGAGGATGGCATCGAGCTTTTCGCTGGTCATGTTGTCGCGCGCCAGGATTCGCTGGCGCTGAAGTTCCGGCGTGGTCGTGACCACCACCACCGCATCCACCCGTTTCTCGCCACCGGTCTCGAACAGCAATGGCACGTCGACCACCGCGACCGGTGCGCCGGACCGTTCGGCATCGTCCAGGAATTTTTGACGTGAGGCGCCCAGCATCGGATGAACGATCTGCTCCAGCCGCTTGATCGCCGCCGGATCATGCACCACGCGGGCCGACAGCTTGTTGCGATCGACTTTGCCGTCCACCGTCGTGCCGGGAAACGCCGCTTCGATGGCGGGCACGGCCTCGCCTTCGTATAACATGTGAACGGTGGCATCGGCATCGTAGACCGGGACACCGGCTTCCGCGAACAGCGTCGCGGTGGTCGATTTTCCCATCCCGATCGAGCCGGTCAGCCCAAGAACTATCATTCAAATATCGCCATTGGCTGCTACGTCAGGTTTCCCATTTGATCGTCATCATCCGCGAACGCGGATGATCCAGTATTCCGAAGCGCCAATGATCGACTACGGCGGCGCGGCATACTGGATGCCCGCCTTCGCGGGCATGACGGCGTGTGGTGTGCGCATGCACTGCATCCTTTACATCCCGAGCAACCGCTCGCTTCGCAGAAACGCGAGCAATGGCAGCAGCGGCAGACCGAGGATGGTGAAATGATCGCCTTCAATCCGTTCGAACAAATGAACCCCCAGCCCTTCGAGCTGATAGGCGCCGACACTTGAGCTAACAGCGCCGCCCGCTGCATCCAGATAGGCGTCAATCTCGGCCTCGCCAAGCCGCCGCATCGTCATCCCTGCGATGGCCACTGCCTCGAACAATATCTTGCCATCGCGCGCCACGGCAACGGCGGAGTGCAGTTCATGGCGCTGGCCGGCCAGCGCGCGCAATTGCCCGGCAGCCTGCGCGCGGCCGGCCGGTTTGCTGAAGAGACGTTCGCCGAGCGCCAGCGTCTGGTCCGCGCCGATAACAAATTTGCCAGGCTGCCGCGCCGATACCGAAAGCGCTTTCTCACGCGCCAGAAGCGAGGCGATCTCGCCAGGCGCTGAAAGGCCGGAAGCTTGCTGCACAGCCCGCTCGTCGATCTCGGCCGTCACGGCTTCAAAGCTAATGCCGGCATTGGTCAGCAGCGCCTGCCGCGCGCGGCTTTGCGAAGCCAGGATCAACGGAGATTTTCCGCGCCAGAGCGTCATTCCGCCAGCCGTTGCCGCTGCCTGTCCGTGAACAGTTTCAAGACGGCGGCGGCGGTTTCCTCGATCGATCGTCGCGTGACATCCAGCAGCGCCCAATTGAACTTGGCGCTCAATCGCCGCGCGAACGCGACTTCATCGGCGACGGCCTGACGATCGATATAGGTGTCGTTGTCCCGATCGCCCATGCTCAACAGCCGGTTCTGCCGAACCTGAATGAGCCGCTCCGGCGTCGCGTGCAGACTGACCACCAGCGGCTTTTTCAGGTCCACCAATTGGTGCGGGATCGCAATGCCCGGCACCAGCGGAACGTTCGCGGTGCGGATGCCGCGGTTGGCGAGATAGATCGAGGTCGGAGTTTTCGATGTGCGGGACACGCCGACCAGCACCACGTCGGCGTCTTCGAGGCCTTCGACGTGCTGGCCGTCGTCATGGATCATCGTGTAATTCAGCGCGTCGATCCGCTTGAAATATTCCGCATTCAGGGTGTGCTGCGCGCCGACCCGTCCCGTAGTGGCGGCGCCGAGATAGGCCTGAAACAATTGCATGACCGGGCCGATGATCGAAAGGCTCGGTATATTGATCTGCTGGCACTTGGCTTCCAATCGGCCGACCAGATCTTTCTCCAGCAAGGTGAAGAGCACGATGCCGGGGGCTTGCTCGATTTCATCCAGCACGCGGTCGAGCTGCTTCTGGCTGCGCACCAGCGGATAGACATGTTCGACCGGCGTCACGTTGGCATATTGCGCGGCCACGGCGCGCGCCACCGTGATCAGCGTCTCGCCGGTCGAATCAGAAACCAGGTGAAGATGAAAATAGTTGCCGATCGTAGGCACGGTGACCCCTGTGTATCCTGTGAATCGCTGTGGAGCGTACCCGACAGAATCGTGCGAGCGACGACGCATCGGGGATAACCCGGTTTTTTCTTCACAGGCCTCGAATGAGGATAAGTCCATTCAACGGCGGCAATGATAATGAGGTTATGTGGACTTGTCTCTTGATAAGCTGGCCATGACGCGACGCAAGTGCCTGAGCCGCGTAGTATTATTCAAATTGCCGAACGTAGCGGGAAATTTGTTGATGGATGTGAACAAGCCCGGGGAACTGGCGGACGTTTTTGTGTGGGCCCAATCCACCGCTACTTAGACTCAAACCTAAGATTCTAAAATTATTGTTTTAGAAAAGGACCGCTTGCGGAAAGGCTTCCGTTCGGGTCTGTAGGCGACATGCATTTCAACGCGATCGTTCGTCGAAACGTTCCGACGATGATCGGTTGAAAATTCCCCACCATCGCTGGCGAGTAGAAATTTCCGATGTACGAATGGATCAAGGCGCTGCATGTGATCGCCGTCATCGCGTGGATGGCGGGCATGCTGTATCTGCCGCGGCTGTTCGTTTATCACTGCGACGCGGAAGCTGGATCGAAGCAATCCGAAACCTTCAAGGTGATGGAACGGCTGCTGCTGAAGGCGATCATCAACCCGGCGATGATTGTGACCTGGCTGGCGGGACTTTACCTGGCCTGGGCCGGCCACTGGTTCTCGGCGGGCTGGTTGCATGGCAAGCTTCTGTTGGTGCTGATCCTGTCGGGCGTCCACGGTTTTTTTTCCCGTTGCGTCAAGGATTTCGCCGCCGATCGAAATCTGCGGCGCCAGAAATTCTACCGTCTAATCAATGAGGTACCGACGGTTCTCATGATCGGGATCGTAATCCTCGTGGTGGTGAAGCCGTTTTGACCAAGGCGGCCATCGACATCCGCAGCGCTGCGCCTCCTTGCGCAAAGCCGGCCGATTTTCTATATTACTGAAATCCCACCCCACGCAGGCGGATGTGGTTGCGTCCCGGCTTCCTCGTTGAACCGGCCGCCGCATCAGGTTTGAAGCCTCTCCGGCCCCTTCCTTGCTCAGACCTGCGGACCTTCTTTTCTGTCGTCCGCATTTTCTTAAAGCCACCTCGCAATCCCTCCCCGTTATTCCACAGGACCATCCCAATGCGGGAAATGAAACTCCAAGACCTCAAGGCTCAAACGCCGGCCGAGCTCGTCTCGTTCGCGGAAGAGAAAGGGGTCGAAAATGCCAGCACGATGCGCAAGCAAGAGCTGATGTTCGCCATTCTCAAACAACTCGCGATCCAGGAAACCGACATTATCGGCGAAGGCGTCGTTGAGGTTCTCTCCGACGGATTTGGATTCCTGCGCTCGCCGGACGCCAATTATCTGCCGGGGCCCGATGATATCTATGTCTCGCCGTCGCAGATCCGCCGCTTCGGACTTCGCACCGGCGACACCATCGAAGGCCACATTCGCAGCCCGAAAGAAGGCGAACGCTATTTCGCGCTGCTCAAGGTCAACACGCTGAATTTTGAAGACCCCGAGAAATCCAAGCACAAGGTCAATTTCGACAATCTGACGCCGCTGTTTCCCGATCAGCGCTTCCGGCTCGAGCTGGAAGACCCGACCAGAAAAGATCTTTCGGCGCGGGTGATCGACATCGTCGCTCCGATCGGCAAGGGCCAGCGCGCACTGATCGTGGCGCCGCCGCGCACCGGCAAAACGGTGCTGATGCAAAACATCGCGCACTCGATCACGGCCAATCACCCGGAGTGCTATCTGATCGTGCTGTTGATCGACGAGCGTCCGGAGGAAGTCACGGACATGCAGCGTTCGGTGAAGGGCGAAGTCGTCTCGTCCACCTTCGACGAGCCGGCGGTGCGTCACGTCCAGGTCGCCGAGATGGTGATCGAGAAGGCCAAGCGGCTGGTCGAGCACGGCCGCGACGTGGTGATCCTCCTGGACTCGATCACGCGCCTCGGCCGCGCCTACAACACCGTGGTGCCGTCATCGGGCAAGGTGCTGACCGGCGGCGTCGACGCCAATGCGCTGCAGCGACCGAAACGCTTCTTCGGCGCCGCGCGTAACATCGAGGAGGGCGGCTCGCTCACCATCATCGCGACCGCGCTGGTCGATACCGGCAGCCGCATGGACGAAGTGATCTTCGAAGAATTCAAAGGCACCGGCAATTCGGAATTGATTCTCGACCGCAAGGTTTCCGACAAGCGCACCTTCCCCGCGATCGACATCTCGCGCTCCGGCACCCGCAAGGAAGAGCTGATTACCGATCCGCAACTCCTCAAGAAGATGTACGTGCTGCGCCGGATTCTCAATCCGATGGGCACGATGGATGCGATCGACTTCCTGCTCGACAAGCTGCGCAACACCAAAAACAACTCGGAATTCTTCGAGTCGATGAATACCTGAGCTGTCCCGCTGGAATTGAAGAGGGCGCCTTCGCGTGAGCGGGGCGCCTTTTTCGTGCCTGGTGCAACGCGCCTTGCGCCTATGGATGTTCGTACTATGTTCTTCAGCGCTGCTGGGGCTTTTTTTGAAATGCACAGCGACGCCGAGCCGCAGGGTGAGGGATTGTCACCGGTCGGCGGCACGCAGTATCCCGCGCTTTGAATTCTGGTGACGCCGGTCTAGGCCTATTGTCCGATCGGACCCGGGCGCAGCGCCGGACCAGTGCCGTCAAAATTTCGTTGGCTTCTGAAGCAGGCCCCGGAGCGAGTAGTCGATGCATCCGCGTGAGCAAACCATCTTCGCGTTGTCATCGGGCCGGCCTCCAAGTGCCATTTCAATTGTCCGAGTCTCCGGGTCCGAGGCCGCGACGGCGCTCACCCTACTCGCCGGAAAAATTCCGCTGCCGCGGATAGCGACGCGAGCGCTGCTGCGTGATGGCCATCAGCAGCCGATCGACGATGCGGTGGTGCTTTGGTTTCCGGGCCCGGCAAGCGCGACTGGAGAGGACGTCGCCGAGTTTCACGTCCACGGCGGGCGCGCAGTTCTGGCGGCCTTGTTCGCGGCGCTCTCGGCGCTCGACCATATGCGCACGGCGGAGCCGGGTGAATTCACCCGGCGTGCGTTCGAGAACGGCAAGCTCGACCTCACCGAGGCCGAGGGTCTCGATGATCTGATCCACGCCGACACCGATCGTCAGCGCAGTCAGGCGCTGCGTCAGTTGAAGGGATTGCTCGGCGATCGAGCGCGTGACTGGCGCGCGCAGATCATCGAAGCCTCCGCGCTGATCGAAGCTGGAATCGATTTCTCCGACGAAGGTGATGTGCCCGCAGAACTGATCGCGCCGGCGCTTGCCAAGATCAAAACGCTGCTCGGTGAAATCCAGCAAGTGCTGGTGGATCAGGGGCGCAGTGAACGGCTGCGCGAGGGACTGATCGTTGCGATCGCAGGTCCCCCGAACGTCGGCAAGTCGACGCTGATGAATCAGTTGGCGCGTCGCGAGGTGGCGATCGTCTCGCCGCATGCCGGCACCACGCGCGACATCATCGAAGTGCAGCTCGATCTCGACGGCTATCCGGTGACGGTGATCGACACCGCCGGCATTCGCGACACGGACGATCCGGTGGAGCGGGAAGGCGTGCGTCGGGCCCGGGCGCGCGCGGCGGAAGCGGACCTGGTGTTGTGGCTGGTCGATGCGACGCACGAAAAAAATTTGGACGAAGGTGCTGCGCCGGTGTGGCTCGTGCGTAACAAGATCGATCTCGACGTTGTCGAATCCGATGCGGCAAGTCTGCGACTCGATGCGGCGATTCCCCGACGACCCGCCGGCGTTTCGAAGCAGGGACGGACCAGCGCTAACTTTGCAATCTCAGCAAGTCGGGGCGATGGAATTGCAGAATTGATCTCAGCCCTGGTCGGCTTCGCGCAAAGTTATTTTGGCTCGGGGGAGGGCGGCCTGATCAGCCGCGAGCGGCAGCGTAAATTATTGGAGCAGACAGTGGTCTCGCTCCGGCGCAGCATCAGCGTCATCGAACAAGGCGAGGAGCTGGCCGCGGAAGACTTGCGGATCGCGGCTCGGTCATTGGGCCAGCTCTTGGGCCGGGTCGATGTGGAAGACCTGCTCGATGTGATCTTCCGCGATTTTTGTATAGGTAAGTAGGAATGTCTTATTAACCTTAACGAAACGTTTCACGCAAAACCGTTTCACGTGAAACAATGTGCCTGCGTCGCGCCGCTCATGAGCGGATGTTTCACGTGAAACATTCTGGCGCGAACTTACATCTTCCGGGTTTCCTCGCTCCGCGATAAAAGCCCGCATGATCGCTCAGCCGAAGTCTTACGACGTCATCGTTATTGGAGGCGGCCACGCCGGCTGCGAGGCCGCGAGCGCAGCCGCGCGCATAGGAGCCGTGACTGTATTGGTGACGCATCGCTTTGCGACCGTTGGCGCGATGTCCTGCAATCCGGCAATCGGTGGTCTCGGCAAGGGCCATCTGGTCCGCGAGGTCGATGCGCTGGATGGGCTGATGGGCCGGGTGGCAGATGCCGCCGGCATTCAGTTTCGCATGCTCAATCGTCGCAAGGGTCCGGCAGTGCGGGGTCCGCGTGCCCAGGCCGATCGCAAGCTCTACGCCGCGGCCATGCAGGTCGCGATCCGCGAGACCGCCAATCTCAGCGTCATCGAAGGCGAGGCCGATGATCTGATTGTCTCCAACGGCCGCGTCACTGGGGTCCGTCTGGCCGATGGCGTTGAGCTGGCCGCGGGCGCCGTCGTCATCACCACCGGGACTTTCCTGCGCGGGTTGATCCATCTCGGCGAAAGAAACTGGCCGGCCGGCCGCGTCGATGAAGCGCCGGCGATGGGACTTTCAAAGTCCTTCGAGCGCGCCGGCTTTACGCTTGGGCGGCTGAAGACCGGCACGCCGCCGCGGCTCGATGGCCGCACCATCGATTGGTCGGCGGTGGAAATGCAGCCCGGCGACGATCCGCCCGAACCGTTTTCGGTGATGACCGATCGCATCACCACGCCGCAGATCCAATGCGGCATTACCCGAACTACGCCAGCGACCCACGACGTGATCCGCGCCAATGTGCATCGCTCGCCGATGTACTCCGGCCAAATCAAGAGCAGCGGTCCGCGCTATTGTCCGTCGATCGAGGACAAGATCGTTCGCTTCGGCGATCGCGACGGACACCAGATCTTCCTCGAGCCGGAAGGGCTCGACGACACCACGGTCTACCCCAACGGCATCTCGACCTCGCTGCCGGAAGAAGTGCAGTTGGTTATTCTGGCGACCATTCCCGGTCTTGAGCGGGTGCGGATGGTACGGCCGGGCTATGCCATCGAATACGACCATGTCGACCCGCGCGAGCTCGATCCGACCTTGCAGACCAAGCGTCTGCCGGGTCTGTTCCTGGCCGGGCAGATCAATGGCACCACCGGGTATGAAGAGGCGGCGGCGCAGGGACTCGTCGCCGGCCTCAACGCGGCATTGGCCGCTGGCGGCGCCGACGCCATCGTGTTCGATCGCGCCGACGGCTATCTCGGTGTGATGATCGACGATCTGGTGACGCGCGGCATCACCGAGCCGTACCGGATGTTCACCTCGCGGGCCGAGTACCGGCTGACCCTGCGCGCCGACAACGCCGATCAGCGCCTGACCGATAAGGGCATGGCGCTGGGCTGCGTCGGGCAGGCGCGCTCGATCCGTCACGGCACCAAGATGGCAGCGCTCGATACCGCCAAGGCGTTGGCGAAATCATTGACGCTCACGCCGAATGAAGCCGCGAGATATGGACTGGCGCTGAACCGCGACGGGGTCAGGCGCTCGGCGTTTGAGTTGCTGGCTTATCCTGAGATCGGCTGGGAAGAGCTGCGGGGCGTCTGGCCGGAGCTGTCGGCCATCGACCCAGGGATCGTGATCCATCTTGAGATCGATGCCAAATACGATGTCTATCTCAAGCGACAGATTGCGGACGTCGATGCCTTCCGCCGCGACGAGGGTTTGATCCTGACCGACGTCGACTACGCCGACGTGCCCGGACTCTCCAACGAGGCCCGCTCGAAACTCGAGGCGGCGCGGCCGCGCACGGTGGGGCAGGCGGGCCGCCTCGATGGTTTGACGCCGGCGGCGCTGGGTATCCTGGCGGCGTATCTGCGGCGAGAAGCGCGACGGAAGAATTCGGCGGTGACAGCGTAAAACGTTTCACGTGAAACAGGGTGGCTTGTTTTTTCTTCGGTCCCTATCTCCGTCTTTGTTTGCGGAGCGCCCCCACCCCGACCCTCCCCCGCAAGCGGGAGAGGGAGCAGGAAGCATCGCGCGTGAACTGCAGGCACAGTCCTTCCCCCTCGGCAGTGGGGATCCTGGCGGCGTATCTCCGGCGAGAAGCGCGACGGAAGAATTCGGCGGTGACAGCGTAAAGCGTTTCACGTGAAACAGTGTGGCTCGTTTTTTCTTCGGTCCCTATCTCCATCTTTGTTTGCGGAGCGCCCCCACCCCGACCCTCCCCCGCAAGCGGGAGAGGGAGCAGGAAGATCGCGCGTGAACTCCAGGCACGATCCTTCCCCCTCGGCAGTGGAGGTCTCTGCCGTCCAACCCGTCGAAGCGAACTCCCTCTCCCGCTTGCGGGGGAGGGTCGGGGTGGGGGCCTTCTTCAGACCGCGGATTTCAAATTTGTTGGATACCTTGCTGGTGCCGGCGTATCACTTCCGTCTCGATCGGTTGCTCAAACGAATGGCCCGAAAGAAAGTGAATGCCTGAAGCTCATGGCTCAACGATCGCAGCCGTCTCCCACCCAGCCTGGGTCCACCGCCGACAAAGCTACGGCGCTGAAGCTCACTCCCGTTTCACGTGAAACAGAGTTGCGGCTGGATCGGTATGTCGACCTGCTATTGGAGTGGCAGGCGAAGACCAATCTCGTGGCGCCGTCGACGCTTCCACATCTGTGGACCCGGCATATCTCCGATTCGCTGCAGCTCCTCACGCTCGCTCCATCGGCCAAAATCTGGGTCGACCTCGGCAGCGGTGGAGGATTTCCCGGCGTGGTGCTGGCCTGCGCACTGGCGGAGACATCGGGCGCGACGGTCCATCTGGTCGAGCGCAACGCCAAGAAGGCTGCCTTCCTGCGCGAGGCGCTGCGCGTTACGGCGTCACCCGGGATGGTGCATTTGGCCGAAATCGAGGATAGTGTGGATAGAATCGTCGGCAAGGTCGATTGCGTGACCGCGCGGGCGGTGGCCCCGTTACACCAGCTTATTGGTTTCGCGGAACCGTTGGTGAGAAGGGGCGCGAAAGCTCTGTTTCTCAAGGGCCAAGATGTAGAGGCCGAATTGACGGAAGCTACTAAATATTGGAATATCAAGCCGCAACTGCACTCCAGCCGCACGGGCGGACAGGGCTGGATTGTCGAGCTCGACCGCATCGAGCGGCATAACCCGTCCGCGACAGCACATGGCACCCGCGCATGACCGTAATTGATCAGGTTTATCAAGAGGATAAGGTCGAACCTCCGGCCCACCATCCGCGCATCCTGGCGCTGGCGAATCAGAAGGGCGGCGTCGGCAAGACCACCACAGCTATCAATCTCGGCACAGCGCTGGCCGCCATTGGTGAAAATGTGCTGATCGTCGATCTCGATCCGCAGGGCAATGCGTCGACCGGACTCGGTATCGATCGCCGCAATCGTAGCTGCTCGACCTATGACGTGCTGATCGGCGAGGCGCCGTTGCGCGACGCTATCGTGCCGACCGCGGTGCCGCGGCTGCACATCGCAACTTCGACAATGGATCTTTCAGGTCTCGAACTTGAGCTGGGCTCGACCCGCGACCGCGCGTTTCGCCTGCGCAATGCGATCGCGGGATTGAACACCAGCGTCACGCCGGACTCCGACTACACCTATCTGCTGGTCGATTGTCCGCCGTCGCTCAATCTTCTCACCGTCAACGCGATGGCGGCCTCGGACGCGATCCTGGTCCCGTTGCAGTGTGAGTTCTTCGCGCTGGAGGGGCTGTCGCAATTGCTGCAGACGGTGGAGCAGGTGCGCTCGACCCTCAACCCTGGCCTGTCGATCCACGGCATCGTGCTGACCATGTTCGACTCGCGCAACAATTTGTCGAACCAGGTTGTCGCCGATGTCAGGCAGTTCATGGGAGCCAAGGTCTACGACACCATGATCCCCCGCAACGTCCGCATCTCCGAGGCGCCGTCCTACGGCAAGCCGGTGCTGGTGTACGATCTCAAATGCGTCGGCAGCGAAGCCTATCTCAAGCTCGCGACCGAAGTGATCCAGCGCGAGCGCGAACTGCGCGCGCATTGAACGCAGAACCGTAGGGTGGGCAAAGCGAAGCGTGCCCACCAAGATGTTTCGCGGTTGGACGATGGTGGGCACGGCGCAGAGAGCGCCTTTGCCCACCCTACGGTCTACTCCGGCGAAGCCGAGATTGTGATTCCGGAGCAGTTAAGTTGAATCCAAGGGAGCTGGCGATGGCCGACGATGCGCGTTCGCGATTGGGCCGCGGTCTTGCAAGTCTGATCGGGGATGTCGGCGGCGAAGCCAAGCATCAGGACCGGCCGCGGACCCAGCGCAAGGT
>WNFD01015445.1_pt1 | contig 12934 bp, 13 predicted proteins | sample 5400491 | NCBI WGS metagenome assembly WNFD01 (sample SAMN13153343, study PRJNA577476) | soil metagenome | isolation source: 120 cm saprolite under Douglas fir tree site 2 hole 2 replicate 2 | place: USA:California | collected 2015-04-18 | reverse complement strand
AGGGACCACCGTGCAGATGACCAACTACTACCCGTCCTCGGGTGCGAACGGAATCGATCTGGCAGTGCGCTTCGATGCCGCGACCTTCGCCACTGCGGCCCCCGCACAGACTTTCCAGATCAAGGCCGCGCCGACTCCGACGTCCTGCGCTTTCCTCTACACCGCCGCGCCATCCACGACCCAGCCCGCGACAGTCGCGACGGCGGTGACCACCGGCTGCTGAGTCCCTGACACAGGTCAGCGTCGAGCCGGCAGCGCCCGGATTTCGAGCGTAAGGATCTTGACAGGGACGAAGAGAATCGGAACCCCATGCGCTTGGTCTGCAAGGAATAGGCACGGGAATTGACTTGCACTAGGATTCGCAATAAGGGTGGAAAGCCCCCGCAGAGCTTGTGTATAATCAGATCGGGCGTTAAGTTGAGCCTGTAAGCTATTAAATCAGAGAGGTAAACGAAAATGAAGAATCAAACGCGTGGCTTCACGCTGATCGAGCTGATCGTGGTGATCCTGATTCTCGGCATCCTCGCGGCCATCGCGGCGCCGAAGTTTATCGATCTGACCGGGCAGGCCCGCATAGCCGCGCTGAACGGCTTGCGCGCGGCGGTCAGTTCCGCCGCGACAGGGACCACCGTGCAGATGACCAACTACTACCCGTCCTCGGGTGCGAACGGAATCGATCTGGCAGTGCGCTTCGATGCCGCGACCTTCGCCACTGCGGCCCCCGCACAGACTTTCCAGATCAAGGCCGCGCCGACTCCGGCGTCCTGCGCTTTCCTCTACATCGCCGCGCCATCCACGACCCAGCCCGCGACAGTCGCGACGGCGGTGACCACCGGCTGCTGACCGGCGGTCGCAACTAACCGACTCCCAATCGAATGGAAGGGCGGGTGCCGCAAGGTGCCCGCCCTTTTTGTTTCCAAGGCTGCGGGGTTGACGAAACAGGGTCGGGACCGCGCCTCCGCGGGCCGGCTCGCGAACGCGGCTTTACTCTCCGGGAGCTGATCATCGTGATGCTTATCGTCGGAATCATTTCGGCGATCGCGCTGACCAGGACGGGCAACGACCCGGTGATGCTGGCGACGCAGGTCGATCAGTTGGCAGGCGACATCCGTTACGTGCAGGCGCTTGCGATGACTCAGGGGCAGCGTTACATCATCAGCTTTCCTTCGGGCACCAGCTACCGATTTCTCGATTCCGGGGGCAACCCCGTAGTGCATCCGGCCAATGGATCCAACGCGGCGATTACCTTGGCATCCGGGGCCACGCTGGCGCTGGCGGCGACCGCTCCGGCCGGCAATGCGCTGGGATTCGATGGACGCGGGACTCCATACAGTGTCACGACTCCAGCGACTTTCAACGGGGCTCTTACGGCGCAGGCAACCGTCACCTTGAGCAAGGGAGGCGCGAACCAGTCGGTCACGGTCACGCCCGAGACCGGGAAAGTGACGCCGCCATGACGGCATGGCCAGCGATAGTGCGCAGACGCGGATTCACGCTGGTGGAGATGGTGGTTTTCATCGTGATCGTCGGCGTTGCGGCGGTCGCGTTGTTCCAGACGTTCGGGCAGACGCTCCCGCGCAGCCCGACGCCGGCGCAACTGGTCCAGGCCACCCAGCTCGCGCAGGAGCGCATGGAGCTGATTCTCGGACGCCGCGGCGTGGCCAGCTACGCCGCGCTGAACGATCCTTGCGTAGGCGGCACGCCGCCCGCTATCTGCACCACCACCTTTGGCTACGTCGTAACGGTCGCCGGCATCAACGCGCCACCACCGGTGCCAGTCGCGTGGAACGGCAATCCGACTGCGGATTTCAAGCTCATAACCGTTACGGTAAGCCTGGGCGGCACACAGCTCGCGCAAAGCGACGCAGTCGTGGCGAACTATTGAAGAGCATGGTGCGAACTGCTCATATCGCTCTGCACGCCCGCGGTTTCACGCTGATCGAGGTGATCATCACCCTCGTGATCGCCGGGGTGCTGGCGACTATCGGCGCGACGCTCCTGAGCAGCGGCTTTCGCAGCTACTTCCTGGGACGCGAATTGGCACAGGACGCGGCACAGGGAACGCTCGCGCTGGAGAGAATGACGCGCGATCTGCGTACCGCACGGTCTGCCGCGGACCTCACCACAATCGGCGCGTCGACCATCACCTTTGTCGATGTCGACGGGAATACGATCAGCTACGCCCTTTCGGCCGGTTCGGTGACGCGCAGCCAGAACGGCGGCACGGCGCAGCCCCTGGCTGCCAATGTCAGCAGCCTGGCGTTCACCTATCTGCAGAACGACGGCCAGACCACGGCGGCATCCGCTGCGACGGTCTGGTACATCGCCGCCGCGGTGACCGTGACCTCGCAAAACGTGGGCACGACATTCCGCGGAACGGTGAAGCCGGCGAGCTTTTGACATGAAGACATTCCAGCTTCAGCGCGGCCAGTTTCTCGTGGCGGGCATCGTGCTGATCGTGGTGATCGCGCTGATGATCGCGACCCTCGGCTATCTTTATGTTTCGGGCGAGAGTGCGGGCACTCTGCATGGCCAGTCCGAGCGGGCGTACTTCGCCGCGCGGTCGGGAATCGAATATTCGAGCGGCCAGTACTTCAACGGCAGCGCGTGCAGCTCCCTGAATAACGCCGCTGTCCCGGTGGGCGGCCCGGCGGTTACCTTCACCCTGACCCCGACCCTGTACGCTCCTCTAACGCTAACTGCAACCACGGCCGCTCTTACGGCTGCGTCCACGACCGTTCCAGTCACCAGCGCGGCCCTCTACGCGCCCTATGGCCGGCTCCTCATCGACTCCGAGCTGATCAACTACACGAGCAGAACTGGCACGAATTTCAACGGACTCACGCGAGGAGTGGGCGGCACCACGGCGGCAGCTCACGCTGCTGGCGTCACCGTTTCGCAGAACCTGTGCATCGTCAGCTCGACGGGTGCTGCCGGCAACGCCAAGCGCGTCGTCGAAGGCGCGCTCGGCGCCGGAACGACGGCGGCCCCGGGCGCCCTGGGGACGATGGGTGCCGACGCAATGGTGGTGTACGCGAAGGGCACCGCGCTTACTGGCGGCGGTTTCGACAACAACGTCTACTACAGACTCTGGGACAGTTCGGTGAATAACTGGGGTGCGGAGCAAACGGCCCAACAGGTGAGCGCGAATTCCAGCCCCGCCTTCATCGTCGTACGATTCGCGCGCACCCGGAACGAAGCGATCATGGGCGTGCTGGACGGCAACAGTCAGCTCTTCATCCAGGTATGGAACGGCCGCAGCTGGACGATTCCCGCCGGAGGCGGCCCGCTTCAGACCGCATCAACCAACACTGCTCGCACGTTTCAAATCGCCTACGAATACACCTCGGACATCGCGCGGATCGTCTATCAAGACGGTTCCCGCGATCCCCAATATGCGACCTGGAACGGCACCACACTGACCGCCAACGGCATGATACTTCCCCCGAGCGGTACCTACCCGACCCAGAACCCCCCAACAAGGCACCTCTGGTTCCGGCTTGCGCCGCGCAACGTGGCTGGCAGCAATGAGATTCTCCTGATGTCGCTCGACTCCCGTCGGGACACCTATGGCCTGCGCTGGACAGGTGCCGCTTGGAACAACATGGGGGACAACGGCCGCTGGGATACCAACGTAACCAACGCAAACATGCGCGAGGCTATCGATGTCGCGTGGCAGTCAAACGGCACACTCGCGGTTTTCGCTTATGGGGGTGGCACTGCTCAGCAAATCGGGTATCGAACCTGGGACGCCGGCACTGCCACCCTGACTCCGACCGGGAACGGCTCCGCCAGCTCGTTCGCAACACTAACGTTCCCGGGAGGGTACGGCAGTGTAGCCTTCGAGTGGCTTCGGCTTTATCCCGATCCCAACAACAACATTCTAGCGATGCTCCAGACTGCCAATGCCGGAACACGTCCGTGGAAAGCGACACGTCGCGCAGCTTCGATTTCGCCTGGGAAGAGCGGCCAGCGGCTTCCGGCAAAGGCTGGCTGCTCTGGGGCTCACAGGGCGCTGCGGGAATCCAGACAAAGTATTTCACTTCGACCGCTACCTGGGGTGCAGCGAGCACGGTGCGGCAACGGACGCTGTTGATGCAGGCGGGCACGCTATCGCCTTCGGGCCGGTTTGTCGCAGGCGCCTATCAGTCCGCTTCGGCGCCGACGAGCAATGATATCGAATCAGTGACGACGACCGGGGGCGGGGCAGCGTGGCCGAACGCGGCGACTACGCTCTGGGCCGGCGCGACGACCGTGCAACAGGGTGAGCGCGTCTTCGTCGTGACGCGGGAAGGAAACCGAATCAACACCGGCGCAAGCGGTACGGGAGTCGTATCCATCCTGCAGACTCAGGAAGTCGTTCCTTAGCGAGGGTACCCGAGCCGGCGTGGTCGACAGGACTCGCCCTAAGAAAAGTCATTGACAACAATACCTTATTCATATAACTTGAAGTTAAGCATGATTCAGGGAGAGGGTATTGCTGGGTTTGTTCAGCAAATCGACGCAGGGCTCAGGTCTTCTGGCTGTCGCAATCGAGCCGGAGGCGATCAAATTTGCCCACGTGCGAGCGGGCAACCGCCAACGACCCGTTGCGACGCGTTGGTGGAGCGTTTCCTGTTCCCCGTCTGAGCAGGAGGGTTCGCTGCAGAGGGAGACGAAGGAGCACGGACTGGCCCGTTTCACATGCACGACGCTCCTTGAACCCGCGGACTACCAGATACTGATGGTGGAACCTCCCAAGGTTCCGGCAGACGAGCTCAAAGCCGCGATTCGCTGGCGGATCAAGGATCAGCTCGAATATCACATCGACGACGCAACGGTCGATGTGTTCGAAGTGCGTGCGGAGGGAGACCCCAAAGGGTCGGCGAGAGCCATGTATGCCGTCGCTACCCGCAACGAGGTGGTGCAGAAACGAATCACCCTGTTTCAGGATGCGCGCATCCCGCTCAAGGTCATAGACATCCCGGAAATGGCGCAGCGCAATGTCGCTGCATTGTTCGAGTCCCAGGACAAGGCGACCGCGATGCTGGCGTTTTCGCCTTGGGGGGGATTGTTGACGATCTCGTTCCGTGGCGAACTGCTTCTCACGCGGCGCCTCGAGGTCACGTCGGTGCAGCTGGGACAAAGGGAACACGGCGACCATTACCGCGAGCGCGTTGCGACCGAGATCACCCGGTCGCTCGATATTTTTGACCGACAGCGACTCAGCGTCGGGGTGGGCGAGCTGCTGCTCGCTCCCCTCCCGCAGGACCCGGAACTCGAGCAATTTCTCCACGGCAAGCTTTACGTGCCGGTGGTGGTGGCGGCGTTGCCCCAGGTCATGGATTTTTCCGACGGCGGCGAGCCGACGCCCGAGGAGCAGTGGGAATATTTTTACTTGTTCGGAGCGGCGCTGCGGGTCGAGGAGAAGACGCTGTGAGCCAGCAGATTAATCTTTTCGATCCGCAGTTCCTCGAGAAAAAGAAATACTTTTCCACGGTGGCGATGACCCAGGCGATCGGACTGATCGTGTTGGGTATGGCGCTCTTCTACGCCTTTGCCTTCTGGCAGGACAGGAACCTGGCTCGCGCGCCTACGAACAGCAGAAGCAGCAGTTCACCAAAGTCACTGCGGAGCTCAGCCCGGAAAAACGCGAAGGGCAACTCGAACAGGACCTCAAGAGCATCGAAGCGGCGATCGCCTTGCGCCAGTCGCTGCTGCGCGAGCTTGGAACGGGCGGTTCATCCGGACCTGCCGGGTACTCGGAATACCTCCGCGCCTTTGCGCGGCAAACCGTGCGGGGCCTCTGGCTCACGAGCATACAGATCGCAGAAGGGGGCGCTCAGCTGACCATGAGCGGCCGGGCCCTGCAGGCGGATCTCGTCCCGGTCCTCATCGGGCGACTCAAGCAGGAATCCGTGCTTCGAGGGCGACCGCTCGAGGCCCTGGCGATTACCCGGAGCACCGCGGGAAAGGACCCGGTTCGCACGATCGCGGAATTCACCGTGACTTCGCAGGGATTTCCCGAGCCTGGAAACGCCCCCGCCGCATCCGGGAGGGCGAGGCCCTAGCCATGCGCTTGCCGGCGCCTTTGCAGCGTTACGCCGATCGCCTCGACGCGATGAGCCTGCGCGAGCGCGTGCTCATATTCCTCGCGGCCGCCGTCATCATCGTCGCGATCGCCGACAACGCGCTCTTCGAGCCCATTCTGCGGCGACAGAAGGCCAATTCGCAGAGAATTCAGCAGCAAGAGGACGAAATTCGCACCATGCGGACGCAGGTGCAGGCGTACGCCCAGGCAAGAACGGGCGACAGCGTAAATGCGAAGCGGCGGCTGCTGGAAAAGCGCAAGCTCGACCTCGCCGCGCTCGACCGGGAGCTCGCCGCAGGACAAGGCGAGCTGGTTCCGCCCGAACGCATGGCAAAAATGCTCTCTGAGATCGTGAAGCGAAATCCCGACGTCGAGCTCATCAGCCTTCGTTCGTTACCTGCGACCGGATTGACCCAGTCGCTCACGCCGATAGCGGGTTCCGCGCCGAGCGGACTCGCGTTGTACCGGCACGGAATCGAGATCGCGGTGTCGGGAAGCTACCTGAAAATGCTGAACTACGTCGGCCAGCTGGAGCGCCTGCCCGCTAAGATCATGTGGGGCAACATGGAGCTGCAGGGTACTTATCCCTTGGTCACGCTGAAGATCACGTTTTATACGTTCAGTCCGGATAAGACATGGCTGCTTATCTGACGCTGAGTTTCGCGCTCATCGTCTCGCTCGGCGCGCAGCGCAGCCTTGCGCAAGGACTGAGCGATCCCACCCGGCCTCCGCCGGAAGTTTTCGGCGGATCCGCCGACGGGTACGAGCCTGCGGCGAGCTCGTCGCCCGCGCAAGTCGTGATCATCTCGAAAGACCGGCGCCAGGTGACGATCAATGGCCGGACGGTCAACCTCGGCGAGCGCTACGGGAACGCCACTGTGGTGAAGATCACGGACGAGGAGATCGTATTGCAGCGACCCGAGGCGACCGAAACCATCAAGCTCTATTCTTCGGTCCATCGCAAGAGACACTGGCCTGCCGCGCGGGCTGACAACGCCGGCAAGCAGGAGGAGGAGAACCGTGAAGCGAACTAGCCTCGCCGCGATAGCGGCTGCCCTGCTTGGTTCCTGCGCCCCATTCCACGTGGATCAGTCCGTGATTTCCGAGATCGAGAGCGCCACGGCGCAAAAGGGGAGCCAGCCGAACGCCGTGCGCGAGGCGCTGCTTCCGCCGCTTCGCGCGGAGATGCCCAAAGTACCCGGGGCGCCTGTGGAGCCGCGCTTCGATCTCGTCGTCAATACCGCGCCCGCGCAGCAGGTGTTCATGTCGATCGTTTCCGGGACTCGCTACAGCATGATCGTGAATCCCGCGGTGAGCGGGACTCTCTCGCTCAACCTCAAGGACGTCACGGTGCGGGAGGCATTGGAAGCCATCCGGGAAGTCTACGGTTATGAGTTTCGAATCGACGGCACCCGCATTTATGTCGAATCGGCCGGACTGCAGACCCGCGTATTCCAGGTGAATTACCTGATCGGCCTGCGTTCGGGCCGCAGCGACGTGCGGGTGAGCTCCGGCGCGATCTCGGGCCCCGCACAGGGGGGCGGGGGCGCGGCCATACCCGCCGGGGCGGCAGCACCCGCAACGCCGGGGCAGGCTACCTCACCGGCGTTGGGCGCGTTCGGCCTGAGCTCCATAGCGACCGCCTCCTTGGACGCGAGCCGCGTATCGATGGTTTCACAGAGCGATTTCTGGAACGAGATTACGTTCGCGCTTCGGGCCCTGATCGGCACAGGGCCGGGTCGAAATCTCGTGGTCAGCCCGCAGTCCGGCGTCATTGTCATCCGTGCGATGCCCGACGAGCTGCGCAGTGTCGAGAAGTATCTCAAGGCGATGCGCCTGTCGGTCGAGCGCCAGGTGATGATCGAGGCCAAGGTCGTCGATGTGACGCTGAACAACGCCTATCAGGCCGGAATCAATTGGGCGGCCTTTCCGAACAGCCATCGCATCACCGCCGGCGTGTTCGGGTCGAACACCCAGCTTGGAACCACGGGCAACCTGTCCACTGGAAACGCGGCGATAACCGTCGATCCCGCCGGGCGTACCTTGGCAACGGGCGTTCTGGGAACCGGCCTGGCGGGTACTGCCGTATCGGCGGCAGGCGCGGTGGGCGCTGGGGTGTTTGGGCTCGCTGTTCAGACCAAGGATTTCGCTGCTTTGCTCCAGTTTCTGGATTCGCAAGGAAACGTCCAGGTCTTGTCCAGCCCGCGGGTTGCGGCGCTCAACAACCAGAAAGCGGTCCTGAAGGTGGGAACGGACCAGTTCTTCGTGACCAACGTCACGGGAACTCCCGTGCAGACCGCTGGCGGTGTGACGACCGCCATCCAGTTGACTCCGACTCTCAACTCATTCTTTTCTGGGGTATCTCTGGACATCACACCGCAAATCGACGAGGACGGGAATATCTTTCTGCACATTCATCCGCTGGTCAGCAACGTGGTGCAGCAGGATCTCACGTTCAATTTCGGAGGCGTCGCCAACGCCGCGGACACCACGCTTCCCCTGGCGAGGAGCTCCATCAACGAAACCGATACCATTGTCCGCGTCCAGGACGGAAACATCGTCGCCTTGGGCGGACTGATGAAGGTCGATGTCGCGAACGACCGTTCCGGCATTCCCTTGCTCCAGGATATCCCGGGCGTCGGCGGCCTGTTCGGGAATACCACCCGGACCAGGACTAAAAGAGAACTCGTCATCCTGCTGAAGCCGACCATCATCAAGAGCGAGAGGGACTGGGAGGAGGGCATCCAACAGACGCGCGACCGGATTCAGAACCTCGGGAGCGAGGGGCGGCTCTCCCCGTTCGAGAGACCGTAGTGATCTATCTCTCCCACTTCGGCCTGCGCGAGCCCCCGTTCGGGATCACTCCCGACACGAGCTTCTTCTACGCGTGCGCGAGCAGCCAGGAAGCCCTGAACACGCTGCTCGTCGCCGTCGCGAATGGCGAGGGCTTTCTCAAGATCACCGGCGAGGTGGGTACGGGAAAGACGCTGTTGTGCCGCAAGTTCCTTGCCACGCTGGACGACAACTGGGGCAGCGCATATATCCCCAACCCGAACCTCGAGCCCAAGACGCTGCTGCTCGCGCTCGCGGAGGAACTGGGGGTGAAGCTCGACGGCGGGCTCGACCAGCACCATCTGCTCAAGGCGCTGAGCCTCGCGCTGCTGGATTTCGCCCGCCAGAAGCGGCGCGTGGTGGTGTGCCTCGACGAGACCCAGGCGATGCCGCTGGAATCGCTCGAGACGCTGCGGCTGCTGACCAATCTGGAAACAGAAAAGCGCAAGCTCGTCCAGGTGATCCTGTTCGGCCAGCCCGAGCTCGACGAGAGACTTGCGCATGGCTCGATCCGGCAGCTGCGCCAGCGCATCACTTTTCAGCACCATCTGGGTACCCTGACGCGCGAGGAGACCGAGCATTATCTCGCTCACCGGCTCGCGATCGCCGGCTATTCGGGCGACGCGGTGTTTGCGCACGCAGCGATCAAGGCGATTTACCGCGCGAGCCGCGGGGTTCCTCGGCTCGTCAACATCCTCGCCAACAAGGCGATGATGCTCGCTTACGGCGAAGGCGTGCGCAAAGTGACCGGGCGGCACGCGCGCGCGGCGACCGTCGACACGCCCGCTTCGTTCGCGCTGTCGCGCGCCTGGCTCTGGCTTGCGCTCGCCTGTGCGGCGTTCTCGAGCATCGGCTGGATGATCCTGCGATGAGCCTCATCAACAAGATGCTCCGGGATCTCGACAAACGCCATGCGTCTCAGGGCGGAACGGCGGCGCCCGCCGGGGGGTTGTCGCAGCATATGCGTCCGGTGCCCGAGCGCATGCTCGCCTCCGATTTTTTTTGGCGAACCATGGCCATGACGATGCTCTTCGCCGTGGGCTGGGTCGCTTGGCTCGTCTGGCAGCTGATGCCGCGCCCGATAGTCACCGAGCTCGCCTACCAGTCCTCGCGAGGGAAGATCTCCGCGCCGGCCGATCCTGCACCGTCGCGTTCCGAATCCGCGCCCGCGCCTCAAGCGGCCGCCCCGCAGCCGGCCCCCTCGAGTTCCGCGCCCGATTCGGCAGGCGCGCAGGCGCCTTTGCCGCAACGCTCGGACAGGGTGAATGTGGACATGCTGCGGCTGGCGACCGAATTGACGACCCCGATTCCACAGCGAAGCTCAAGAGCTTCCCGATCCGGCTCGAAAGCTCCCGTCGGCGCGACAAAGGCCGTCTCGGCGCGACCGGCTCTTGCCGGCGATCCCGCTGCCGCACCGGGCAAGATCGACCGGCGTTCGAATACTTCTTCGCGCTCTCGAGCGGAAAGCGAGTTTCGCCGCGCGGTCAACCTGGTGAACCAGGGCCGAATCGCCGAAGGGATGGACGGTTTTCGCCGCGCTCTCGAAATCGATCCCGGACACGACGCGGCGCGCCAGACCATGGTGGCGCTACTGCTCGAGGCCAAACGCGTGGACGAGGCTGCTGCTTCCCTCCAGGAGGCCCTCGCGCTCAACACGGAGAACACCGGTTTCGCCATGCTGCTCGCGCGCATCATGGTCGAGAGCAACGATATCCCCACGGCGCTTTTCGTGCTGCAAAGACACGCCGCACCGCCGGACCGCAACCCGGACTTTCACGCGTTTGCGGCCGCGCTTTACCAGAGGCTCGATCGTCACAAGGAAGCAATCGAGCAGTATCAGGCGGCGTTGCGCCTCGCACCGTCTGCGGGCATCTGGTGGCTGGGTCTAGGGATCTCCTTTCAGGCCGTCGAGCAGCCCAAGGAAGCGCTGGAGGCCTTCACGCGCGCCAAATCGGCAGGGAATCTCGCTCCCGATCTTCTCGGTTTCGTCGAGCAACGGCTCAGGCAACTCCAATAGCTGCGTCCGGAATGCAGGACCGCTATCGCGAGGTCTACGATAGTTTCAAATGGGAGGTGCCGGCTCGATTCAACATCGGCACGGCTTGCTGCGGCCGGCACTCACCTGACCGCTCCCGCTTCGCCCTGTATTGGGAGGACGAGGCCGGGTCCACCGCCGCATACACCTTCTGGGATCTGCAGCAGCATGCGAACCGGCTCTCGAACGCGCTCGCCGGCCTTGGCGTAAAACGCGGCGACCGCGTCGGCATCATCCTGCCGCAACGCCCGGAAACGGCGATCGCGCACATCGCCTGCTACCAGATGGGCGTCGTGGCGATGCCGCTTTCGGTGCTGTTCGGTCCGGATGCCCTCGAATACCGTCTGCAGAACAGTGAAACTGTCGCCGCGCTCGTCGATCCCGCATCGTTGCCCGGTCTGGCCCAGATTCGCGACAAGCTGCCGCATCTCAAGCACGTGATCGGCGTCGCCGGAGCGCGGGAATCTTGGGTGCAGTCGTGGGGAACGCTCCTGGACAAGGCTTCGCAGTATTTTTCTCCGGTCGATACCGCGGCGGGCGAGCCGGCGCTGCTCGTCTACACCAGCGGCACGACCGGTCCGCCCAAGGGGGCGCTCATGCCGCATCGGGTGCTCCTCGGGAACCTCCCCGGCTTTGAGCATTCGCACGATCTGTTTCCGCAGGAGGGCGACCTGTTCTGGTCGCCGGCCGACTGGGCCTGGACGGGCGGCCTGATGGACGCACTGCTGCCGTCGCTCTATCACGGCATTCCGCTGCTCGGCTACCGCGGTCGGTTCGACCCCGAAAAGTCGTTCTGGCTGATGCAAAAGTACGGCGTGCGCAACGCCTTCCTCTTTCCGACTGCGCTCAAGATGATGATGAAGACGGTGCCGCAGCCGACGAAAGGTTACGAGCTTTCGCTGCGCTCCATCATGAGCGCCGGCGAATCGGTGGGGGAGACGGTATTCGAATGGAGCCGCAAAGCGCTCGGGATCACCGTCAACGAGATGTTCGGCCAGACCGAGATCAATTACATCGTCGGAAATTCGCATACGCTGTGGCCGGCCAAGCCCGGGTCGATCGGTCGGCCTTATCCCGGACACCGCGTGGCCTGCATCGACGAAGCGGGCGACGAAGTTCCGGTCGGTCAACTTGGCGAAGTGGCGGCCTGGGACGAAGACGATCCGGTGTTCTTTCTCGAATACTGGAAGAACCCGGAGGCGACCAAGAGGAAATACACCGGCAAATGGTGCCGCACCGGGGATCTCGCGAAGCGCGACGAGGACGGCGATTTCTGGTACCAGGGGCGCACCGACGATATGTTCAAGAGCGCGGGCTACCGCATCGGTCCTTCGGAGATCGAGAATTGCCTGGTGAAACATCCGGCGGTCGCGAACGCCGCGGTCGTAGGCAGCCCCGATCCCGAGCGCACCCACATCGTGAAGGCATTCATCGTGCTCACGCCGGGCTACCAGGCTTCGCCGGCGCTGGAAGCGGAGCTGCAGCAGCATGTGCGCGGCAAGCTCGCGCCTTACGAGTATCCGAAGGAAATAGAATTCCTCGACAGCCTGCCGATGACGACTACGGGAAAAGTGCAGCGCAGGGTGCTGCGGCTGCGAGAGGAAGAACGAAAAAAAGGGCAGCGTTGACCCGCGGCATGCCATTCCTTATGCTCGACCGATAATCTCCTTGAAGCGGACCGAAATGAAGCTCTATACATTCTTCCGTTCCTCCGCCTCTTTCCGGGTGCGCATCGCGCTCAACCACAAGGGCTTGAAGTACGAGCACGCGGGGGTTAGCCTACCTAAAGGGGAGCACCTGGAAGCGGGATACAAATCGGTCAATGCGCAAGGCCTGGTCCCCGCGCTCGAGGATGGCGGCCGTCTTCTGACCCAGTCGCTCGCGATCATCGAGTACCTCGACGAAGTCCACCCCGGGCCGAAGTTATTGCCAGTGGCTCCCCTTGACCGCGCGTATGTGCGCGCCCTTTCGCAGATCATCGCCTGCGAGATCCATCC
>WNFD01005281.1_pt1 | contig 12940 bp, 15 predicted proteins | sample 5400491 | NCBI WGS metagenome assembly WNFD01 (sample SAMN13153343, study PRJNA577476) | soil metagenome | isolation source: 120 cm saprolite under Douglas fir tree site 2 hole 2 replicate 2 | place: USA:California | collected 2015-04-18 | reverse complement strand
AACGTCGGTTTGTGGTTCTAAGAGTAGAGCAACAGATGCTCCCATAGAGAATCCATGAATAACAATTTTACCTGGAATTGTTTCAGCTTGTTGGCGGGCAACAGCTAATGCTGCTTCCAGATCACGTATTTCTGCATTGCCACCACTTGTGGCTATACTTTCGCTTTCACCGTGCCCGCGGAAATCGAACAGCAGGACGTTATAGCCGTATTTATACTCCAGGGCTGCGACGGGGCGCAGGACTGTGCTGTTAATACGATAGCCATGGCAGATGATGATTGTGGGCGCTGGCTGTGGCTGTGCCCAGAAATCTCCGCTCAAGAGTGTGCCGTCAGTTGTGTGGAAAAGGATAGATCGTCGCTGTGATGCAGGTGGTACCGGTTCTGGATTGGGCAGCGTCCATGTAATATTTTCCGCATCTAATGGGCTGTGTGGACGAGAGAGTTCTTCAACAAAATGTTGAGCTATCATGATTAAACTGCTGGTGGCTGCTATGCTGAGTGCACCGGCGCCTGCTGCCAGGCCGAATACCCATCGATGTTGTAAAGACATGAACTTTATCCCTCTCTTCGCTTTAAACTATGCTGGTTCCTGCTGTTTTGTTAGATCATTCCAGAGTGAAAAAAGTGTCAATTGTTTGCTTGACAATTTTATGTTATAATGTTACTTAGTTATGAAGTTATCTTGATAACATTTAATTGAGAAGGTGAAGATTGTGGTCAAGCTTGAACAAAATACCAGACAGGAAGATGGCAAGATTACTGTTGAGCGCGTGCAGATTGGTGTGAGAATTGAGAAGAGAATGGTGAAGGTTCTCAAAGGGCTTGCTGAATATCACGACATTTCGCTGGGTGACTTGCTCGAAGGAATTGTGTTGCATGCTTTTGAGAATACACCGCCGTTCGGTGAGGCGACACTCCAATGTGTTAGACAGCTCAAAGAAGTTTATGGGATGGATTATGGTGTGGGGGCGAGTCATCGGTTTGTGGAATCAGAAACTGGATAATGTGATAGTAATGCAAAGCGGAGCATATATGAAAGATACTATTTTGATCGGAAGAAGAGAGAAGATATATGAAGTGTCGGCAGAGAACTGGAGGAAACATCTCGCGAGAGCACAGCAACACTCACAGATGAGATTAAGTTTTATGACCAAAGACCATCATCGTGTCAGAAACTTCGTCGTGCGTGAATTGCCTTGCAATCAGGGGGAGCCTTTGAGTGCTGATGAGATTTCTCAAAGATTAGACTTGCAGCTTACCAGAGTTGTTGCTCTGCTCGAAGAACTTCAAAAGAATCTGTTTTTTCTGGTCCTGAATAATGCTGGTGAGGTGAGTTGGGCCTTTCCGGTGACTTCGGATTGGACACCTCATCGTTTAAGCTTCAGCAGTGGCGAGAGTATATTTGCGGCGTGAGCTGAGGATGCGATTGCAACGCCTTTCGTGCAAGGGCGCTTACGTAACGAGAGACTTTCGGTCAAGATTGATAGTGAGTGTGCGCATTGTGGCCGGAAGATCCACCTCACCTTTGATAGTGAATTGAAGTGGAGCGTCGAGGAGAATGACGCAGAACCGCTGGTGTTTGAGCCAGATATTGATTGGGGGCATTTTAAAGGTGCAAACATTATTCATGATTATTGACGGAACTCCTTATTCTTCTGGTCAGAAGAGCATGCGAGGGAATATCGTTTGAGTCGGCAGCAAGTAGTTGGGGTGTACCTGACACTGGCGCAGATGGCTTACTCTACGAGAATTGCGCAGTCGGCACTTTTTGGGTTTGAGGAAGAGACACTATAAAGTCAGGAATGCAGAAGGCTTCGTCTTCTGCATTCCTGACTTTATATTGACAGAGGATGCTCGCTGACGTAGACTTAGTCAGAGACCTATGTGTGAACACAGGGACTCCATGCCGCATATTATTCAAGTAGCTCCAAAGAAGCTTTACTATTCGCTTTGTATAGTTCGTATTCTACTTGTTCGAACGTCAACTCAGATGGAGATCCAGATATGACTACAACCACACGTCAAGGCGCCCCACAATTTCCGACGGTTTCAGGAAGTATACCACCGTCGACGCGGGAGGAGATGGATACTGCTATTGAGACGCTGCAAGCGCATAAGGATGAGTGGGTAGCATTCAGTGTTCGTGAGCGCATTGCACTGATAGATCGGCTGATTAGGGATTTTGCAGTAATTGTATCGCGTTGGGTCGACGCTTCTATTCAGGCCAAGGGGATAGCTGAAGATTCGCTCTGCGCCGGTGAAGAATGGGCCGCGGGTGCCTGGCCAGTGCTCAAAAATCTGCGCCAGTTACGGCAAGCGCTTGTCGATATCGAAGCTGATGGGCATCCCAAAATACCTGGGCGTGTCACGACACGGCCGGATGGGCAGGTTGCCGCGCAAGTCTTTCCACAAACAATCTATGATCGTTTATTCTTCGAAGGTATCAGAGCTGAGATCTGGATGGAACCAGGAGTGACGGTTGAGGATCTTCCACAAACGCAGTCAATCGCATATCGTAACAAGCAGCATGATGGAAAGGTTGCGCTGGTACTTGGGGCAGGAAACGTTGCTAGCATTGGCCCTATGGATGTGTTATTTAAGTTGTTCGTGGAAGACCAGGTGGTGCTGTTTAAGGCAAACCCGGTGAATGCCTATTCAGGTCCGCTCATGGATGAAGCTTTCCGTGTTCTCGTCGATCTGGGTTTCTTGCGCATGGTATACGGAGGAGCCTCCGAGGGTTCTTACCTATGCAATCATCCAGGGGTTGACGAAATCCATATCACGGGTTCAGATAAGACCTTTGATGCAATCGTTTTCGGTACAGGACATGAGGGGGCAAGGCGCAAAGCAGCCAGGCAACCCTTATTAACTAAACGAGTTACAGGCGAGTTGGGAAATGTCAGCCCGGTCATCGTGATACCGGGTCCGTGGAAGCCTGGTGACCTGGCTTATCAGGCCGAACACATCGATACTATGCTCACCAACAATGCGGGCTTCAACTGCAATGCAACAAGGGTGATTATACAACATGCGAGCTGGTCGCAGCGCGATCAACTACTGCAAGAAATGCGTCGCTTACTTACTCAGATACCTTCTCGAATTGCCTACTATCCGGGTGCATTCGAGCGACACCGTACATTTGTTGCGGAGCATCCAGAAGCAGAGCAGATAGGTATTTCTACAGAGCAGCAACTCCCCTGGACATTGGTTGTGGGTGTTGATCCGGTGAGCGTTGACGATGTGTGCTTTACCACAGAGGCTTTTTGTAGCCTGTTTGCCGAGACAGCTCTTGAGGCGGACACGGTCCCTGAGTACATCGACAGCGCCGTCGCATTTGCGAATCAACATCTTTGGGGATCACTCAATGCAACCATCATTGTTCATCCTGCATCTCTCAAAGACCCGACAATTGCGGCAGCTGTGGAGCGAGCGATAGCAAATCTAAGGTATGGTACAGTTGGAATCAATTACTGGGCGGGAGCTGGCTTTACGTTTGGGACGACGACGTGGGGAGCATTTCCAGGCCATGAACTGTCCAACATACAGTCGGGGACGGGTGTTGTACATAACACATTGATGTTTTCCAGGCCACAAAAAAGCGTGCTGTGGGGCCCTTTCCGCAGTATGCTCACTCCACCATGGTTTGCAACGCATGGTAAAACTGCACGCAAGTTGTTCCCCAAGTTAGTCGCTTTTGAAGCTGCTCCTTCTCCTTTGAAGGTTCCGGGCATCATGGCTGCTGCTTTAGGTGGCTAGCAACATTAAAGAAAGATGTAGTCAAAAGAGAATGGTGACTGTGCTTGATTTTCAAGCACAGTCACCATTACCATATTAATGGCCTGGTTTTTGGGTGGCTGTAGGTGGTGGTGAACCCGTTGGGGTGACTGTGCCTCCAGGGGTAGATGACCCAGAAGGTGTTGGCGATGGTACAGCCGTGTTCGTTGGCGTTGGCGATACCAAAATGGCTGTGAAGTAGGCTGCCGAAGGTATCGTGCATTGTACATTTTGTGTTGATGTGAATAGAATGTTGATGGTAACCAGCTTGTTAATAGCACTGGCCTTAATTAAGACAGGAAAAACTGCCAGCCCGTCGGAAGTGGTTGTAGCGGCCTTGGTATCAGTAGTTCCATCAGGCCATTGTATTGTTGCGATAGCGGAAGCGCCTCCAACTCCTACCGGGTTACCGTCCACAATCTGTGTGAATTTGCCATAGACACTGACGGTGCTTGTTGAACTGAACGGAGGCGAAGTATCGGTTGCCCAGCCACCACAATAGTAAGGGAGTTGTTTTGGAGTTGGAGAGCCGATGTCTTGTCCTAGCTTAATTGTGACGGTGGCAATGGGAGTCCCAGGGTCGACCTGGCTACTGCCATTAGCGCTGCAGGCGACGATAAGAATGCTGATTAAAAATAGAAACGAGATCGCACTGCATTTTATGATAAGGTTGAGAAAGGTATTAGTTTTACCTTGTCGGGAAAACATAGATTGAAAACCACCTTCATTTGCCTGATTACATAGAGTTATTGAGAATTATCTGGATCAGTATAGCATGGCTCCATAACTTTGCTGAATAATCTAAGCCTGGTCTACCATAAAAGTACTATGGATGATTGTTGATTCAAATACCATCAGAATAAACGTTGGTGGAAAGAAAATGTGCCCCTGAACCTTCGCAATGGAACTACGTTGCTACAGGCAACTTCAAGATTGCTTCATAGTGAGCATTGAATTGTAAAATGGAAACGAGATAACTGGCCAGCAAAATGAGTCTATAAGGCCAGTTATCTCGTTTCATTGGGATTGCGTAGCATATACGAATTACACTAGCCCTTTTTCAATGGACGTTCACGGTTAGATTCATGCCTGGATGAATAGTACAGTAGAGCTGATATGTACCAGCCGTGTTGAATGGCCCGATAGTTGCGCTATCATTGCCATTGAGAGTGACGTCAACGGTTGGTGCGCCGCTTTCTGTCTTGGGTTGAGGGGTGTTCCCATTCCAGGTGCCATTTTTGATGATGTGCTGCGCTGCTGCATCATCGACAAGGTTGAGCATATCGCCCTTATTGACGTTTACCGAGCTTACGAGGAAGCTGGCTCCAGCCATGTGGACCTCGGGTCCTTTAGGGACAGAAGCTTCATCATAAATTGCACAGGAGGCGAGTATAGCGGTCAATAAACTAAATACGAGAAAGCCTACAAGTATTTTTTTATGCATTGGTGTTCCTTTCGGTCTGAGTTATGTGTATTGCCTATGCGACAATCTGGTTCTGAATGTTTGTGAACAGGTTGGCGGGATAACAATCAGAAACTCTATATACATCATAACAGGAAGATTGAATAGGTTCCACAGGGTGGGCACCATCTGGCCCAGGTGTGATAGCATAATTTGCGGCGGTAGGTCTCTCAGGAGGTGGTCCTTACCTCCTATCTTGTGCCTACAAGATGCCTGAACGCTTAACCTCGGCAACTGTGATTAGTGGCATGGGACCGGTAGATAACCCTGAAGCAATAAAGGGCATGATGGGATCTATGCGCCTGGGGCTTGGCCTGGCTCGAAGTGTGCCCTGGGAGCTTGCACGTCTCGCGCTCGAGCCAACGGCGCGGATGGTACGACGAAATCCGACGGCAGCCAAAAAGCTGGTTCCACTGTCAGCTCCCAAAGCAGACAAAGAGGCGTTTGCATGGCCTGACATCCAAGCAATAGACCATGAAGATCTCGTCGAAGCCTATCGCAATGGTGCGCAAGCCGCCTACTGGGAAGTCGTAATGCTCGCCACTCCCTGGGGTTTCCGTCTCGAAGACATTGACAAAAAGATCTACCTCTTGCATGGCGAAGAGGATACCACTGTACCCATCCATATGGGAAGATACGTGGCGCGCACCGTTCCAGACTGCGAAGCTCGTTTCTACCCTGGCCATGGTCACACCCTGATCTACCATTACTGGCGGGAGATACTCACGGTAGCTTTGGTTTGAACAGAGAGCGAACAATCATCCTTCTTTATGCTGGGCACATTAACTAGAACTTCGCACGCGATCCGTTCTACAACTTCCTGTAATGCTTTTTCAACTTCCCGGGAAAGGTCGATGCCTGTGTTGAAGTTTTTGCCTTCGATAGCATACACGATCAGAGTAGGAGGGAGCAGGTTTAATTCACGCGCAAGTTCGATGGCCTCTGCTACTCCGAAGGCATGAGTAGATGGGATACAGAGATCACAAAAAGATCATAATGATGGACTTAAAAATCACAATCTAATCACGATCATGCACCGCTCTTTTGCAAGGCTACCAGGGTCTCGATAGATCTGAACAGCGCAGAAAGAGGGTGAGCAAGGCTACGAGGAGAAGTGCATCTGCCCGACAGTGGTATGGGCCAGCAGTTGTTGAGCGTTGCGCCACAGCAGCTTCTCTTTCACCTCCGGCTTGAAGTAGTCGAGGGCGTCGAAGTCCTTGAGCCAGCGTTGGGGCGTGATGAAGGGGTAGTCCGAGCCAAAGAGGAAGCGGTCCTGCAACCGTGTGGCGGCCTCGCGCAGCAGCGATTCAGGCGTGTACTTTGGTGACCATCCGGAGAGATCATTGAACACATTGGCCTTATGCTGCACGATCGCGATCATCTCTTCATGCCAAGGCCAGGAGGGGTGAGCGCCGATGATGGTCAGGCCTGGAAAATCAGCTGCCAGAGAATCAAGGTAGATGGGACGTGTGTAATCGAGTTTGATGCCCATGCCCCCAGGTGTACCTGCTCCCAGTCCATTCGTGCCGGTATGAAAGAGTGCGGGAACGCCCAGTTCTTGAATTTTTTCCATCAACGGGTAAAACGTGGGATCGTTGGGATAGAAGGCCTGTACCCCTGGGTGGAATTTCGCCCCTGCCAGCCCCAGGTCTTTCACGGCGCGTTCGATTTCCTTGACGGCGGCTTTTCCTTTGTGTGGATCCACGCTGGCAAAGCCAATAAACTGCTGTGGGTAGCGCTGCACGATGGCGGCAATATAATCATTCTCCAGGGGTGGCAGACCGGTAGCGGTTTCTGCGTCCCAGGCCAGCAGAACACCAATCATATCGAGTTCCGCGTAGTCGGCGGCAATCTGGTCGATATCCTTCAGTTTGACCTCGGTGCGGAAGAAGCGTTCGGCAGCTTTAGCGTACGGGCCGAGCGTCACCTGCATAAACTCCGTCGTTGGCAGGTGGACATGAAAGTCGATGGCGCGTGGCATACCATATTCCTCCAAAATAGGTACTTGAGCAAAGCTGTATGGCTATGCTACTCTCTATTATAGTCTCGTATGCACCCGTGTTGTCCAAAATCCGACCCAGCAGAGGGGCAGGTTATAACAACAGGCGGCCGATGAGTGTGTCCTGCTCGTTGCAAAAGGGTGGTGCATCGGCTGAAGCTACTGTGTTACAATGGACTCATTGGGACATGTCTATGGAGATCACCTGGCGTACTTCCACAACGAGGGTTGAGCAAACGATCTTCTCTGTAACTTCAACACGTATTTATTACTATATTGCAGTTCGTTCAATGACTCGTTGCCACTAGCAGTGTCACCAGAAGCGAGGGAAGAAACCATGATGCAGCGTAATCTTTTCAACTCAAACGGCTCGAGGCGCGCATGGTGCAGTGTCCTCATAGTCGCAACACTTGTCATACTTCTCGTAGCCTGTGGCAGTAATACGAGTAGTTCAGGTTCGGGAGGAACGACTCCAACAAGTAGCGGCAGCGGAAATGGTGGTGGGAGATACGGCAGCGGTGGAGGGACGACGCCGACAGCTAGCAGTACCGGTAGTCTCATCAAAACGGCGACGGCCACGGTGAGTGGCAAATCGGTGACTCTTCTTTCCAATACCCAGGGCTTGACGCTCTATTACCGCACCTCCGATGTGCCGCCGTCGACGGTCTGTAGCGGTGGGTGCGCTGGAGCATGGCCTCCCCTGGTCGTGTCCGGCTCAGGCACACCTACAAGCGCAACGTCCCTGCCAGGTACGTTAACGGTCGTAGCGGATGCCAACGGCAACCAGGTCGCGTACAACGGGCACCCACTCTACACCTATTCGGGTGATACGGGTCCCGGCCAAACGACTGGCGAAGGGGTTGGAGGGGTCTGGCATGTCTGCACACCGAGTCTGACGTAGGGATATCGTTCTTTCGATGCTTGTACAGGGTTGCAGAGAGGAAGAAGGAAGCCCTGGGGCCCCTTTTCCGTCATACCGTCGAGTGCTCATGATAATACACGACATAGCCAACTTGGTCAGGGAATCGCCGGTGAATTGACTTGCTCTATACTTGACTCTATACTGAATGTCATATAGCAGTTACGGGTGCGAGAGCAAGGAGATTTTCCAATGTCATTTACCGAAGATGAACTCCAATCCTTCAATACCATTCTCGAACAGAGACTAATTGCTCATCGGCGAGATATGGAACGCGCTTTGGACCAACGTATGAATGAGTACCGCCGTGAGCTTGATCAGCGGCTTGTGACTGTGCAAGTAGATGTGCAACGCAGCGTATCTCTGAAACTTTCTGATTTCCAGATCCGACTTGAAACCATCCTGAGTGAAAAGCTGAATGCACAGCCAGCACGAATAATCCAGACATTCAACAGCGATTTTGAACAGAGACAACAGCAATTCGAAGGCAAAATTGATCGCATGCTAGCCGCCCAACTTCTAGGCATTGAGCAACTTATTAATCAGTATTCATCGCGACATGAGGCTGACGATTTCGCAATTACGACGGGCGACCCTGCACAATTAGAAGCGATTGATGTTCAAACAGATCTGTCCTGGGAGGATTTGATGGATGTCATTGGGAAGGCACTTGATGATCGTCTCTCGATGTTGAATGATGCAATCCAGAGATCTCTGAAAAGCCTTGAGCAATATATGTCTGTAGGTCTTCATAGTCTGCGTGATGAGTTTTTGCGTAATCAAACTCGGGTGCGGGGACATCAGGCATTATATGATGAGAATCCAACAAGCATTCAGGAGGTATTGCATGGGATTGAACATCTCGAGCGTATTATAGAATCAATGCAAGTAGCAATGACATCAAATCATGCATTGCTCTCTAATCGCCTGTACCATCATCAACAACTGCCACTTGAGCGCGCTCATCCTGCTGGTGATCACACTCGGTCAATGCCTAATGGTGTGAATAAGCCTCTTGCGATTACGGACGAACGTATTACGAATGGTTTGGAGCCTGGAGGAATTCCAGGACAAACTGAGATGGAAGAGCAGTAAGAGCCATAAATTCTCTGAATATGTGAGAAATTAGGAGGAAGCTTCCTTCCTTTCATATTATTGATAATCGTAAAAGCCCCGGCCGCTTTTCTTACCATACATTCCCGAAATCACCATACGGCGCAGAAGGGGGGGTGGTGCATACAGCGGCTCTTTGTATTCCTCGTATATGGCCTCTGCAGCCCAAAGAGTGGTATCGAGTCCGACGTAATCAAGCAAAGTAAATGGCCCCATTGGATAACCACAACCCAACTTCATGGCTGTATCGATATCATCGCGTGTAGCCATGCCGTTCTCTAGCATGCGGATGGCCGCCAGCAGATAAGGAATGAGCAAAAAGTTGACAATGAAGCCCGCTGTATCTTTTGCCAGCACAGGAGTTTTCCCCAGGGAAATAGCGAATTGCTTGACGGTCTCAATCGTCTCTTCAGAAGTTGAAATTGTTCTCACAACTTCTACCAGTTTCATAACCGGTGCAGGATTGAAGAAGTGCAGACCGCAAACTTTGTCCGGGCGCTTAGTAATCGCTCCCATCTGTGTGACGTTCAATGAAGAGGTGTTGCTCAGAATGAACACATCCGGTTTCAGGATTCGGTCCAGGGTGGGGAAGAGACGCACTTTTTCTTCCATATTCTCTATCACAGCCTCAATCACGAGATCACAATCAGCAAAGTCTTCCAGGCTTAATGTCCCGTGCAAACGACTGCGATTTTCATCGACCTGTCCTTGTGTAAGCTTTCCTTTGCTTGCCATCATATCCCAGGCACTTTGGATACGCGCCACACCCTTGTCAAGTAGCTGTTGGTTAACCTCGCGGACAATGACTTCGTATCCTGATTGTGCGCAGGTTTGCGCAATACCAGCACCCATCAGGCCACAACCGACAACACCGACTTTTCGTATAGTCATTGACTCTCACTCCTTATCTATGAAATTACGGATTTCCCTCGCAGGACCATCTTCAGTGCCAAAAGCAATCGTGTAGTGGTTCAAATTAGGGAAATTGACATAACGACAGTTTTTGATGCCATGCTGGATAGCTGCTGCTGCTTCCTCCGAGAGTAGTTGGTCATTATCAGTAAACAATCCCTGACCGGCCCGTAGCAAGAGTGTTGGTACTGTCACATCCCTCCACTGTTCTTCGGGTTTGTACTCGTATAAATTGTATTTATTATCCTCGATTATACCTTCGCGGAAAGCTTTTGAGACTACTGATCCATCGCTCTTGGGGTATATGTCGTGTTCAAAGTAGAGATCGAAATAGGGATTCCAGTAAGGTCCGAGGAATGGAGCCGCTTTTAAACGTTGCATATATTCCTCGAATGAGGCAACCGGTGTACCCAACCGATTAATAGAGGCAGTAAGCCAGGCAGGCTGTTCCTCGATTGTTTTCCATGCTACCGATGCGCCAGCATCGATTAAGATGAGTTTACTTAATTTCTCTGGATAATGCGCTGCTAAATAGAGGGCAATAAATGCACCTGAGGAATGTCCAGCTACTACAGGACGATTCAGCTCCCATTCATCTATCAGTTCGGCTAGATCAGCAGTATGGATGGGGATGCTGTATCCACTTTCGGGTTTATCGCTATCGCCTCGTCCACGCTGATCATAGGCAAAGACACGATGATCGCGAGTTAGGTCGTCAGCAAAAGCTTGAAAACAGAAAGCATTGGCCGTTAAGCCATGCACAAAAATTATTGGAGGACCTTGCTCACCCCATTGGACATAATGAAATGTGAGGTCTCCTGCGACGATAAATTCATCGCAAACTGGACTGATTGACATGGTCTGCTCCTTGTTCTTGAAATGAGCACCACTTGTCGATCATTGCCTTGATTAGAGGTGCACCTTCTTCGTAGCGCTGTTGTGGTGAGCGCCATTCGACTTTTCCTCCACGGGATGCTATTCCTCGCCAAAAAACGTTCTTTACTATGCCCAGGTAGCGATCCATCTCCGGCGCAAATAGAAGTGCTCCGTTGCTATCTTCCATGTAGAAATAGTGACCCTGGGAGGTATACCACTGACGTATATTCGACTGTGAGGAGACAATGAGGTTATGCAGATTATTGTCGAGATCGTATCCGCTTATTCCCCAGGGGAAACAGTGTAAATGAGCATGGAAGACGGTTTGCTTGAAAATGCCATGTTCCCAGAAAACCACCGGAGCGTAACAGTGTGTGAAAAATCGCTGAACTTCTTGTTTCAAAGAGAATAATTCTGCATCGAGTTTGGCAGGAACTTCTCCATAACAGGCATAGTGCTGTTTCGGAATAATTAAGATGTGACCCTCGACCAGCGGAGCGTGATCGGCAGCGAGGAGAAAATTTGGCGTTTCTTTCAGAATATATGATATTTCGGTACGCATACAAAATGCGCAGTCGCTACCATTTGATTCAGTATCTAAGGAGGCATTGCTCCCGTTTAGCATGCAGATTGCTCCTTCAAGGATGTTGTTGAAGTGACACTTTGAGTATATCCCAGAGTTAAGGGCCTTAACAAGTGCTGTGCTGCTCAATTACCCTGCATGACGGAATCCAGCTTCAACCATTGTGAGTGGTTGCCCTTCGCCCAGCATACCAACATCTACAACTTCAGCGATAATCAACGTTGAATCTCCTGCTTCGGCTGTGTGGATTACTTCGCAGGCAACCCAGGCAAGTGCATCTTCGAGAATTGGACAGCCATTTGGACCCGGGTGGAATGTTATATTTGCCAGCTTATCTGGATGCTGCAAGGCCGATTTACCGAGTTTGCCTGCTAGTTCTCGATCTCCTGAACGCAAGACGTTGACAGTAAATTTACGACTGCGGAGAATCATTGGCAACGATTTCGAGATATTCTCAACAGATACAGCGAGCAATGGCGGATCGAAAGATACTTGCGTTAGCCAGTTTGCTGTAAATACGTTTACTTCACCTTCATTAGCACACGAAACTGCGTAGAGGCCATAGGTGAAGGTGCGTAAGACTTGTTTTTTTAGATTCGGGTCCATTTATTACTCCAAGGATTTCCTAAATATAGGTATTATGTTTGGGATTTCAATATTTACATCGGAAAAGAATCATATTCTATTGTAGCCTCTCAAAAAGTCCAAAGGAAGGGGATGACTGAAAAAAGCTGCTTGTGCTCCGCACAAAAGAATATAAATCTCCCATGCCGGGCTCAAACAGCTTGTATTTCAACTTTTCTAGCTTCGCAAATGGAATTGCTACTTTTGCTAGTTGGTATCCTCAGCAATAGCGGCTGCGAGACCCAGTGCTTCAACGATATGACCCGCGGCAGCCACGACTCGAGCGGTACCAATAACCGGTGCTATTGCAATGAGTGTGCCTATTACACGTTCTGGTACAACGCCAGCTTCACCGCTGACTTTGAGATTCATCAGCCACGAGGCTGGAGCCGCGTCCAGAGTCGCAAGGGCCGCAATGCGGACGAGCATAAACGTCTCAGGGTCGAGGCCAGATTCTTCAAGTGAGCCCTCTGTCATGCGCATCAGTACGTCCAATACGCTTAGATCGCCTTCGGAGAGTATTTGCAAAGTTTCGTTGGGATTTGCCATTGTGTAACTCCTTTTAATCTTTATTCCTTTGACAGGGTTTATACCTATCTATTTGGAGATAACTATACCATCTATTGCAGTGTACTTGTTCGGGACAGGTAATACATCCTTAAAATACACTATTTTT
>WNFD01038178.1_pt1 | contig 12946 bp, 11 predicted proteins | sample 5400491 | NCBI WGS metagenome assembly WNFD01 (sample SAMN13153343, study PRJNA577476) | soil metagenome | isolation source: 120 cm saprolite under Douglas fir tree site 2 hole 2 replicate 2 | place: USA:California | collected 2015-04-18 | reverse complement strand
CCCTGAAAATGCTGGACCTGCGCCTCGCCGAACTCGTTTGCCAACGCTTGTTCATGCGAAAACCCATCGCGGAAATCGACACCCCGCCACCCGTCAATCCGAGCAAACCAAAGCCCAAATTCTCTCCCGATCAGCTGGGGTTCAACTATGTGTGATTTTTCCCGGGACAGCCCTGCGCTTGCGGGGGAGGGGAATCGCATATGGAATTTTGCCATGCTTGGCGTTTCGATGAGTCGTCCCGGCGAAGGCCGGGACCCCAGCGTGAGCGCAATTGCGCTCATCGCGGCGGCGCGGACTCTCGTTTCGGCACTGGAGCAAAGGCCTTTTTTCCACTTTTGATGCCGGGGGTTATGGGTCCCGGCCTTCGCCGGGACGACCCGCTGAGAGTTCGTACCAGGTCACGCCCGCATCAACGCACGGCTCAATTTAGTCATATGCGATAGCCCTGGCGCTTGCGGGGGAGGGCTGGGGTGGGGGTGCCGCATCCTGCTCTAATGCGCCAGATGATTGGCGGAGCCCTGGATGATCTTGTCTTCCGCATTCAGCCGCAGATATTCGCAGATCTTGTTATTGAGTCAATAATACTGACCTATATAGATTTGTCGATGCCTGCAGAAGAATGTGGGCCAATCGTTTGTGAGGTTGCGAGCGCGGCCCCCGTCGCGTAATTCCTTGCCATGACAGCAGCACAGCCAGCCCGCGAGTCCTTGCCTTCGGTGGCCTCGGCGCATGACAAGATTCTGATCGTCGATTTCGGCAGCCAGGTGACGCAACTGATCGCGCGCCGGGTGCGGGAGGAGGGCGTCTATTCCGAAATCGTGCCGTTCCAGAAGGCGGAAGCGGCCTTTATTCAGATGAAGCCGAAGGCGGTGATCCTCTCCGGCGGGCCGGAATCGGTGCACGAAGAGGGCTCGCCGCGCGCGCCGCAGGCAATTTTCGATTCCGGCGTGCCCGTGCTCGGCATCTGCTACGGCCAGATGACCATGGCCGCCCAGCTCGGCGGCGATGTCGAGGGCGGCCATGCCCGCGAATTCGGCCGCGCCGATGTCGAGGTCAAGGCCGCAAGCGCGCTGTTCGATTCCACCTGGGGCATGGGCGAGCGGCATCCGGTCTGGATGAGCCATGGCGACCGCATCACCAAAATGCCGCCGGGCTTTGTCGTCGCCGGGGTCTCGCCGAATGCGCCGTTCGCCGTGATCCAGGACGAGACGCGCAAATATTACGGGCTGATGTTTCATCCCGAAGTCGTGCACACGCCGGACGGCGCCAAACTGATCCGCAACTTCGTCCGCAAGGTCGCAGGCTTGACCGGCGACTGGACCATGCGCGCCTTCCGCGAGGAGGCGATCGAAAAAATCCGCAGCCAGGTCGGCAAGGGCAAGGTGATCTGCGGATTGTCCGGCGGCGTCGATTCCGCTGTCGCCGCGGTCTTGATCCACGAGGCGATCGGCGATCAGCTGACTTGCGTGTTCGTCGATCACGGGCTGCTGCGGCTCAACGAGGCCGAGACCGTGGTCGATCTGTTTCGCCACCACTACAACATTCCCTTGGTGCATGTTGATGCGTCGAAGCTTTTCCTCGGCGAACTCGCAGGCGTCAGCGATCCCGAACTGAAGCGCAAGACCATCGGGCGCCTGTTCATCGACGTGTTCGACACCGAGGCGAAAAAAATTGGCGGCGCAGACTTTTTGGCGCAAGGCACGCTCTATCCCGACGTGATCGAGAGCGTGTCGTTCACCGGCGGCCCGTCGGTGACGATCAAATCGCACCACAATGTCGGCGGTCTGCCCGCGCGCATGAACATGAAGCTGGTCGAGCCGTTGCGCGAACTGTTCAAGGATGAAGTGCGCGTGCTGGGGCGCGAACTCGGCCTGCCGGAAATCTTTGTCGGCCGGCATCCGTTCCCCGGGCCGGGCCTTGCCATCCGCTGCCCCGGCGAAATCACGAGCGAAAAACTCGAGATCCTGCGCAACGCGGATGCCGTCTATATCGACCAGATCCGAAAAGCCGGTCTCTACGACAAGATCTGGCAGGCGTTTGCGGTGCTGCTGCCGGTGAAGACGGTGGGCGTGATGGGCGACGGTCGCACCTATGAGTATGTGGTGGGCTTGCGCGCGGTGACCTCGACCGACGGCATGACCGCGGATTTTTATTCGTTCGAGATGAAATTCCTGGGCGAGACTGCCACCCGCATCATCAACGAGGTCAAGGGCGTCAACCGCGTGGTCTATGACATCACGAGTAAGCCGCCGGGCACGATTGAGTGGGAGTAAGGGAGAGTACTGTAGAGTAGAATGGGGTAGAAAAGGATAGACAAGGAAACTGTTACGCTGCGATTGCAGTCGATAGCTGTCGATCGATTCTGCGGAACGTTGAGCGGCGGCGCAACGCCGAGCTGACGCTAGCTCAGTGTTGCCAATAGACGTTCGGCAGCCTTCAAATCTGCCGTATCGAATCCCTCGCTGAAACGAGCGTAGGTTTCCGCAAGCGCCTCCCGAGCTTCTTCGCGGCGACCTTGTCGAAATTGCAGCCGAGCGAGGCTCATCGAAGCGCGCAGCCGCCAAGATAGCGCCGATTGCTGGTCGGCTAGCTCGATCGAGCGACAGAACGCCTCTTCGGCGCCCCGCTCATCCGCGGTCTTCTCCAGGACTTCTCCCCGGATGCGCTGCAGCTCCGGCATAAACAGTTCGCCATGCCGCTTTAGCTGGGCGATCGTTTTATCAATGGTCAGGAGCGCCTGGTCAAGACGACCCATCATCGCAAAACCCTGCGCCAGCGAGCCGTTCAACTCCGTCGTATACAGCTCATATCGTTCCGCGGACAGGGTTGCGAGTGAGCCGCGCAACAGTTCCACACCGGTCTCGATTTCTCCCTGCTGGATCAACACCTGGCCTTTGAGGCCGTAACCGACAGCCTGGTATGGCGTCAGAGCATGCCGCTCGGCCTCCGAGATCAGGCGATCGATGCATTCTTTGGCGCTGGCTAAATCGCCGCTCCAGCGGAAGGCGCAACCGCCCCATAGGAGCGCGATGGGAATGGTAACCGGCTCAATCGCCGCGAATCCATCGACTGTCTTACGTGCGAGTTGAACCGCCTGTTCCGGATAGCCCAGCAACCAGAGAGTTCGAGCCAATACGATCCGCGGGCGTTCGTAATGAAAACCGAAGCGGCGGGCTTCGGCGGAGTTGGACGCGGGCGCGAGCGCGGCCTCCAAGTGAGCGCGGGCCTCGACCTGATTTCCGATCAAATGATGCGAGAGGCCGATCAGCGAATGTGCGGCCATTATCCCGATTGGATCGGCCATTTCCTTCGCGACGGCCTCGCCTCGCTGGGCGACTGCGAGCATCCGATCGAAATTGCCCGCCCGTCTATAAAAACTGTGCAACTGGCCAATGAGGCGAAACTGTTCGACTGGATCGTAAAACTTCTCCGCGAGCTCCAGACCTCTCGTGAGGGCGGCATGAGACTGCTCACTGCTCCCCATTGTGTACATCGAGGAAATTCCGAGGCCCGCCTGCAGATGCATCTCCTCGGACCCACCGCGAATGGTGTCGTCCAATGCGAGCAACGCTCGCTGCGACCAGCGATGACATTCCGGAAGCAAAGACATCGCCAAAAAGACGGGCGTGGCAGCGGCAGCGAGTCCGACACCGATTTCAATATTGCCTTTGGCACTAAAGCACCATTCCAGCGCCGCGCGGACGTTATTAAGAGCGGCAAAGTGAGGCGCGCGTTCTGTTCCGGTCGATAAGGTCGGCCAGTCGGCTCCGAACTGCTCAAGCCATCGCCGGAAGTAAGCTGCGTGGCGCGCGGCCAATTCGGCGCATTCCGCGTCGTCCGGTGGTGTCCAGAAGCCGGTAGCGCATCATCGCGCCGATCGGATAGGTGGCCACCAAACATTTGGCGACAAGGCTGTCGATCGCACCGAAGACAGTCGATCGATCCAGGGGCGAGCTGGTGATGACCTCAAGCGCCGCGTCGAGCGTAAAATATCCTACGAATATCGCGAGCCGGCGAAGCACGACGCGTTCCGGTTCAGTGAGGAGCCCGAAACTCCAGTCGAGTGTGGCTTGAAGGGTCTTCTGGCGTGGCGGCGCCGTGCGCGACCCCAACCACCCCAGCGTCAGATGCTGGTCGAGAAGCGCGGCGGTCTGAGGCAGGCCGCAGGTCTCAACCCGTCTCGCGGCCAGTTCCACCGCAAGCGCCACGCCGTCGAGCTTTCGGCAAATGCTCGCGACGACGCGTGCGTCCGCATCGCCGATGCCGAGACGGACACCGCTGGCTGCCGCGCGCTCCATGAACAACTGCGTCGCCGGAAACGACAGAACGGCCTCCGCCGTCATCTCCGGATCGTCTGGCGGACAGCCAAGGGCCTCCAGCTTGTAGACGCGTTCACCGTCGATACGCAGAGCCTCGCGACTTGTTGCCAGGACATGAACCTGTGGCGCAGACTCGAAAATACTCGCCGCGAGCATAGCGACCGCGTCTATGAGATGCTCGCACGTATCGAGGATCAGCAGAATTCGCTTGTTGCGCAAATACGCCATCAGGCTCGGCCGCACGTCGTTGGAGCCAACCGCTAGCCCCAGCATGGACGCAACGCCGGGGGCTACCAGCTTGGGATCGCTTAACATCCCGAAATCGACGAAGAGCACGGCCCCATTGAAGGCCCCACTCAGATGATTTCCCACTGCGACCGCGACCGTAGTTTTGCCGACCCCGCCGGAGCCAACGATGGTGACAAGGCGTGATGCGGTCAGTTGCGCTGACAGCGTGAGGACGTCTTCCCCCCGGCCGACCATCCGGCTCAGACAGCTCGGAAGATTGGCGTGCGGAAAATCGGCGGGTGCAGCATCGGGCGCACCAGTCGGACGCGAGACGGGCGCCACAAAGCAATAGCCCCGTCCTGGGAGTGTCGCGATGTATCGCGCGCCGTCCTTTCCATCGCCAAGCGCCTTGCGGAGCCCGTTCATGTGAAACCGCAAGCTGCCTTCCTCGACGATGACGTCCGGCCAAACGCGTGACATCAGATCCTTCTTGCTCACGACTTCGTTCGGAGAGGAAATCAGAGCAATCAACAGGTCGAGGGTGCGCGCGCCAAGATCGACAGCAGTGCCCCCTTTGGTGAGGAGCCTTTCCCCCACCAGCAATCGGAAAGGACCGAACGACAATTCGTCCTTGGTCTCGTTTGGGGCAATCGCCATGGCGCTAACATTGATAGCGCGTCGCATCAAATCTGGCCAGAAAAACCAGCATTATCAGCGACAAACGAGGCCTAACAACGGCTAACGGGTGTTCTCGGCGTTGCGAGCGTAGGTCTTGTCCAGCACGAAAGTGCAGCCACGCAAGCCAACCAATCTCAAGGAGAACACCAATGACCACCAAGACACCCACAAACGAATCCATCCATCCCTTCCGGGTCAACATTCCGGAGGCGGCATTGGCCGACCTGCGCCAGCGCCTAGCGCAGACCCGGTTACCCGACAAGGAAACCGTCACCGATTATTCGCAGGGCGTACCGCTCAAGACCGTCCAGCAGGTTCTGAGCTACTGGCAGAGTGACTATGACTGGCGCAAACTTGAGGCGCGGCTCAACGCCGTTCCGAACTTCATCACCGAAATCGACGGGCTGGATATCCACTTCATCCACGTCCGTTCAAAGCATGAAAACGCGATGCCGCTGATCGTAACGCACGGCTGGCCCGGTTCAGTGATCGAACAGTTGAAGATCATTGAACCGCTCACCAACCCCACCGCGCATGGCGGGAGCGCATCGGACGCCTTCCATCTGGTGATCCCGTCGATGCCCGGCTACGGATTCTCCGGCAAGCCGACGACGACCGGCTGGGGCCCCGAGCGCATCGCGCGCGCTTGGACCACGCTGATGCGGCGCCTTGGCTACAAGCACTTTGTCGCGCAGGGTGGCGATTGGGGCGCGGTCGTTACCGATATGCTGGGCGTGCAGGCGCCACCGGAATTGCTCGGCATTCACACCAACATGCCCGGCGCGATTCCTGCAGAAATCGACCAGGCATCTTTCGCCGGCGCCCCGGCGCCGTCCAGTCTCTCCGCCGAGGAGAGAAGCGCGTACGAACAGCTCGTTTTCTTCTACAAGCATGTTTACTACGCCTTCTGGATGGCATCGCGCCCGCAATCAATGACCGGGTTTGCGGACTCGCCCATCGGCCTCGCGACCTTCCTGCTCGACCACGACGCGCGTAGTCTGGAGCTCATCGCGCGTTCGTTCGACGGGCAGACCGAAGGCCTCACGCCGGACGATGTCCTCGACAATGTCACGCTGTTCTGGCTAACCAACACAGGGGTTTCGTCGGCTCGCCTCTATTGGGAGAATAAGCTCGCCTTTTTCAGTCCCAAGGGCGTCAAAGTCCCAACTGCCGTGAGCGTCTTCCCGGACGAACTCTACCAGACGCCCCGGAACTGGGCGGAGCGGGCCTATCCCAATCTCATCCACTACAACAAGGTGGAAAAGGGCGGGCACTTCGCTGCCTGGGAACAGCCGAAGCTTTTTACCGAAGAGCTTCGCGCGGGCTTCCGGTCGCTCCGGAAATAATCGGTCCGGAAATGTCGGCGCGCGCTCCGAACGCGCGTCGGCTTCTTCTCATGCTGGGTCACTACTCCAAAAAAAGAATGCGCCATGAGCCATATCGTAGAGGTCCTCTATACGGCCAAGACCGGAACCACGGGAGGCCGCGAATACGGCGCCTCGCGCAGCTCTGACGGCCTTCTCGACATCAGGCTTTCAACCCCCGGCTCCGCGCGTATCGGCGCCAATCCGGAGCAACTCTTTGCGGCCGCCTGGTCGGCCAGCCTCGAAAGCGCCATCGCGCTTGCGGCCCGCCAACGGAAGATCGTTTTCCCGGTTGGCCTGGCCATCGAGGCCGAAGTCGATCTCTGCCTGGCTGACGGCGCTTACTTCCTCCAAGCTCGCCTTAACGTCAGCCTGCCGGGTGTGGAGCGGGAGGTCGCTCAGGCCCTGGTGGATGAAGCACATCAGACGTGCGCGTACTCCAAAGCAACACGCGGCAATATCGACGTTGTAATCAACCTGGTCTGAGCCTGACCCAACACAGTCTGCACCAAAATCTGCGATCTCGGCCGCACTCAACGCGGGGGTCAACCCGGCCCCAGAACAGCGCCTGTCAGGAGGCCATATCACGGGTCTTCGACGATCACCCGCTCATGGTGCCTGCGCGGGAAAAAGGTGCCTGCCGGTCGACCAAAAAGAGGACCAGGACCGCCTCCTGGCTCGCCGTCACTTCAAACGTGGTTTGGTCGGCGCTGATCGCTAGCGCCGTATGCGTTTCGGCTTGTTCGTGTGCGACCGAGACCGCGCCGCGGAAAACATACAGCCAGCGATCGAACCCCGAGCCAGTCGGCAGGCCGATGCTTGCACCCGCCGACAGGTGGGCATCGTAGAGGTAAATGGCCTGGCGGACAAAGCTCGGTGCCGCCGAGCCAACCGGCCCCGCCAGAAGCCGCCAGCGATTCATGCTCTCGGTTTTGTCGAGGCTGACAAACTGGACTCCTGCATCCATATTGGCGGCTTCGGGCCGCACGAAGATCTGAAGCATCTCGATTGGATCGTCCCCGAGCACCGCTTCTTCATGCGAGAAACCTGCCCCGGCGTTCATCACCATCAAACGATCGGGCGAGATGACCTCGCTCCGACCGGCTGAATCCGTGTGCTGCATGCGGCCCGAGCGCAGATAACTGATGATCTCATCGTTGCGATGCTCGTGCATCTTTACAACCAGGCCGGGCTGCAGTCTGGCATGATCAATAAGGCCGAGCCCGCCGAAACCAGTATCGTCCGTCCGTCCCAACGCGACACCTGGGCGAATCCGACGGAGTTGGAATGGGCCGTGATCCCTTACCAGATGGGTATCGGGTGAGACGAATTTCACCATTTCTTTGGTCATTGCTTCCAAGGTCATGGTCTGTACTCCTGGCTTTGTGCGAGCTCAGCGCCGGTTACGGCTGGATCGGCGGAAGAACCTCGGTGAACAGCAACTGGATGAGCTGTTGGCCCTGGGGCGTGTAACCGCGTCGATTGCCGGGAAGACGAGGCAGACGTCGGTCGTCACGCCGGCCATGATCAGATTCTTCCGCCCCGTCGCCTCGACAGCCGCCTTGAAGTTGGCGTCGGTCCAGGCGTTGACGATGCCTTCGCGCTTGACGCGCTTCTTGAAGGCCTCCGGCAATATGTCCTTGAGTTCCGGCAGCAACGGCCCCTGCAGACGATCTTCCTGGCTGGAGGTCAGCACGGTCGGGATGCCCAGGATGCTGGCGGTCTTGGCGAGCGCGAGCGACATGCGCTTGGCCCGCTCGACGTCGATATTCTTGATGAGCTGCATCGTGCCAACCTGATGGTCGATCAGCAGAAGCGCCGAGTTTTCTGGGGTGAATGTGGTGGTCATGGCTAATCTCCTGTGCTCGTTATGAGCTTCGTGGCTCGTCCTGGAAGCTAGAGATGGAACGAAACGCCGGGGAGACTTGATATTTGTCGTCATTACGTTCCATAAATGGAACATGAAAGCATTTGGCGACTTTGACGGGCTCGCGCTGTTTATCCGGATCGTGCAGGCTGGCGGGCTGGCCTCTGCCGAACGCGCGACGGGTATCCCGAAGGCCACGCTGTCGCGCCGGCTGTCCGCGCTGGAAGAAACCCTGAACGTCAGGCTTGCACGCCGGACAAAGAAAGGAGTGATACTGACAGAGCGGGGGCAGCAACTCTTCGAGCGAGGCCAGGCCGCCTTCAGGCTGGCTGAACAGGTTGTTGCCGAGGTTCTGGATGACCGCGTCGCACTGTCGGGCACAGTTCGCTTGTCGCTTCCACCGGACATCGCGACCGCGGCTCTTGCTCCCGCTCTGATCGGCTTCAAGACCAGAAATCCCGACGTCACAATAGAGATGACGCTTGCGGATCGCAGGGTCTCGCTCATCGAAGAAGGATACGATCTCGTCGTTCGCATGGGACCGGTTGCGGACTCCGAACTCATGTTCAGGAAAATCGCCGATTTGCCGCGCGCGCTGGTCGCGAGCCCCGGCTTCCTCGCTGTACATCCCGGCCTGAGCACTCCACAGGACCTGGAAATGCTGCCGGCTCTCGCGATCCGCCGCGATCTGATCGAATGGGATCTAAAAAATGCTCACGGGACACACGCCATCGTACGCCCCAGGATCGGCTTTGCCGCCAACCGCCAGACCATTCTTGTCGACGCTGCCCGCGCTGGTCTTGGCATCGCCAATCTGCCCGAATTCCTGATCGAGGCTGCCATGGCAACCGGCGCACTCGTTCCCGTCCTGCCTGATTGGGAGCCGTCACCCGTAGAGATGACCGCATTGTGGCAAAGGGACAGGATCACGGGACGTCTGATCAAGGCCATCGTCAGAGCATTTGAGGAAGCGTTGTCTGCCAAACCTGTCGAGGACTAGCCTCCGGTTCGCGGCAGGCCCGTTTAGAGCCGTTGCGGGACCGAAGTTGCCCACAGGATCGCTGTCTGCGTCCTCCTGATATGGCATCGTCAGAATACGCACGCGACTTGGCTTCCTGGTCATGTGTGGTTGAGGAGGGGGACAGGTGCGCATCATCAACGAAGTCAAGGGCGCCAACCACGTGGTCTACGACGTGACGTCGAAGCCGCCGCAGCGAAAGCCAAGTATCTCGCCGATCTGGAAGTGAGCGACAACGGAAAATTGAAGGCCGAAATGCTGGGCCAGATGAAGTATCTGCCGCAATGGTTCTATTCCGGCGCGTCGCGGCGGCACTCTGCGTCAGGGAGTCCGCCATCAGTCAGCGCATCCGAAGCGCCCGGTGTTGCGCACCTACGCGAATGTCGATGATCTGCCTGTCATATTGCAAACCATACGTAGCTCACCTATCAAACATAAGTGACATTGACAGACTCTGCCCAATCACATAGGCTATTAATAGTAGCCCGCCACTCTTTAGTTTGTTGAGATGGCATTATGGAGCCGCAGATGGACCGCAACGGATCGACAACAGATGCCTCTCTCGCAGCCCCCTCGTTTCCGGCTTGGACAACGGGAGCGATGGTGCTTGGTGTTTTCGCAATCGGGTCCGAAGCGCTCGTCATTTCGCCACTTCTCAAGGATCTTTCAGCGACATTCGCCATCGGCGACGATCGCGGCGGTCTTGCTATTGCTGTCTATGGGCTGACGCTTGGGCTATCGACGCCCCTGCTCGGGCCGATCAGCGATTTCGTCTCGCGCCGGCTCGTTATCCTCCTGAGCCTGCTCCTATTTGCGGCCGGCACGGCGGCCTGCGCGGCCGCGTCGAGTTTTGCGATGTTCCTGACCGCGCGCGGGATATGCGGCGTCGCGCTGGCCTGTTCCTGCCCGCGACCTACGCCTATGTCGGCGACCAGGTTCCCTACGCCGAGCGCGCCAAGGTGATGGGCCGCGTCATGTCGGGCTGGGCCGCCTCGCTCGTGCTTGGCATTCCATTCGGCGCCTTGGTTGGCCAGTTCGCGGGCTGGCGGGGCGCATTGGCCGTCGTCGCGGCCATGGGGCTCGTCTCAGCGCTGGCTTTGTCGCGGCTGCCGGAAGCCCCGCGCGGCCCCAAGGATGCAAGCGATGACGGGCTCTTACGGGTACTAACCCGAGCGCTTGGCGTGAAAGGCGTCCTGCCGCTGATGCTGGTCCATTTCGCCGCCATGACCGGCTTCTACGGCATGTACACCTATCTCGGCTCCTTCCTGCGCGGCGCATTCGCGATGGGCAGCGCGGGAGCAGGGGCCTTCGTCCTGATCTACGGGCTTGGCTTCACCCTGGCGACGCTCAACGCCCGGATAATCGACCGCATCGGCAAGGCCCGAGCACTCGTAGCGGCGCTCGCCGGCCCCGCTATCGTGATGCTCATCTTGCCGCATCTGAGCGCGAACGTTCCCTTGCTTGCGGGGCTGCTGCTGATCTGGGGCATTCTGCAAGGGGTTGGGCTCACCACGACGCTGACCTTGGCGGGCGGTCTCTCCGGTCCGTTGCGCGGCCGAATCTCGGCGCTCACCACCTGCGCGGGATACCTCGGCATGACGTTCGGATCGGCCATCATGGGCATCGTGTTCGAACGGGACGGCTACGCCGCCGTCGGAACCGGCTGCGCCATTGCCGCCGCCTTTGCAGCCTGCATCTTCTATTGGCGTTATGTCGCGAAGCGCAACGTTACCGCATCTGCATGAGGCGACCAACTTTTTATCGGCCACCTATAGAATCTAGCCTATCGTCAACCAGCCTGATAGGTTCCGAAGAGGCGGAGGGCGATACGATGGCCAAACCAAAACTCGACGATGCAAGCACCCCACGGAGCGATCCGTATCAGACGCCGGTCTGCGCCGAGTTTCACCGGACGATCGAGCTGATCGGCAAGCGCTGGACAGGCGCTATCCTCGCCGTACTCATGCAGGGGCCGCATCGCTTCAACGAGATCCTGAACTCGGTGCCTGGCCTGTCGGACCGCTTGCTCACGGAACGCCTGCGCGAGCTAGAGGACAAGGGCATCGTCGAGCGCCGGATTTTCGCCGAGCGGCCGGTCCGGATTGAATATGCCCTCACCAAGGCGGGACTCGATCTCGATCAACTCATCAAGGTCATCACCGCCTGGGGACTAAAATGGTGTCCGGAACCAACTGACACGGCTCGCGGCGATCATGCCGCAAAGGGCACCGCAGTTTCGAAGGCGAAGACTGCTGCAAGACCGCCGCGATAGCCAACTCATGTTGGCGAATGGAACGGGACATATCTGATTGAACCAAGAACAGGCCGTTCAGCTGATCGATCTCATGCTGGTGGCAAACGGCGCGCAGACCCTCGGATTCTTCGCTCTGCACATTGCCGTGGACGTCGTGATAGCTGATCCGGACGCGCGCATGACGCCTTATGTCGTCATTGACCCCGGGCATCGAGACGCTGCCTTCCTGATGCATGATCATCTCCGACGATGCCCAGGTGATCTCTGGATTGACATAGGTCCGCGCGCCATCGTTTGCGTCGAGGTCGAGCACCACCAACCGCAGGGAGATACCGATATGCGGCGCGGTGATCCCGATCCCCGGCGCGGCGTGCATCGTCTCCAGCAGGTCTCTCGCCAGATCGCGCAGCGCGCCATCGAACACGGTCACGGGCTGCGCCGGAAGCGCAAGCCGAGGGTCGGGATAACGGACGATGGGGCGGATAGTCATGGTCTCTTTGGCAGGCGGTGATTTTGCTACCGCTCTGCTGTTTAAGGCGAGCCGGAACCACCCGCCACGATCTTCTCATTCAGTTTCTGATCCACGATCTCGACCGTGCGATCAATCTCGGCATTGGGCACGCCAAGCTGATGCGAGATCAACTTCACCAGCAGGTCGACCCGCTCGATGAACGGCGCTCCACTGGCTACCGCGCGTGCCGCGGATGAGGGTTTGAGAAGGCTTTCCGCCGCCTTCGCATATTTTGCGAAAGGAACCTGATCTTCCGGGTCGGCGCCAAGGCGCCGGGCGATGGCGTCGACATGGTCATAGATCGATTGCGAGAGCTTCAGATCACTGTGCACAGCGTCGCGGATCGCCTGCGGCTCGTGCAGCGTGATGCAGCGATAATTTCCGGTCAGCAGCATCGACCATTTCGCCAGAGGGACGAACAGCGAATCGAACACCTTGAGCTTCACCGGAACGTCCAGCCCATCAAGCTTCACCGCGTCGATATCCGCTTCCAGCTCCCGAAGCAGCAGGTTATGTTTCTCATCTGCAAATGCCGCCGCCTTGAAGTTTGTCGGCAGGCCAACATGAAGGACATTCGCCGCCTCTTCCGGCGGGCGAAAGGCCTGCGGATCGGGCGAGCAGAGCGACACCAGTCCCGGTTTGAACCGCTCCCATATCTGGGCATTGGTATAGGCCTCCTCGAGGTCCATTTTCGCCAGTGCCGGGAT
>WNFD01027650.1_pt1 | contig 12947 bp, 5 predicted proteins | sample 5400491 | NCBI WGS metagenome assembly WNFD01 (sample SAMN13153343, study PRJNA577476) | soil metagenome | isolation source: 120 cm saprolite under Douglas fir tree site 2 hole 2 replicate 2 | place: USA:California | collected 2015-04-18 | reverse complement strand
CTGCACAAAGGCGAGCCTGTCTCCGGGAGCAATAGCATTGGCGTCGTACTTGCTCGTCCAGTTTTTTGTACGGCTGCCGACATAGCCTACTTCCAGCCGTGAATCCTTCCAAACCTCATGCTGGAGGGTCGCATTGTATTGCAAGGTATAGGGGGCCCGGTTACTGAGCTCTTGGCCGATACTGGGGACTCCGAAACCTCCAGCGCCAAAGCAGTTCGGGGTGCAGGCGGGAAGCTGGTTGGTATTGTCGAGGAACCGTCCGTTGTTGTTAGGTGAATTGAAGCTGCGCACGAACGGCGGGTTTGTGCCGGCGGTGCCGTCCGTCACGAAAATGTCGTCACGGTTATAAAATTGACCAAACCCCGCACGGAGGGCCCACTTGCCCGATCCGGTGGGATCCCACGCCACACCCAGCCGGGGCGCGATGCCGCGATGATAGTTGTTCTGTATGGCCCGGTTGGGACCGGGCAATCCGCCCGTTCCCGGCGGGCAGGGATTCGCCAGGAGGCCCGCCGAGTAGTACAGACCGTTGCAGGGCGTGTTTCCAAGCGAGGGGTTATAAGCAGCTTGGTTAAAAACGGTGAATTTGTCATCCGCCTGGTAGGGCCACGGCAGATAGGAATAGCGGGCACCCAAGTTGATAGTCAGGCGGTTGGTTAGCTTTAGGTCGTCGTTGAAATAAAGTTCAAGGTTTTCCCAGCGCCCTTGTTTCTTGAAAATGACGTTCTGTTCGCCCCAGCTAACCGCTGTGTTCTGCAGAATCCAATCGGAAAGGCCATAACCGGTACTTGTGTCCACCAGGTTTGTGCACCCTGGATTTGTGTTCGTCTTGCAGCCATTATAACCGGCTGGGCCAAAGGTGAATCCCTGTTTCTGGGAGAAGTTGTCCTGGTCTTTGCCATTCCGGCTGTAAAGGACTCCCACCTTTAGCGTATGGCGCCGAATGACCTTTGAATAGTCATCCTGCCAAGCGAATAGGTCTTCCCGGTTGTTCCAGGGCGCGAAGCTCCAAATAGTCGGAAGGCCGCCCCCATTGATCCACACCGGCGGATTATTGGCCGGGTTCCCCGTAGCCGGGAAAAAGGTTGGAATCACCTTATTGAGCGCTTGCGCTGCGGACGAATTCGATGGACTGACAGCGATCTTATTCCCCGAGTAGGAGAACTGGAAATCGTTCACCGCTGAAGTGCCGATAACCTTGCTCAAGCGGGCCACCGCGATGCGCCCTGGCGAGCTCCAGGCCTCCTGGATCTGAGAAGCCCCGCTATCCGCTCCCCATCCGGTATTGCCTACGGCAGAAGGTCCATACACCCAGGAGTCATTGGTGTACTTCATCATCAACGTTGTTGTGTGCGAGAGATGGACGTCTCCGCGCCAGCTATCTTCGCGATAAAAGGTCGGCTGTTTAAGGGATTTCGCCCAGTTGGTGCCGCAGCCATAGTTAGGGAGCCCCTGCGTAAGCGTCGGCAAGAAATACGTGTTCAGAATCGTCGGCCCGGCGACGCTTTGGCGCCCCGTAGGAATGACGTCTATGACACCCGGAGTGGAAGCCGCCGCCGTAAATGCGCCGCCCGGATTTGTCGGATCCGGATCGGTGAGTCCAGAACCAGTCCCGTTTTTATTTGCGATCGGAAGGCAACCAATTGTCTTAGCGCTGCTAAAGGTAGTATCCAGGGCAGAGTCGGAAAAGTCACCGGTACGCTGTAAGGGCGTGGGGACATGAGCGCTGCGCACGCTTTCCTGGATCAGCCGGTTCCATTCCTCTGATACAAAGAAAAAGACCTTGTCCTTCTTGATCGCGCCTCCGAGCGAGCCTCCGAAATCGTTGCGGCGAATCGTATTCTTCTTGGCGGTCGGGTTGAAATGATTAAGAATGGGGTCCTTGGAATCCAAAAGATCGTTGCGGCCGAAGTAATAAGCGCTGCCGTGCAAACTATTCGTCCCCGCCTTCGTGACCAGGGTGATTACGCCTCCGCCGGCTCCGCCGAATTGGGCGCCATAGCTGTTCCGCTCGATCTTGAACTCCTCAATGGAGTCAAGGGAGGGGTAAATAAGGATGGTGCGATTGGAACCCACGTCGACGTTGTCGGCGCCATCCACCAGAAATAAATTCGCATTTGACGCGCCGCCGCTGATGGAGATGTCTGCTCCACCGTTGAGGCCTTTCTTGTCGTAAGAAAAGCCATTATCAACCTCCACGCCGGGAACCGCCAAGACTAACGCCGCGAAGCTCCGGCCGTTCAGCGGCAATTCGGTGATCTGATCGCCCGCAATTGTGCCGCTCAAGTCACCATTGGTTAATTCCACTTGGCCCGTGGTGGCGACTACTTCGACCGTTTCGGTCCGGGAACCGACTTTCAATTGCGCGTCAAGGGTCAGGCTGTCGGCGACGTGAACAACAATGTCCTTTTCTTCGAAGCTCTTGAAGCCTTCCATGGCTACCGTCAGAGTGTAGCGACCGATCGGAAGGCTCTGGAACCCATAGTTGCCGTTCGCGTCAGTCTTATCACTTCGTGTGAAGGCAGTGTCCACGTTGGTCATCGTGACCGCGGCTCCCGCTATGGCTCTGCCCTGCGCGTCAGTCACGGCGCCGCGCGCAGAACCCACACCAGACGACTGCGCGAATACTGCCGGCGCAAGGCTTAACGCCAGCACCAGCCAGGTAAACAATGTCGCTAACCTCATTCTTTTCATAGAAATCTCCACGAAGACACGTAAAGTAAAGCGCTTTAGTATTTTTGTACTACTCTACTTTGACCGCCATTTAGCGCTAAGCGCTAATTGCTTGTCAAGCTAAAAATATCGGTATTCTAAACTTTTATTAAAGTAGATTACCGGTATTCTTCGGCATTCTTGCATTCACCGTGCGAACGCCGGGCTCGCCGCAGGGTAGAATGTTTGCACGGAGTCGGGGCGGTCGTGGTACCGCTTAAAGCGTTATTTCTAAAGGATGGTCGGGAGCGGAATGAGAGTGGGGAAGAAGCCTATTAATAAGAGGTCCCATCCCGTCACCTTGAAAATGGTGGCTGAACGCGTGGGCCTTACTAAGGGAACCTGCTCTGCGGTACTGAACAAATCTGCTGCTTCCCGGTCCGTCCCGCTGCACACACAAGAACGAGTCCTTGCCGCCGCTCGCGAGTTGAATTACCGCCCCAGTTTCTATGCCCGCAATCTGGCCGTCAAGCGCACCTATATGATCGGCGTGGTCACTCAGGAGGTCGGGGACTTCTACAGCTCGCCAATCATTAGCGGCATCGAACGATACCTTCGGCAGAACAACTTCTTCTTCCTCACGGTTGCACACCGCCACGACCCAAGGCTGCTCGAGACCTATTCGCACCTTCTGCTGGACCGCGGGGTTGAAGGTTTCATTACCGTGGATACGGTTATGGACCATCCCTTGCCGCTGCCGACGGTCGCGATCCCCGGACACCGGCGAATGGATGGGGTTACCAATATCGCTCTGGATCATCGCAAAGGAGCATGGCTGGCGCTGAGCCATCTGATCGAACTGGGTCACAAAGAGATTGCCTTCATGAAGGGAGCTGACGTCAGTCCAGACTCGGAGGATCGCTGGAAGGCGGTCCGCGAGGTTGCCAAAGAACTTGGCATCCGCATGCGGGCGGAACTTATTGTTCAACTGCAAGGCGAGGATGCCACACCTCAGCTCGGCTATCCCTTCGCAGTCGAGCTGCTGGCTCGGAAACGGCCTTTCACGGCGTTGTTTGCGTATAACGACATCTCCGCGATTGGTTCGATTCTGGCGTTCCAAGAAGCCGGATTGCGAATTCCTGAAGACATTTCTGTGGTGGGATTCGACGATATCGCAATTGCCGTACACAACAACCCCAGTCTCACAACCGTGCGTCAACCGCTGGTGATGATGGGGGAAATGGCGGCGCGTGCGTGGTGATGATGGGGGAAATGGCGGCGCGTGCGTTGTTGAACCGACTCGAAGACCCTGACGACTGGGTAGCGGAAATCAAGATTAAGCCCGACCTTGTCGTCCGCAATTCGACCGCCCGGGCAGTGAGTCTACCCGCCGCCTCGCGCGACAGATCGGTCGAATCGTTGACATCAGAGTGGAAGGGATCTGAAGAAGGTAAGATATCGCAGCCCTCTGTCGGAGCACCTAAGTTCAATCGGATCATCAAACAGCACTACGCAACAGGCTCAATGTCAATCAGTTGGAAACGAAATCCTACAAATTCAATATTCGCACTTCATGTGAGACGCCTCCCGCAATTCCCGCGTTTAGTCCCGCATGTCGCCACACGAAGTTTCTCGCGCGCAAGATGAAGTGTGGACTATTATGCGCTCGAATCTGTGCACCCAAGGCGATTGCGAGTAGACAGACCGTCTCAATGGAGGAGTTCCCCCCACGGCGCTGTAGACGAAATGGTTATTGCACGACCGTCCTAGGTTGACAGTTCTTCTGTCTCCTTTTCAGTCCGCACTCGAAGAAGTGGTCTGTGCCGCCTTTCCTACCCGGACCGGATCGGATGACCAGAAACAAATGCGGCTGCCGCCCTGGCTCTTGGCGCGGTACATGGCCTGATCGGCGTTGCGCTTAAGCATGGCTGCGTTTTTACCGTCCGCGGGATACATGGCGATTCCGATGCTGCCGGAAATGGAAAGAGTCTGGCCTTCGATCAGGATTGGGTCCTGCAAGGCGGCGATCAGGGATTCCGCCACCGCCTGCGCGGCTGAGTCTCCAGAGCAATCCTCAATGATGGCGAGAAACTCGTCTCCCCCGATTCGCGCCACAGTATCGGAATGGCGGACACGAGAGCGCAGGCGGGTAGCTACTGCCTGCAGCAACTCATCGCCGGCATGATGGCCGAGGTTGTCATTGACGACTTTAAATCCGTCAAGATCAATGCACAGCACAGCAAACAGTTTTTGTCGCCGGGCGGCGCGGGCCAATGCCTGCTCCATACGGTCTTCGGCCACGGCACGGTTGGGCAGCCCGGTAAGCGCATCATGCCGCGCTTCGTGCAGCAGTCTTTCCTGCATATGCCAGTGATCTTGAGCCAGCGCGACCAAGCGCGAGGAGGACTGCAGGATACTCTGGCGGGCGCTTTCGGGTTCCGCATGCACCGGGTTTTTCAGAAAGAGAAGGAGCAAACCTGCGGCCGTACCGCTCGCAGAGAAGACGATGGTAGCGTGTCCATTGTCGAACCGCAACCCAGCGCTACCCAGAACTTGCAGTAGGCTCGATATAAGATCGTAGTCCGTCTTCAGGTCGCTGTCTTTCAGATCGCCACCTGCTGCTGAAGGCACCAATACAGAAGAAAGCGCCGGCAGCAGGGCCGGTTGTACGTGTTCCGGAACGCCGGGAGCAACCAGCACGGGAGTGGGTTTGCCGTTCATGAAGGACTTGCCATCCGGCGGCAGAACGATGGCGCAGACCGAATCCGCAATCTGTTCCTGGATAGCAACTGCGAGCCGTTCCATGCTCTCCGGCAGCGGGGCATTACCGGCGATGGACTCCAGAACTTCGTTTCTGGCAATGTCGAATTGACGTGACTTGCGCTTGGATTCGAGCGAATCCTGCAATTCGTGAGTCTGGATTTCCACCTGCCGGCGCAGTAGCGCGGCCCAGAGTGACGCTACAGCTGCCAAGACTACGATCATCACCAGCGCCCAGGCAATCTTGCGCGGGTCCCACCATGATCCCAGCTTGGTCACCGCGACCGAATCCGACGAATCAAACACTAAAGTGAACCCACGAATGGCGAACGGAAAACGATCAACCAGTACCTGGAAGACGCCGCGTATCTCGACCTCACTTCCGACGCGAAGCGGAGTCAGATCGCCGTTGGACGGACCACTGGCTTCGAAGAATGTCCCGTGGTCATTGAGCACCAGAATCGTACTGTTGCCGTCGGAGTGAATTGCAGTCAGCGTTCCCCGCATGCAAACGTAGCGGGAATCGTTGGAGCCATCGAGTGCGGATTTCGCGGCGACCTGCACTGGTTTGGGAAGATCGCCGGAAGCGTCCGATGTGATGACTGCATCTTCCAGCGCGGGGGAATAGTCTCCCGGAATGACGAAGCCTCGAACCGAGACTAGGTCTCCATCGGCAACGCCGACCGGACCAGTGGCCCGGACTTTTATGCCAGCTGAGCTGTCCTGGATAAAGATTGTGTCGGCGGCGCTCTTCAGAACCACGGTGCCCTTCAGAGTGACACTGTGGCGTTCGTCGGCATCGAGCGTGTATCGGCGGAGAGATGCGATTGTTGCCGGAATGTTCGGGCTGGCTTGGTGATCCACGACAGACAGAAACTCGGGAGACGGCACAAAAATCTGATGCCCGACCGCTTGCCGGCGATCATTGAAGAGCACGCCGAACACGCCGGTCACAGAGATTTCCTGATCCACCAGTCGGTCGCCATGGATCAGCATGGGGAGCTGCACCATCACTTCGGTCTGTCCGGCTCCGACTTTCAGGACGGTATGCGGTCCCTGCTGTTGCGCGGTGTGCACAACGCCACGAAAAGTGCACCACTTCGAATCGGCCGCGGGCAGGTTCCCCTCAAGCAGATCGGCTCGGAATGGCGTGGGCAGCGACGATTTGCGCACGAACGTCACTTTGGGTTGGGCAATCACGGGAGCGAAATCGCCGAGACTGCTGACCCCGGAAATATCGATCAAGTCGCCCGGCCGAAGCTGCATTTGCAGGTCGGCGGCATTAACGAAAGCGGCAGCGGTTTCATCCTGCACAAAGAGGAGATGCCAGTCCGGATCAAAATACGTGACCACTGCCCGTACCGTGACCGGCTTGTGGGCAGAGGCTTCGGCTTCGCTCAGGCGCTTGAGTTGAGAGAGATGCACAATGTCGCCATCTAGTGGCGGGGGCAGGGCCGCAGGGCGATTAGACCTTTCCGTGAAGGGCCGAACCAGGGAGTCGTCAAGACCGCGTCCCGTCCAGAAACCAGCAACATCAGCGGCACCCTGAAAGACTCCGCGCAGGCTCAATGGCACTGTCAGGTTTCCGTCGGTTATGGCGAGTCCCTGGGCTCCTTGCAAAATCTGGCCGGAGACGTGCACTAGGGTTCCAGCGGAAATGCTATTCAGATCCGCCAACGTTTTGAGTGGCAAGGAAAATGGATCGGCCGGGCCGGCATTAAGAACTCTGATGTATTGCGTCGAAGGAACGAAGAGCTTGGTGCCGCTCAGGCGGCCATTGCTATCCACATCGGCGGCGGCTACACCCGCGATATTCACCCCTGACCCGATTGGCGGCAGGTCTTCAATCAGCGCCTGGCGCAAGTAAGAAGTCAACGCTTTGTCCCCGGAAGAAAGCTCGATCGCGGGCCTTCCCCGTTTCACTCCTGTCCATCGCACTGTACCTTCAGCCTCGACCAGCGAGGACAGTGAGGCGGGCAAATCCGAATAGTTACTTACGGCAACTGCAGGTGGCAAAGCGTTGTTTTTATTTAGGACCGAAATCCTAACTTGTTCGAGCCCGGTCCCGTGACCGGAAAGGACGGCGGTGATTTCCACACGATCCCCGGACTGCGCCACCGCGCCGCGAGGCAGGTCAATGTAAATTGCAGCGCTTTGGTCCTGCACAAAAAAAAGCACCCGCCAGTCCGGATCGATATAAGTGACGATGGCCGACGTGCGAATCTGCTGACCGCGCGCTCCCGTGTCGTTGATCGCCTTTACCAGTTCGGAGACGGAGAGCGTCCGCTGCTGCGGGGCGTGACTACAGCCCGCAAGAACGCACACCAAAACCAGGAGCGCGACGAGGCGCCATGAAGCTCGCTTGAGCACGCTAAAATCATCCCACAGACTCGCGCAGGAGTAGATGTACGAAGGTAACGTGGACCGACATGCAACAGATTTTGCTGACTGAATAACCCGTTTTTTAGCCAATACTTTGGGGCTAGCGAGTAACCTGTGCAGGTGCCCGGAGTTCCGCCCCGGAGAAGGTCTTCCAGCCGCGGCGGGACAGGTCCCAGAAAATCAGGTATCCGGCCAGCGCAGCCAGGCCGAGTAGCAGCAGACCCCATCCCCACTGTCCGAACACCAACTTTCCGATCCCGAACAGGCAGCCGTAAACCAGGATTACTCCCATCAGCCAGTCGAACGCATTGCCTGCGACGTCCTTGACTTCGGGGAGTTCGGGAACAAGGCTTGCGATGCGCCGCCAGCCGTAAACCGTGGGGTGCACACGCCGGTAAAAGGCAGTGAGTGTCTGATCGGATTCTGCCGGGGTGACGTAGGTCGCCAGGAGCCAGGCCAGAGTGGTGATTCCGCCGGTGATCAGGCTTTTCTTTGCGTACACGAGAGCATCGTTGCCGGAAAACGAAATGTAGTTTAGTCCAATGGTCACGGCAGCCGCTGCGATCATGGCGGAAATCTCGCTCCAAGCATTGATGCGCGACCAGTACCAGCGCAGGATGTAAACCGCGCCGGTGCCGAAACCAACGCCCAGCACCAGACCCCATCCTTCTCCTATAGAGTGCAGTTGTGCTGCCGTATATCCGCTCACTAATACCAGCAGGACAGTGAGAATCCGGCTGATCATTACGTAGTGCTTCTCGGTTGAATTACGCACCAGGAAGCGTTTGTAAAGGTCATTCACCAGATAGGAGCAACCCCAGTTCAACTGCGTGCCAACGGTCGACATGAAGGCGGCCAGGAAAGCAGCGACCATCAGTCCGCGCAGGGCAGGAGGCAAATAATCTCGCAGCACCATCACGTACCCTTGTTCGGGATTCTGGCCGAACGCGGCGCTGGGATGAATTCCGCCATTCGGAGAGTAAACCACAACGGCAACTAGCGCGGTGACAATCCATGGCCAAGGACGCAGCGCGTAGTGCGCGACGTTGAACCACAGAGTCGCGCCCAGCGAATTCTTTTCGTCCTTGGCGCTGAACATGCGTTGCGCCACGTAGCCGCCGCCGCCCGGCTCCGCGCCGGGATACCACGCCAGCCACCATTGCATTCCGAGATAAACCACAAATGTCAGCACCGGCAGTGTCCAGATAGCGCTGCTGGTCCAGCCCTGACTGAAATCAGGGAGAAACGAAGTTGGGTCGGAAGTTACCGCACCAGTGGCCTGCACGTTTTTCTGAATCAGCTGTAAATGGGTTTCGAGGGCGTGCATTCCTCCAATCTTGGCGACCGCGACCCAAGCGAGCACAATGATCATCGTCATCTTCAAAGCAAACTGGAACAGATCGGTGACCAGAACTCCCCATAGGCCGCCGATGAAGGTATAAATGCCGGTAAACGGAATCAGGATGAAGACGCAGATCGCCAATGCGGTGTTTTGAGGATCGCCCAGCGTGTGATGGCCGAGTCTCCCCAGATCCAGCACGCGCCCTTCAGCAATGACCGGACCTAGCAGCACGGCAATAATGCTGACCATGGCCTTGGTGACCCATCCCAGGATGAAGCAGTTCATGAATAGTCCGAGATAGATCGCCTTGAAGCCGCGGAGGAATGCCGCCGGCTTTCCGCCGTAGCGGATTTCGACAAATTGCACATCGGTGAGGATCTCAGCCCGACGCCAGTAGCGTGCGAAGAAAAAGACCGTCAACATGCCACCGACGCAGAAGCCCCACCAGATCCAGTTGCCGGCGATTCCCTGCCGGGCCACAACTCCGCAGACAAACAGCGGCGTGTCCGCGGCAAAAGTCGTGGCGACCATTGAGGTACCCGCCAGCCACCAAGAAACGTCACGCCCGGAGACAAAGAAATCCTCCGTGTTTCCACTGGAGCGACGGCGGTAATAGATGCCGATGGCGAGATTCACCAGCAGGTAGCCAATGATGACTACCCAGTCGACTAAAGTCAGAGGCATGAGGGCTCCAGATTCAGGCTTTAGGTTTCGCCGGCACAATCTCGGCTAGTGCTATATAGCACAGACTGGAGGGCTTGTCACGCTGGAAAGCAGTGCGGGCGTTATTCTTTTGCGGCGCGGAGTGCGAGATAGTGGGGTAAAGTCTCTTGCCACGGACGCATTTCGATGCCGTATTTGGAAAGGCTGGAGGAAGATAGCACCGAGTATTTGGGCCTCGGCGCGGGACGCACAAACTTGTCACTGGTCGTGGGGCGGACTACGGTTCTCACGCCGGCCTGGCGAATGATCTCGCTGGCGAAGTCATACCAGGTGCAATCTCCGCTGTTGGTGCAATGAATGATGCCTCGGGCTCTTGACTTGAAAAGCGCGATGATGGCATCAGCGAGGTCGAGAGTATAGGTGGGACAGCCGCGCTGGTCGTTGACCACTTCGAGTTCCGGGCGTGCAGCGGCGATTTTCAGGATGGTGTCGGGAAAGCACTTCCCTCCTGGGCCGAAGAGCCATGAAGTGCGCACGATACAAGCGTCGGGCAGAATGGTCAGCATTTTTTTTTCCGCCTCGGCTTTGCTTCTGCCATAAGCATTGATCGGATTGCGCGGGTCGCCGGGTTCGTACGCTGTGGACTTCGTGCCATCGAACACGTAGTCGGTGCTGACGAAAAGCAGCCTGGCGCCCGCGTTGGCCGCGGCCTTCGCTACATTGACCGCGCCGGCAGTATTCACTCCCAAAGCGAGAGTCGGATTGAGTTCGCAGCCATCCACGTCGGTGTAGGCTGCTGCAAGTACGATCTGGTCTGGTTGGGATTGCTGGATCGCGCTCACGACTTGCGCAGGGTCGCGGATGTCCGCCTGCGCGCTGCCCAGGCCAGTGACCTCATCTTCGCCGCGGATGTCGTCTTCCCATCGACGCACAAGCGCTTTGCCCAACATGCCGGTGGCGCCGAAGATGGTGACTCGCATGGCTCAGGCTAGCATTTTCAGACACCCATTGCTCAGGCGCTCACGGGTTGAGCGGAGCTGACTTTTTCCGCATCGAGGGCCGTCGCGAGTCGGTGAATCACCGACGCCAGGCGAATTGCGGCAAGAACCGCTTCCTCGCTCAGGCCCTTTTCGCGGACGACTTTCTCGTGGGAATCAACGCATGTGCTGCACCCATTTAATCGCGGATACTCCGGCGCACCACAACTCGAAATCCACAGGGTCGATGCCATGGGCGGGCATGGTTTTCTAGTTCGGACTTGAGGCGAAGTGCTGGAAGCATCTCTGATTGGATAATATTTATCTAAATATTTTCGTCTGTTTGGCAAGACCGCGGCTGCGCTGCGACCGGACAGGGGTGTAAAATAATATCTGGCAAACTCCTGCAAAGCTCATCCCGAGGTCTAGTCCATGGCAATCCTTGAAACTCTTGTACGTCCGATTTCGCGCGCTCACCTGGGTCCTTTCCGCAACGAGCCAGCCACGGATTTCACCAAGTCTGAAGTCGCGCGGGAGATGCGGGCTGCGCTCGACCGCGTTCGCGGGCAATTAGGCCGCGAGTACGACCTGGTAATTGGCGGACGCCGCATTCGCACTACGGAGAAGATTCGCTCGCTGAATCCGGCGCATCCCTCGCAGTTGGTCGGCATCCACCAGAAGGCGGGGAAGGAGCACGTTGAACCTGTCATGGAAGCTGCGTTGCGCGCCTTCGAAAGCTGGAGCCGGACGTCGTTTGACGAGCGCATTACCCTGTTGTTCCGCGCCGCCGATCTCCTGCGCGAGCGCAAGTACGAACTGATGGCGTGGCTGGTATTCGAAGTGAGCAAGAATTGGGCTGAAGCCGACGCCGACATCGGCGAGACTATCGATTTTTGCGAGTTCTACGCCCGCGAAGCCCAGCGGCTTTCGAATGTAAATGCTCCGGTGCAATTGCCAGGTGAGCATGATCAGCTTTTCTACATCCCACTTGGAGTCGGGGCGGTAATTCCGCCGTGGAATTTTCCCTGCGCCATTATGGCTGGCATGACTCTGGCTTCCATCGTGTGCGGGAACACGGTCATTCTGAAACCTTCGAGCGATTCGCCGACGATTGCAGCGAAGTTTATCGAGTTGCTCGAAGAAGCTGGGATGCCGGAAGGCGTGGTAAATTTCTGCCCCGGCGCAGGCGCCAGTTTCGGGGACGCCATCGTTGCCCATCCCAAGACTCGTTACATTGCGTTCACCGGATCGCGCGAAGTTGGGCTGCGAATCAACCAAGTTGCTGCTGATGTCGCTCCGGGACAGATTTGGATCAAGCGCACTGTCCTTGAAATGGGAGGCAAAGACGCGATCGTCGTCGACGCGGATGCTGATCTCGACGCCGCGGTGGAGGGCGTCGCGGCGGCGGCGTTTGGATTTCAGGGACAAAAATGCTCGGCATGCTCGCGGGCCATCGTTGACGCCCGCATTTACGACAAGTTTCTGGAGCGGTTGAAAGACCGGGTTGAGCGGATCACCATTGGCGATCCTGCTTCGAACGCGAACATGGGCGCGGTCATCAACGAAGGCTCAATGAAATCCATCCTGAATTACATTGAGATCGGAAAACGTGAGGGACGCCTGATTACCGGCGGTGAGCGCGAGACCGGCGCCGGCGAAGGCTACTTCATCCAGCCCACAGTAATTGCAGACATTCAGCCGAAGTCGAAGCTGGAGCAAGAGGAGATCTTTGGGCCGGTGCTGGCAGTGATTAAGTCGCACAGCTTCGAGCACGGGCTAGAGATCGCAAACGACACCGAATTTGGACTCACCGGCGCTATCTACACCGGCACGAGAGAGAAGATTGAAGCTGCAAAGCGCGAGTTCCATGTTGGCAATCTGTACATCAATCGCAAATGTACCGGCGCGATGGTGGGTGCACATCCGTTTGGCGGCTTCAATATGTCAGGCACGGATTCGAAAGCCGGCGGTCCAGATTACTTGAATCTGTTCACCCAGGCGAAGTCGGTGGGAGAGAAGATTAGATAGGGCAATGTGGGTCGGACACTCTTGTCCGACGCCTTTGACGTTGTTTTTGACTTATGCCGGCAACAGCCAGATCAAATGCGTCGGACAAGAGTGTCCGACCCACATGGTCATTTCCCCAGCAACAGCTTGGCGATGGTCGCAAG
>WNFD01016488.1_pt1 | contig 12947 bp, 9 predicted proteins | sample 5400491 | NCBI WGS metagenome assembly WNFD01 (sample SAMN13153343, study PRJNA577476) | soil metagenome | isolation source: 120 cm saprolite under Douglas fir tree site 2 hole 2 replicate 2 | place: USA:California | collected 2015-04-18 | reverse complement strand
CACGCCCTTGTAGGCCGTGGCTGCCACCCTCGATGTATTTCATAACCGACTGAGGGATTGCCGCGTGCAGCGCTTCCCCGACGGATGACGGAATAATGGCGTCGTTTGTCCCGTGCAGGATCAGCACCGGACAGCGCACGTTGGCAACAAACTCTGCCATTTGTGGTGTGGCACCCTCGACTTCCGTGGCGATGAGCACCTCCGGTGTCGTCTCAAGCCCCCACTTGATCTGGTCCTCGATCTGTTTCGTCGAATGAGGCTGGCTGATCACCTGGCTGCAGAAGAATTCCAGAAAACCACGATAATCTCGCTGCCAGTACACGGCGTTGTACTTGTTCCAACCATCGCGGTCGACCGGTTCTGAGAAGAAGCTCTGCAAATCCTTCCGTTGCGATCCGGACAGTCTGGCACTGGGACCAATCAGCACGAGGTCCGACACGCGGCCAGGATGCTCGGCTGCCATCTGGATCCCCCACTTGGCGCCATCCGAAATCCCGACCAACACAGCCGTCTTGATGCCCACGGCATCCAGAACACTCAGTGTGTCCTGCACAAAATCATCGGTTCGATAGCCGGTAGCCGGCCGCCCAGAGCGGCCGTTGCCGCGACCATCGAAGACCAAAACCCGGAAGCCGTGTCGGGCAAAGTACGGCACCTGCGCCTTCCAGAATGCGACTGTGGACAATGCTCCACGTCGGCAGGAACACGAGACTCCGCCCGGCTGAGCGTGGTCCGAAGACCTCGTAGAAGATGCCGACGCCGTCCAACAGGGTTGACGGCGTAGTCAGCGGTATGTGGCTCGAGGGCGTGCGTGGCCATGTTCGCTCGCGGCGGATGCAATTATCGGGCGGCCAGTCAAGGTGCGGTGCGAGGGCTCGGTCGATTGTCGCTGGCGCGATCGGGCGGGACTGCGATCCGTATGGAGCCGACCTTGGCGACTGCTGGGGCCTTCGCATCCAGGAACCGATCGTCGAACTGAGGAATGTCCGTGTTCACGACAGGCGTAGTCGGAACTATCCGAGGGCGTTCGAAGTAGCTGACTGCGACAGAGTTCATCATCTGAGCCAGCACGATTGTGGTCGCGAGGAGTGGCGCCCATTGCAGAAAGCCGCGGAGATTCGACATGCCGCCAGACCAGGTGCGTGCACGTGGACACCGAATCAGCGGGACCCCCTGGTCTTTTGGTGCAGTGCACCCTAGCGTCTATGGCTGCTCCTCCGCCATCAGCTGCGACAGGGCCGACCGGCTGCGAACGCCAAGCTTGTCATAGGCATTGCGGAGATGAAACTCGACAGTCTTTGGACTCAAGTACAGCTTGGCGGCCACCTCGCGTGTCGTCCCGCCGCGGGCGAGTAGCTGGGCTACCTGGAATTCCTGTGGAGTCAGTTCCTCGAGCGCCGGTCCCCGGCGATGGCGCGCAGTTTGGCCCGTCGCCAGAAGCTCGAGGCGTGCTCGCTCGGCCCATGGCGCGGCGCCAAGCCGATCGAAGATGTCGAATGCTTGACGCAACTCACGCCGCGCTTCGACGCGCCGGCGCACTCGGCGCAGTCGCTCGCCAAAGCACAGCTGGCTCCGGCCGAGCTCGAACGAGTCGCTGTTCAGGTGTCCGAAGCGCAACGCGTCAAGGAAGTGCTCTTCGAATGAGGCAGCATCGGCGAGCAGACCACGGCAGCGGGCGGCTCTCGCCATCGCCCATGGCAGACCCTTTTTGTCGGCGAGTTCGCAATACGCCTCGGCTGCAGTTTCGGCTTCGGCGCGCCTGCCAAGTCGCAGATAGATCTCCACCAACTCGGGCGCAGGCCAGATATCGACATCGGCTATCCCGAGCTCAGTGATGACCGCGGCCGCGGCTTGTCCATGGTGTGCGCTCGAGTCGAGGTGGCCGAGACCGAGCTCCAGCTGCATTAGCGCCAGGTGGCCCCAGATGCGGTAGAGGTTCATCCCGAACTCACTAGCCAACGCCAAAGCCTCGGCGGCGTGCTCGCGGCAGCTGGCCTCGCGGCCCTGGCGCGCCTCGAGGCGGCACAGGCCCGCCACGCAGTGGCAGAGCTCACTGCGCTGCCCCAGCTCGCGGGCCAGGCGTACGCCTTCGACGTATTCCGCGGATGCCTCCGCCCACCGGTCGCTGACCGCGCTGTCGACCGCCAGCTGATTCAGGGCGACCGGCAGCATGCTGATCGCTCCCTGTTCCCGGGCAATGTCGACTGCACGCTGAATGAGCACACCACCGGCCGTACCCTCGCGCAAAAACAGCCGGCCTCTACCTGCCCATGCCACAAGCCGCGGATCACGCCATAAGGCGGGCGATGATTCCATCACGGCCAGACCTTCTCGGATCAAGCTGGCGCCTTGGGCGCCTTCGCCCGCGAAGATCAGCGCCTGACCGAGCGCAATTCTGGTGAGGACCGCGACTTCAGGATCGTGTTCGACGACGCCATGGGCGAGCTCCCATGCCCACCGCGCGGTTTCAATCATGGGCTGAACGGTGGCCGCGTACATGAGCGCGTCGCCAGCCGCCTCCGCCAGTAAGCGTGCGGCTTTGGACGGATCGACCGCCGCGATGTCCTCGGCGGCCCGCACCAGAATGTCGTAGCTCACCCGGACAGGCTCGCGACGCAGCGCAATCCGGGCGCGCATGTGCTCGATCTCGACGCTGGTGTCGCGATCACTCGCACGCTGCCGAGCATCATCGAGGAAACGGAGTGCCTGGTCGCCTACCCCCGACAACCAGGCGGCGTCGGCGGCGGCCACCAGCCGCTCAGCGCGCACGGCGTCTACAGGTGTGAGCTGGGCCGACCTGGCAAAAGCGGCCGCCGCAACCGCGTAGGCGCTTCGCTCCATCGCCCGGTGCGCAACGTCGACCAACGCCGTTGCCGCGGGCTCGGAGGCGCCCAGCGCGGCGGCGCCTAGATGCCATGCGCGTTGGTCGACGAACTGGGGGGCGGTGAAGACGTCCGCCAGCAGGCGATGCGCTGCGCGACGTTCGGCTGGGGTGGCCGCGTGATACGCGGCTGAACGCATGAGCGGGTGGCGAAACTCGATCTTCCCGTCTGCGATGCGCACGATGTCGCCGGATTCCGCCTCTTCCAGGGAGCCTGCGTCGAGGCCTGCCGCCTCCACTGCGCGAATAATCGGCTGGACCTCCACGGCTCCGGCCGCCGCGGCAATCAGCAGCGCGCGCCGGCCTGGTGCCGACAGCCGGTCAATCTGGCGAGCGAACGCACGCTCCACGCGTGTCTCGACAGCGAGTGGCAGGTCGAATGGCTCCAGCCCAAGGTGCGGTGCTTCGGCCGCAAGCTCAATCAGCGCCAGAGGGTTGCCGGCGGTCGAGCGGTAGAGCCACGTGGACGTTTCTTCTGGAATCGCCTGACTGGCGTGTTGCATCAGCAAAGCTCGGGCAGCATCCTCATCCAGGCCGCGAAGCTCGAGCGTTGGCAGGCCGGCCGAGTCGAAGGCCGACGGTTCCTCCGTGCGCGTCGTGATGACGACCGCAATGGCCTCGGCGAGCAGGCGACGCGCCGCGAACGCCAGCGCATCGGCCGAGGAAGCGTCGATCCACTGCGCGTCGTCCACCAGCACCAGCAGCGGCCGCTGCTCGGCATACGCCGCCAGCAGACTCAAGCAGGCGGCGCCTATCGCAAACCGGGTGGTGCGAACTGACGGGCCGAGATTGAACGCACTCCGTAGCGAAGCGGCTTGTTGACCGGGAATCCGATCGAGGCACGCCAGGGTCGGTCGGAGCAGGTCGAACAGTCCTGAGAACGGGATTTCGGCCTCGGACTCGATGCCACGCGCGCGGAGCACGAGCATGCCAGTGCCGAGCTCGGCGGCGTGCTCCAGCAGCGCGGTTTTGCCGATGCCAGGGCCGCCGCGCAGAAGGACAATTCGGCTCATCCCAGCTCGTGCGTCATCCAACGCCTGCTGGATAAACGCGCACTCTGTCTCGCGCCCGAGAAGCACCGCTGTCTGCCAGCCTTCGGCCGAGGCGATGATAACTTGCCCCGAGTAGCTGCGCGGCCGAGCGACGAAAACCTAGGGGCCTCCCCTGATGCGAGCCGGCGAGCTTGGGAATAGTGTCGCGACGTGGCAGTTGGTGTCGGCGTTCCTTCGAACGGTGCGGGTTTCACGCGGGCGCGCGCCGCGTGCACGTCGCACTGGATGCGAGCGCATCACCAACAACCCACAGCTACCGCTATCAGTCACTTCTCAGGGAGGAGGCTGCCATGACGCGTTGGCGTCCGATCGTCACAGCGATCATTACCAGCATCGCGCTCAGCGGGTTCGCGACCGCGCCACTCGTCGCTCGTCAAGCGGACCAGGATGTTGTGACCATCGATCACTACCTGTCACACACGTCCAAGGCGCCGGCTATCCGCGGTCAACAAGTCACGCTCTATCTGCGCGAGCGCATGCTGGCTGACAGCTCGCAGCAGACCGCTTCACCGTCCGCGCCGGTGGTCATGTTCGTGCACGGTGCGGCATTGGGGTCCACCGGTGCGTTCGACGCTGGCTATCAGGACTACAGCTGGATGGCGTACCTGGCGCGCGGCGGCTTCGACACATTTGCGTTGGACCTGACTGGCTACGGCTTCTCCACGCGGCCGATGGCGATGAACGATCCGTGTAACCTCGATCCGCAGCAGCAAGCAACGCTGGTCCCAGCGCTGGCTGTCGAGACGTGTCCGCCTGCCAAGCCTCAGCAAATCGACACGCTCCGCTCTGACTGGGACGATATTGACGCGGCCGTCAACTTCATCCGTAGTGTGCGTCATGTCGATCGGGTGAACCTCGTCGGCTGGTCGTACGGCGGGTCGATCGTTGGGGGATACGCTGTCGCTCACCCGGATAACATCGACCGCCTCGTGATGCTGAGCCCGGCGTACGATCGCGACCACACGGAAGCGCCAGTGCCTGACACCGCGGCCAGCGTTCCTCCAATGTCGTTACAAACTCCGGAGACGCTGCCTTCGTTCTGGGACCATCAAGTCCAGTGCGCCGACCAGTTGGATCCTGCCATTCGACAGGTGATCTGGCAGGAGGGTTTGGTGGCGGACGGAGTCAGTTGGGCGCCGGGCCTTCGGCGCGTGCCGACATTCCCAACCTTCCTGTGGAATCGCAATCTGGCAGCCAGGCTTCAGAAGCCAACTCTCATCGTTGAAGGTGAAAACGACCAGATGACGCCTGCCAGTATGCCTGATGCGATTCGCGCGGCGTTCGCCGATCTTGGCTCACCCACGAAAGTCTACGCAGAGCTGCCCTGTTCCTCGCACTTCGCCATGTGGGAAACGCGCCACCTTGCGATGTTCGAAGCGTCACTCGAATGGCTACGCGACGGAACCGTCAATGGGATCGCCGTCGGCGAGGTTCGGCTCGGCGATTGACCGCGTACGATGACGCCCAGCCCTACCGACGGGGAGGTCGAACCGATGCGCGCGCTCGAACCGCACACACAGGGATACGCGATCAATCCGGTCGATGGTGTGCGCGTCGTCTATGAGGTATTTGGACCACCCAACGCCGAACGCAACCTGGTGTTCCTCACGCCCTGGGGCATCGTCCACAGCCGCATCTGGAAGGCGCAGGTGGCGTACTTCGCACGCCACGGCTTTCGCGTCATCACCTTCGACGCGCGTGGCAACGGGCAGTCGGACCGACCCGCGACCGGCTATCGCACCAACGAGTTTGCCCAGGACACGTTGAGCGTCATGGATGCAGCGGGTGTACACACGGCGGCATTGGTGGGCTTGTCCGCCAGCGCGCGCTGGGCGATCCAGCTCGCGGCCGAGCATCCACAACGCGTGACGCACCTGGCCCTGGTCGACCCCGCGGTGGACCTTGGACCTGGAGACGTTCCACGCGGAGCCCATCGGCAGCGAAGGATTGAGGAACAGATTCAACGCAAATTACTGGCGACGCAACTATCGCGAGTTCCTCGAGTATTTCTTCGGCCAGGTCACGAACGACCCGCATTCAACCAAGCAGATCGAGGACAGCGTGGGTTGGGGGCTCGAAACCACCCCCGAGGTCCTGATCGCCACCATCGACGAGAGTCCCACGCCGCGCATCGCCGAATTCGCTCGCGCGGTGCGTTGCCCGGTGTTGATCGTGCATGGCACCAATGACGCGCTGATTCCGGTCGCAGTGAGCGAGGCGCTGCAAGCTGCCATGCCTGGCTCGCAGCTTGTGCGGTTCGAGGGCATCGGGCACGGCCTGGTTGGCCGCAAGCCCGTCAAATTCAACTTGCTGCTCCACGAGTTCCTTGGTGGCGCCCAGCCTCGCCCTGCGGCGCCTCGCAACGGCAGCGGGCGCCAGAGCAAGCGCGCGCTGTTCGTCTCGAGCCCGATTGGCCTTGGTCACGCGTGGCGCGACGTGGCCATCGCCGATGCGCTGCGCGACCTTGTGCCCAACCTCGAGATCGAGTGGCTTGCCCAGGATCCAGTCACCCGCGTGCTCGAGACGCGCGGCGAGCGGATCCACCCGATGAGCGCGGCGCTTGCCAACGAGTCCCGTCACCTGGAGAGCGAATGCGGTGAACACGACCTGCATGCGTTCCAGGCGTACCGCCGCATGGACGAAATTCTCGTTGCGAACTTCCTCGTTTTCCACGACGCGGTCAAGGATGCCCGCTACGACCTCTGGATCGCGGATGAGGGCTGGGACATCGACTACTTCCTGCACGAGCACCCGAACTTGAAGGCAGCGCCGTATGTGTGGCTCACCGATTTTGTTGGATGGCTGCCGATGCGGCCTGACGAAGAAGGGCTCACGGCGGACTACAACGCGCAAATGCTGGAGCACATCGAACAGCATCCCCGCGTGCGCGATCGCGCGCTGCTGGTGGGAAACGCGCGCGACATCCTGCCTGATAGCTTCGGCCCAGGTCTCCCCGGCATTCGGGAGTGGACGGCCGCGCACTACGCTTTCACCGGCTATATCCAGCACTTTGACCCACTCCGGATCACCGCTCAGCGTGACGCACTCCGCGACGAGCTCGGCATCGACAAGGATGCGCAGGTGGTTGTTGCATCCGTGGGCGGCACGGCGGTTGGGCGCGCGCTGCTGCAACGCGTCGTCGATAGCTACCCCGAAGCCAAGCGTGTCCTCCCGCGCCTGCGCATGGTGGTAGTCACGGGACCGCGCATCGACCCCGCCTCACTCAGACACGATGGCACGGTTGACGTCCGCGGCTATGTGCCCAACCTCTACAAACACCTGGCCGCCTGCGACCTGGCACTGGTCCAGGGCGGCCTGTCCACCACGATGGAGCTGGTCGCAACCGGTCGCCCATTCCTGTACTTCCCGCTCCGCAACCACTTCGAACAGAGCTTTCACGTGCCGCACCGACTCACCAATTACGGAGTCCGACCAAATGCGCGTCTCGATTTCGCAGCGGCGACACCGGACCGATTGGCGGAGCAGATTGTCCAAGAGCTCACCCAGGTATGCGCGTATCAGCCCGTCGAGACTGACGGAGCCGCCAACGCCGCACGGATGATCGCTGAGCTGTTGTGATGTTCGGCTGTGAGCCAACTTGTCAGTAACTTGTGGCTGAGATCCAACTCCCCAATTTGTTCGGTTTGCTATACCGGGTTATGCCGATATGCGGCCGAAAATAGGAAATAGCCCGCGGAGCTAGCCGGTATTCGCGTGTGGCGCATTACTGGCTTGGACCGAGCGGGTAGCTCGATACCACCAGATGCTGTTGACTCTCCCCGGCTATCCGCGGAGGGATCGGCCATATCTACTCCAACTGGCCAACACACAGCGGCAGCACTCCGACCTTTGGCCCCGACGAGGACCTCTCAAACGGGTGACGCGAGCAGGTCCTTGAGATGGCGGTCGATCTGCTCCATGAAGGCAGGTTCCAGCCCAAACAGGCCGAGGTGTCCGCAGACGCTGTCGATCACTCGTAACTCGCCGTTGGGAATGAGTTCCTGCTCGCTGGCGCAGTCACGCACCGGGAAGACCATGTCCTCGGAAATCGGAAGGGCGAAGGTTCTGGCAGTTATAAGCCCGAGCGCCGCCGCCAGGTCGCCATTGGTGTGCCGGCTGACGTCGCCCCGTTGCCATTTCCAAGCCATACACAGCAGGTCGTTGGGGTCCATCACGCTGAAGTACGCCTCCATGAACCCGACCTGGAAGTCGTCGACGCAGCTGAAGCCGAAGCATTTCCAGATTGCGCGCTTCCAGAACTCGGTGGAGTAGCCCATCACTGACCACAGGCGAGCCTGTCGGGCTAGACCTGCGCGGACGTCCGAGGCCGCGCTGTACCAGCCGTCGCGAAAGCCGGGGTCCGACGTGATGGCTTCATTGAGGGTCTCGGTAAAGAGAAAGTCGTGGGCGGTGTTCTTTGCGGTGCCAGCGATGGGTGCCGCCCGCTTGACCTTCGTCGGAAACCGCACGGCCCATTCATAGGTTTGCTGGGCGCCCATGGAGCCGCCCACGACCAGTTCCAGCCGTTCGATCCCGAAGTGTTCGCGCAGCAACCGCTCCTGAGCCACGACGTCATCCCCGATTCGCACGTTGGGAAAGCGTGCCATGGCGAATGGCCCGTAGACGTTGTGTGGCGACGTGGACAGGCCACCGCCAATCTGGTTGACCACGATGATGAAGTACCTGGTTGGATCCAGCGCGTGGTCTGGGCCGATATACGTCTGAGCGAAGATCTGGTGCGTGCCCGTGTACCAAGTGGGGATCAGGATGGCGTTGTCTTTGGCTTGGCTGAGCGTACCGAACGTGGCGACCGCCAGTTGGCACTTGCGTAGAGTCTGGCCCTCTTCAAGCACAAGATCGCCGATATCGATGATCTCGAACGGGCCTTGCACTTCCGTGGTGTAAAAGGGATTGTGAATCATTGGGTTAAACCCCTGGGTTTTGGCTTGCAATCAGCAATGGTGTCGCTGTTAGTGGTTGGCCGGCGGAGTGGTCGCGATCGTAAGCAGGTCCTGTCCCGCGCCACCAGCTGCACGCGAATAGCTGGATCGTCGCCTCATTTCCAAGAGGGCGCCCAACATCTGGCAATTTCGCTGCGACTGTTGAACCTGTCGCCGAGTCGCCTTCCGCAGTCGCACGCCAGCCGCGGCGACGAGCGCCGCACCCAGCCAGATTGCAACCGAGGTCATGGGTCCGTCAGCGGGGGCTTTCGCAAGCAAGGGCACCGGGCCGATTCGCATGACTACGTCAGGATTGCGACTGGCGACCCAGAGGCTTCCTTCGCCGGCCACCAGGCTTACTGGAGCGACATCTGCGAAAGTCCTCATTTCGACAACCGTGTTCGTGCTGGGGTCGACGCGCGAGACCGAGGGTTGTGAGAGAAGTGGGGAGCCACGGCTCGCGATCCAGACGGCATCGTCGCCGGTGACCGCGCCGACTGGCTGATGGACGACCGGTATCGTTGCGGCTACCGTGTTGGTGTGCGCGTCGATGCGCGAGAGCGTGTGGTCCGCCTCGTTGGCGACCCAGACGTCCGCGTCAGACACGGCGAGCGCGCCCGGATCGAGCCCGACCGGGATGGTCGCAAGCACCACGTTCGTACGCGGATCGATGCGGACGAGCTGACCTTTTGAGCCGAGGTTGCGGGCGGTCACCCAGATTGCCTCCTGGCCAGCAATGATGCCCTGCGGCGAGTGGACGGCCGTACGCGAAACCGCACCGACCACGCGCGGATCTACACGTATAACGGTGTTTTCGAGCGTGGCGGTGAGCCATAGCGCTCCGCCCTCGCCGACAGCGAGCGCGGACGGGAGCACGCCAACCTCGACCGTCTGGGCGACGTCATTCGTGGCCGGGTCAATGCGGATAACGACGGCGCCGGCTGCGTCCATGGCGACCCAGACGCCGTCGCCGCAGGCTGCGACTGCCGCCCCGCAGCGATCGCACGTGGGCGACGGCTCTGCGACGCGGATGGTCGCCACAACCTCATTGAGTTCCGGGTCGATCCGTGACACGGTGCCCGCTCGCGCGTTCGCCACCCACACCGCGCCAGCGCCGATCGCCAGGCTCGCCACCTGGGCGCCGACTGGCAGCGGCACCACCGTGGTGCTCGCTTCGCCAGACGCAAGCGCCGGAGCCGACGTCTCACAGACCAGAGTGGCCCATAGCGCCACGAGTGCCAATCGCCGGGCAGGGACGTTTGCCAGCTGCATAGGTTCTGGCCTGTAGTCAACCCTTCTCGCGGCCTGGCGCCCGCTCTAATCCTGCACTCCGCTTGGGCCATCGCCTTCATCGAACCAGCGGTCGACCACATGTCTCTGGGTAGATGCATCCGTCACCGGCGGGTCATCTGCTTCGAGGAACCAGCGGTCGGCTACGTGGGTGGTGGTCGCGACCGGCGTCGATGGCGATCCGAGTTCGGCGGCGTGAGCGGCTGGAGCGAGGAGCGCGCCAGCAAGCACGATGACCAGCGGGAATGGACGAATCGAATGGAACATCGGGAGATGGCTCCTCTCGTGAGATGCCACCACCGTATGGCTGCGTTCCTGCCGTCGCGTCCGGCGAAACCTATACAGGGAGTATGTATCTTTGGCGACTATTAAAATTTTAGTTGGCCTGGTGAACCAGCAGTCCGTGCTCACCGGCCCACACGCCAACTTGTGCGCGCGAGCGGTAGCCGAGCTTGTTACAGATGTTCGCGATGTGTCGCTCGACTGTCCCTGGAGAGATCACGAGCTCCGCTGCGATCTGACGGTTCGTCAGGCCGCGTGCGATGAGCACCGCTACTTCGCGCTCACGGGCTGTAAGCGGGCCACCTTGGCCGCCGCGACTGCGCGTGCTAGTCGGTGCCTCGCCCGGCGCAACTACTGTGTGCAGGGTGCTTGCTACGCGCAAAATTCGCCAGCCTCCGAGCACGTCGCCAGAAAGCCGCGCATTTTGCTCGTCGAATTCGATTGCTGATCCAGGAACAAGGTCTCGCACGGTGCTCGAGACCAGGACTTCACCGGGCTGGGCCAGCGCCAGCACGCGGCCGGCGTCACGTACGGCCGGCCCACGGAGCTGATTCTCAACGAGCTCACACTCACCCGCATGCAAGCCGCAGCGGAGCTGGAGCCCAAGATTCCCAAGGCCATCGACGATGCCGATTGCGCAGCGAATGGCGCGCGTTGGACCGTCGAACGTTGCCACCATGGTCCCGCCAGTCCGTCTCAGGATCGTGCCGCGGTACTTACGCATCTGTTCGTCAAGGAGCGCATCTCGCGCCAACATGAGCTCATGCCATGCGTCGTCGCCCATGTCCGCCGCTGTTGAGGCTGCGTCTACCTGCTCGGTCGCGAGTACGGTTGCGAGCACTTGATCGGGCAGCGCCGACGGCGGCACCCCCGTAAGAAACCGCTCGACCTCATCCAAGATGGCGTCCTGATCGCCGACCCACTGGAGGTGATCGATTCCGGGCAACTCGACGAACTTGGCTCCCGGTATGTGCTCAGCGATGTAGCGGCCCTCCTCCACGAGAGCATCCAGGTCGCCGGTCCTGTGGAGCACGAGAGTTGGCACACGGATCGATGGCAACACGTGACGAATGTCCACGTACGTATTCATCTTGCCGAGTGCAAGTGCAGCGCCGGGGCTTGCAGCTAGACGCAAGTAGTCGACCCACCACTTGCGATACCGCTCGTCGTTTGCCGCACTTGGTGCCATCGTCGAGAGGTCTACCTCACCGCCCCACTGCTCCTCGACTGAATCCAAGAACGCTTGACGCGCCTCGGGCGTCGGGGCCCACGGGTAATCCGGAGCCCATAGCCGCTTCGCCCAGGCCCCATACAAGATCAACGCGACAGTTCGCTCTGGGTAGGTAGCGGCGAACAAGGCACACATGCAGCCGCCTTCAGAGGTTCCAAAGAGTGCGGCACGCTCGGAGCCGACGGCGTCCATGACGGCGCGCACGTCATCCATGCGCTGCTCCAGCGTCGGCAACTCCGCCACCCGGTCAGAGAGCCCGGTGCCACGCTTGTCGAAAGCTATCAATCGAGAGAACGAGGCCAGTCGGCGCAGATAGCGCGCGAGGCTGGGCAACTGCCACTGATGGTCGAGGTGAGAAGCCCAGCCCGCTACCCACACCAGGTCTAATGGCCCCTGTCCGAGGACCTGATAAGCAATGTGCACGTCGCCGCTTTTGGCGTATTTCGTCTCGACCGGCATGGCTTGTCCTCGGTGGCGCGCGCTAATGGCTCATTCGGCAACGAGCTGCATCGCGGCGCGCACTTCCTCGTCACCGACAGTCAAATACGACATTTGCAATCGACTCCAGCCCGCCTGTTTCTGGGCGATCGGAAGGCTCTTCGTCGTCCGCACGATCTGACGCACGCGTGCGTGGCGAAACAGATGTGGATGGACCGGCGCCGGCTCACCCACGGCGCCATATGCCGACGGCCGCAGCGCCAGGACTCGCACATTGGCCCGCTCTGAGGCCGCACGGACGATCTCCCAGGCCTGTTGACGGCTGATCGGGCGCAGCGCGCCTTGGGCTGCACGTTTGCGCGAGAAGAACAGCGGCTGGTCATCGGCGAGGCTGCACTCCTTGGCCCACAGCAGGAGTGCTCCCGGCAAGTCGGCCTGTCCGCCGGGGAGAAACACGCGTTTCATGGGGCGGCTGGGGTTCTTCAAGTAAGGTCGTCGATCAAGACCCACCAAGTCGCCGACGTTTGACCACCGCGCCAGTACACGTGCGATAGCGCCGGTGCCGCACCCGACCTCGAGGACACGTGCCCTGTTGCGAAACGGGATGTGAGCGAGATAGTCCTCGAGCATGGCCCGCTGCTGGGCCCCGGCGGCGCCGAGCTCCAGCGTCTCGGCTAGGCGTTCGAGGGTGGCATGGTCGGCACTACTCAGACCAGCCCAGATATCTGTCATCCGTTGCTTACAACCCGACTGCCGCGGCGGCGTTGCGCCGGAACAGCGAACCATCCCTGATGTAGCGACGGACGACCGGCAGGGACTTGTGGCCAGTCTGA
>WNFD01005275.1_pt1 | contig 12947 bp, 10 predicted proteins | sample 5400491 | NCBI WGS metagenome assembly WNFD01 (sample SAMN13153343, study PRJNA577476) | soil metagenome | isolation source: 120 cm saprolite under Douglas fir tree site 2 hole 2 replicate 2 | place: USA:California | collected 2015-04-18 | reverse complement strand
ATCTTTTCAAAGCTGTCATTCTGAGCGAAACCGGAAGCACGCGCAGCGCGCTTCCGGTGGAGTCGAAGAACCCGATGCCTGCCGCATTAGGCAGCAGCCTCGACGGGAATTCTCTCAACAGCCTCGGGAGAACGCCCAGCGGGACTCTGTTGGAATTCGCTGCAAGGGATCCCCTTCGGCTACGCTCAGGGCAGGCTTTCGACTGCATGTCCGCTTCGCCGGGCGAAGCTGACACTCCGCTCAAGATGACGGCCTATGATGACGCGAGTTTTAGCACACCAGGCTGCACACGCATTCTCTGAATTCATTCTCTGACCGAACCTATGTCTGAAATTCGCTGCATTGGAATCGCCACCGGAGGCGGAGACGCTCCCGGCCTCAACGCCGTCATCCGCGCTGCCACCAAAGCTGCCATCCTCAAGTATGGATGGAAAGTTATCGGCATCCCCGATGGCTTCGACGGCCTCATCTGGCCGGAGAAGTCATTCGAGCTGACGCTGAAAGAAATCAGCGGCATCCTGCCCCGCGGCGGCACCATCCTCGGCACCACCAACCGCGGCAATCCGTTTCATTTCAAGATGGTCGAAGACGGCAAGGAAATTACCCGCGACATCTCGGATCAAGTGATTGCCAACTCGCGCAAGCTGGGCATCGATGCCACCATCACCATCGGCGGCGATGGATCGCAAAAAATTGGCCACGAGCTGTTCCAGAAAGGCATGAAGATTGTGGGCGTGCCCAAGACCATTGACAATGATCTTTCGGCCACCGAGGTTACATTCGGCTTCGACACCGCACTGCACACCGTGTGTGACGCCATCGACAAGATTCACACGACCGGTGCTTCGCATCACCGCGTCATGGTAGTCGAGGTCATGGGACGCGACTGCGGGTGGATCGCGCTCGAGGCCGGCATCGGCGGTGGGGCGCACGTCATTCTCATTCCCGAAATTCCCTTCACCATCGGACACATCTGCAAATACATCGCGGAGCGCGAAAAAAGCGGCAAGCGTTTCACCATCGTGGTGGTGGCGGAAGGGGTCAAGCATCCTCCCGAGTTGAAAGAAAATCGGCGGCGCTTGAGCTCCATCGGCAACCTGATCGGCGATGCCATTGCTCTGGGCTCGAAAAAAGAAGTTCGGGTGAGCGTGCTGGGGCACATCCAGCGTGGAGGCACGCCGTCGCCCTTCGACCGCATCCTGGCCACGCGCTTTGGCGTGGCTGCGGTCGACCTGATCGCCTCCGGAGGTTTCGGCATGATGGTCGCCTTGCGCGGCGAGTCCGTCGTTTCCGTCGACGTAGCCCACGCCATCGGCCACTTGAAGTCAGTCAATCCCAACGGGGAGCTGGTGCGTACGGCCAGGGCCATCGGCATCGGCTTTGGCGACTAGTGTTCGCCCCTCATGGAGCCCTCTGCCGCCGCTGGGTTTAAGATTTCGAAATTCCCTTGGACTTGCTAGTGTCGGAGGATTTTGCCGCGCACTTGTGCACTCTGGGTTGACTCACCATCATGAGTCAGCTAGACTCATAGCATGGCTAAGAGATTGCAAGTGATTCTGCAGGATCCAGAATACCGGGAAATCCAGCGCATGGCGCGCTCGCGGCAAATGTCGATCGCGGAGTGGGTGCGGCAAGCGCTCGCACACGCTCGCCGCCGCGAGCCGCTAGGCGACGTAGAGAAAAAGCTTGCAGCCGTTCGCGCTGCTGCGCGGCATGAATCGCCAACCTCCGACATTGATACGATGCTGGCGGAAATCGAGCGGGGATACGCCTCCGGTCACCAGCCGTGATTCTGATTGACTCCAATATCCCGATGTATCTGGTGGGCACGCCGAGTCCTCACAAGACCGATGCGCAGCGACTGCTGGAAAGGCTGGTCAGCGACCGTCAGCGCCTGGTCACCGACGCAGAAGTATTGCAGGAGATTCTTCACCGCTACGTCGCCATCAATCGCCGCCACGACATCCAGCCTGCCTTCGACGCGCTTCTGAACATCGTGGATGAAGTCCTCTCGGTTGACCGGGCTGTTGTCGAGCGCGCCAAACAGATTGTCCTTAGCTATCAGCGCCTCTCGGCGCGCGATGCCGTGCATCTGGCCGTGATGGAACAACACGGCATCGAGCGCATCTTGACCTTCGATTCCGGGTTCGACGGGTTTCCTGGGATCACACGGCTGTCATAACTACGAGCCGAAGTCGAGGCGCGATCCTGTCACCGTGATGCGCTCGGTTCACGAACAAACATCATCGTCGGTTGTCCCTTGTACGTCGTGAGCTGGAATTCCCGATATCCACATTTCACCGCCACTCGAATGGACGCAAGATTTTCGGGGGCTATGATGCAGGCAGTCCGTGCCGGCAGAAAGTGCGCATCGCCCCAGGCGACGACCGCGCGAACGGCTTCGGTCGCATAGCCTCTGCCGTGCGCTTGCGAGCCCAAGACCCACCCGATTTCCGGCACGCCTTTGAGCGATGGCTCCAGATCGCGCTTGTAGTCGGCGAATCCAATCTCTCCGACAAAATTGCCCGTTGCCTTTTCCTCAGCCACCCAATAGCCGAAGCCCAGCAACGACCAATGGCCAACGTAACGCAGCAACTTCGTCCAAGACTCCTCTTCGGTAAAAGGCTTGCCACTGATGTGCCGAGTTACCCTGGGATCCGCCCACATCGCTGCGCTGTGGACGAAATCGTCAAGACGATGGCCGCGGAGTTTGAGCCGCTCGGTTTCGAGGATCGGTACTTCTACAGGAGGATGGGAAGAGCCAAGCATGGGAGCAGTCTACGGATCAGTACACGTCGCGGCAAACGGAGGGATAGCTCCGGGCATGGGCAGAGGTCCGCGCGCGATGCTACCACCCGGCCGTGATGGAACTGGACGGAATCGAGAGACCTTCGATTCCGGGGTTCGACGGGTTCCCTGGGATTACACGGCTGTCGGGACAATTGTCTTCGACTGGCCTGTAATGCAGCCATGTGAGCGTTTGCCTTCCCTGAGGCTATAATGGCGCGCACGGATGGCCTTCACCTGTGGCACCAAACTCGGGCCGTATGAGATTGTCTCTCCGCTCGGCGCGGGCGGTATGGGAGAGGTGTATCGCGCCCGCGATACGCGGCTGGATCGAGATGTAGCTGTCAAGGTTCTACCAACCAGTCTGTCTTCGGATCTGTCCTTACGACAACGACTGGAGCGCGAAGCCAAAGCGGTCTCGAAGCTTTCTCACCCTCACATTTGCACATTACATGACATCGGTCATCAGGATGGCGTGGACTTCCTGGTCATGGAACTGATCGAGGGGGAAACGCTCGAGCATCGGCTGATCAAGGGACCGTTACCGCCGGAGCAAACCATCCGCTATGCAGCGCAAATTGCCGATGCGCTGGCCAAGGCGCACAAGATGGGCATCACGCATCGCGACCTGAAGCCGTCGAACATCATGCTGACTAAGGCCGGAGCCAAGCTGATGGATTTCGGTTTGGCAAAAGCATCGGGCCCGGCGCCTTTGGCAGATGTGCTGACTGAAATGACGGCGGAGCAGGCGAAGCTAACGGTCGAGGGAACGATCATCGGGACGTTCCAATATATGGCGCCGGAGCAACTGGAAGGGAAAGAGGCAGACGCGCGCACGGACATTTTCGCGCTGGGAGAAGTGATCTACGAAATGGCGACGGGGAAGCCGGCGTTTGCTGGGAAGAGCCGGGCAAGCCTGATTGCGGCCATTCTTTCGGCTGAACCCCAATCCATGGCGGCTTTGCAGCCGATGACGCCACCGGCGCTGGAGCGAGTGGTAAGAAAATGCCTGGCGAAAGATCCTGATGAACGTTGGCAGAGTGCAAGCGATTTGGCAGCCGAGCTCTGCTGGATTTCGGAATCGGGTTCGCAGGCAGGCGCGCCCGCCCGTGCCTCTGTGGGGCGCAAGGCCCGGGACCGCGCTGGTTGGTTGTTAGCGGCGTCGCTGTTACTGCTTATGATCGGCGGAGGAGCGGTGTGGTGGCTAGGCGCGCAGCAATCTCCGCGGGCAATGTACTTCAATATCCCTGTCACTCTCCCCGCCAACGACGTTGCACTTTCGCCAGATGGGCATACCCTCGCGATGGTCGCCTATTGGGATCAAACCAGCAAATACATGCTCTGGACACACCCCGTGGGAGGCCGGGGCGCGACCGCTGTGCCGGGGATGGAAGACGCATCGCATCCGTTCTGGTCGCCGGACAGCCGCTCCATCGCGTTTTTCTCCCAGGGGAAGCTTAAGAAGGTAGATCTTTCTTCGGGAGGATCGGCGCAAGTGTTGTGCGATGCTCCCCACGGTCGTGGCGGAGCCTGGAACCGCGAGGGAATCATTCTCTTCACTCCCGACTTTTTCAATGGACTGTACCGACTGTCATTAGCGGGCGGGACGCCTGTGGAAGTGACCAAGCCGGATGCGGCTCGCTTCGAAGCAAGCCACCGCTGGCCCGTTTTCATGCCCGACGGACGGCACTTCCTGTATTTGGCAGCTAACTTCTCGGGACACTTCGAAAGTAACGAGATTTTTCTAGGCTCGCTGGATTCGGGCGAGAAGCGGCCGATTGTCAGCGCAAGCTCGAACGTCGCCTATGCCGACCCAGGCTACCTGTTGTACATGCGGGACAATGCTTTAGTGGCTCAGCAATTTGATTCCAGGAAATATGTGCTCAGCGGAGAACCGCGCACGATCAGCGATGAAGTGCAGTACTTTCCCCAGACCGACCTTGCTCTTTTCGGTGTGGCGGGCAAGGCGACACTAGTCGCGCAAACGGGGAGAGGCGCGGACAAATCGCAACTGACATGGTTCAACAGAAATGGCGGGGCTACCGGCGCCATCGGAACACCTGGTACATTCGCCAACCCGAGTATCTCGGCGGACGGACGGCGCCTGGCCTTTGAGCAGACGGATAGTGACGGCCGCCATGTGGACATCTGGATTCATGAACTGGCAACCAGTGGGACGACGCGTTTCACATTCGGCCCTGGACTAAACGAGATCCCCATCTGGAGTCCGGATGGCAGGCGGATCGCGTATGGCTCCAGTCGAAAGCTCAACTTCTCCGCGTACCAAAAGAACGCCGATGGATCGGGGTCGGAGCGGGAGATAGCCGACTTGGGCGGCCAGACAGAAGGCGTCTGGGACTGGTCGCGCGACGATAAATACGTCCTCGCTCGGAAGGACAATGAGCTGTGGTACTTGGCATTGCCGGATTTCCAGGCCAAGCCCTACCTGCAACCGAAGTGGATCGTGCGCAATGCGCAGTTTTCGCCGGATGGGAAATGGGTGGCGTATTCATCGAATGAAACGGGAAACTGGGCGGTCTACGTTTCGCCCTTTCCGAGTGGAACCAGTAAATGGCAAGTGTCCAGAGGAGGCGGAGAGCCGCGATGGAGGCGTGACGGCAAGGAGCTGTTCTATTTATCCGCCGAAGGGAAAATGATGGCCGCGCCGGTGAGATTAGGAACCAGCTTCGAAGCCGGTCCGCCCATGGTGTTGTTTCAGACGCACCTTCGACAACCGATTTCTGCGCAAGACGTGTTTTCCTATGATGTGACCGGCGATGGCCAGAAGTTTCTGATCAACACAAAAGTGGACGAGCCCAATGCGGCGCCGCTGTCGATCATCCTCAACTGGGCTTCGGAGATGGAGAAATAGAATTGTCCGAGAGCGTACCAGCCTTGCCAACTTAGCTAGTTCTTAGCCGTCACGAACTTCGCCTCCAACCCTTCATACACTTCCTCGGCCCGCCGCAGGGCCTCCTGTACGTTGTCGCAGATATTTTCGGGGCCGACTACTTCGGCGAACTCTGCTTGGTGAATTAACTGCGAAGGCTGCTCGCGCGCGCCGCAGAGGATTAGCGTGCGTTTGCTGGCGTGGAGTTGTTTGGCGATTTCTTCCAGGGCGAAGAGGCCGGTGGCGTCGAGGGCGGTCATGTTGCGCAGGCGCAGGATCACGACCGGAGGCAGTTTGTGCAGGTTCTCGGTGACGACGGAGATCTTGTCGGTGGCGCCGAACAGGAACGGGCCGTGGATGCGGAAGATGGTGGCGTAATAGGGAATGTCTTTGTCCTGCAGGATGTGCATGCGTCCGTCTTCGACGTATTCGTCGGTGACTTGCGAGACAGTAGTGGTGGCGGCGACGCGGCTGATGAAAAGCAGCGCGGCCAGAATCATACCGGCCTCGACAGCTACAGTAAGATCGGCGAAGACAGTGAGGGCGAACGTCACCAGCCAGATGCTGATATCGGTTTTCGTAAGTTTCAGCAGTTGAGGGATCTCGCGCCATTCGCCCATGTTGTAAGCGACGATCATCAGGATTCCGGCTAGCGCGCACATGGGCACATAGCTCACCAGCGGCGCGGCGAACAGAAGAATGCAGAGCAGCGTGGCGGCGTGGATGATGCCGGCAACCGGGGACTGGGCGCCAGAACGGATGTTAGTTGCGGTACGGGCGATGGCGCCGGTGGCGGGCAGTCCTCCGAACATGGGGGAGACGATGTTGGCCACGCCCTGGCCGATGAGTTCGACGTTGGGATTGTGGCGGTCGTTACTCATTCGGTCGGAGACTACGGCCGACATGAGCGATTCGATCGCTCCCAGCATGGCGACGGTAAAGGCGGGGCCGAGCAGGCCGTGAATCAGATCGGTGCGGAAGTGGGGAATTTGCAGATGCGGCAAGCCGCTGGGGATTCCTCCGAAACGGGTGCCGATGGTTTCCACGGGAAGTCTGAAGAAGTAGACGGCTGAGGTTCCTAAGAGCAGGGCGACGATGGGTCCGGGAATGCGCGCGGAAAGACTGCGGCAGATGATCAGCACTAGCACGGTGAACACGGCCAGCGCGGTGGCTTCGTAGGAAAGCGTGTGGAAGTTGCGGGCCAGGGCCTCCATGCGCAGCCAGAACACACCAGGGACTTTGTCGAGACGCAGTCCGAAGAAGTCTTTGATTTGCGTGCTGGCGATTAGAACGGCGATGCCGTTGGTGAATCCGATGACAACCGGACGCGGGATGAATTTCACGCCGGTGCCCAGGCCGGTGACTCCCATGATGATCAGGAGCACTCCCGCCATCACGGTGCACATGAAGAGGCCGTCGATGCCATGCACGGCGACGATGCCGGCGATGACTACCACGAAAGCGCCGGTGGGTCCGCCGATCTGCGTCTTCGATCCGCCGAGGGCGGAGATCAGGAAGCCAGTGACGATCGCGCAGTAGATGCCGGCTTGTGGGGTCAGTCCAGAGGCGATGGAAAATGCCATCGCGAGGGGCAGGGCGACCAGGCCGACGGTGACTCCGGCGATCAGGTCGAGCAGGAATTTGTGGCGGTTATAGCCGCGAAGACAGAGGACAGACTTCGGAAGCCAACGGTCGTCTAAGAAAACAACAGCCATTCTGACATTATGGCAGCGCTGGCGGAACTCGGGTAGGGAATGTAGGGCGCACGAACATACGAAGGAACATGTCCGGGCGGAAAACGATCGCGAAGGCTGAAAATGGTTGCTTCGGTCGAGGAATTGCTTTTGGAGTGCTATTCCGTCAGTTCCATCGTTTACTTATGGCCTCTTCTTTCTGTTTCGTTAAGCTCCTGCCTCCAACTCACTTGTCATCCTGAGGTCCGCGTTTTCTGCGGGCCGAAGGATCTTTGCATTCGCCGGCAGCGATGGTGACGTCGGCGAGTACAAAGGTCCTTCGCTTCGCTCAGGATGACAGCCTCTGAAAGCTTGGAAGTGATCACCCCCAACAACAGGCGCCAGTCCCTGGGCTATCCAGGGCAGCCTATCTGAAGCGCCTTATCAGATGCCCCACTGTCCCTCGCTCGCATGGGGAGGTTGCGGGGGCCGCGAGTTTCCTAGGACTGGCGCGGCTTTGCATCCGGTACCTACTCTGCCAGATTACCGCGACCACGGCGGGGGATGGAAAGGTCGAAGATCACACTCGGCCAGATTTTTTTGTGGAAAAGGCACGCAAGCATCTGAGGCTCAATTCGCTGACCATGTCTTACCTTAGCCTTAAGAGAGCGGCGGCTGAAGCCGAGTTGATTGGCGCGGACCTACGATATGGCTGAAGCCATATCCTGATACGAATCCTGATACGAATCGTTATACGAGTCGTCGATTTGTCTGCAGCGGAGATGTCGCCAGCTTACGTCTCTACGAATTGCGAAACTCCAACTAGAATCGATGCATGCTGCTATTGCTCCGAATGCTGGGATGGGTGGTGTGTGTGGTTTATTCGACGATCCCCTTGTTTTGGCTGATGATTCATCCGCGGGCGCATCGCTGGCGGAAGCGGGCTGGTTCGCCCTATAAAGCACTGGTCCCGGTGTGGATTTTCATGTGGGTTGGAGTGGACGCGCTCACGGCTCCTTGGCGACGCGTGGTCATTTACGAACGATGGTGGAGCTGGATTTTGGCGGGCATCCTGTCCGGTGCGGGGTTGCTGTTGTACAAGCTGTCGCGAAGCGGATTCAGCCCCACGCAGTTGTACGGGCTCCCGGAAATTGCGGCTGGAAATCACGAGCAGCGGTTGGTGACCACAGGGATCCGGGCGCGCGTGCGGCATCCGGTGTATCTGGGACATCTGTGCGAGATGCTGGGCTGGAGTGTGGGAACGGGGCTGGCGGTGTGCTGGGTGTTGACAGGGGTTGCGGTGGTGACGGGCGCCGTGATGATTCGGATGGAGGATGCGGAGTTGGAGAAGCGGTTTGGGAAGGAATACGCCGCGTACCGCAAGAGTGTGCCGGCGGTGCTGCCGAGACTGGATGGCTAAAGGAGTCCGGCGTCATTTCGGGTGATTTTTCGACAGTTACTGCTTACACCAGCTAGGACACTGAGCTCCTGCGGTGCTGAAGCCGACGAACTACGAATTGCCAGATAACGACCACAGCGACTCCAATGAGCGGTGCATGCAACCGTTGATACCGTTGCGGAACTTGGGTGTGAGGAAGTAAGAACATCGGGAGCACCATCGCCGCGAGTAGCAGTGCCGCAGCCGCAAACAGCGACAGACCACGAAGCCACGAACTCGACTTGTCTCCGCTCGTATGGTGGCTCGAACGGATTCCGATCACGAAGATGACATAGACGAAAATCAAAAAAGAAATGACAGGAACGAGGACGCTGCCGCTTCCTGCGAACTTTGGAAGGATGATTGGATGTGAGACCCAAATGATTAGCAGCACAAGCCCGAGAACAATGGCAAGTCCAGTGAAAACGAGATGGATACCGTCGTGGGCAGGTCGGGATGGTTTCCGAGCTCCTGCCGCGACGCCTGACGACCAGCCCTCCAGATCTGCACGAGCGCAAGAGCAGCCACTTGTGCCAAAAAAAACGCGCCGAATTCATCGGGGAACATTAATGGATGCATTACACGATAACCATTTTTTGCCTTGGCGATTATCTCCCATCCTGAGGGAGTTTCAAGGTTACTGTTGTGAACAGGGCTACTGCACTCAGAGCCGACGCTCCCGCAGTGCGCGGAGAGTGTTCTAAAGACCGATTAGAGTGTCTCCTCCCGCACTCTCACCGCCGCCGTGCTGTTCACCGGAACGTGCACCGTATAATCCCTAGTCGTGGCTGAAAGCTGAGAGCTGACGGCTGAAAGCTTCTTCATGCGCCTTGAACTTTTCATCGCGACCCGTTACCTCCGCGCCAAGCGGAGGCAGGCGTTTATTGGGATCATCACCGGCATATCGATTGCCGGGGTGGCGGCGGGAGTGGCTTCGCTGGTGGTGGCGCTGGCCATCAACAACGGCTTTCGGCAGGACTTGCAGCAGAGGCTGCTGGGCTCGACTTCGCACATCAGCTTGCAGCGGATTGCGGATGACGGAATTCGCGACTGGCCTCCGCTGATGGATCGACTGTCGAAGCAGCCCCATGTGATGGCTGCGGCTCCTGCAATCTTCGAGCAGGTGTTGATTTCGCGGGGACCGCGCGCGCGCGGGGCTGTGCTCAAGGGGATGATTCCTCGGTATGAGCGGCGGGTAGGGGATTTGTTGAGCACGGTGAAGGAGGGTTCGGCGGAGGCGTTGGAGGATCGGCCGCCTTCGGCGGGGCAGAGTTTGCCTCAGGACCGAGCGGGCGAGGTGGCCGCTCCTGCACAAGGAGAGTCAACACCAGAGTCAAAGGCAGCGGGCAGGAGTGCCCGCTCTAGACAAGCTAACTCCACACAAGCTGATTCTCCCGACTCTCTTGCTGGCGTGCAGCAACGGGTGGCAGCGATGCCTCCCATTGTTCTAGGGAAGGACATGGCCGACAGTCTGGGGGCGACGGTGGGGTCCGTCGTACTGGTTACAAGTCCGCAGGGGGAGTTGACGCCGTTTGGGATGGTGCCCAAGTACAGCCGGTTTCGGGTGGTCGGGATCTTCAACTCTGGATTCTTCGACTATGACTCGTCGTGGGCCTTTGCGCGGCTTTCCGACGCGCAGCAACTGTTCGGGCTGGGCGATTTGATCTCGGTAATCGAGTTCAAGGTGGATGACATCTACAGGGCCGCAGAAATCTCTCGTGATCTCGAGGAGGCAGCCGGCAAGGGATTCATGGCCACGAACTGGATGGAGCAAAATAAGGCGCTGTTTCACGCGTTGCGGCTGGAGCGGCTGGTTACGTTCATCACGATCGGGCTGATCGTCTTCGTGGCTGCGCTCAACATCCTGATTTCGCTGATCATGATGGTGATGGAGAAGACCAAGGACATTGCGGTCTTGATGTCGATGGGAACGCGCAAGGCGCAGGTGCGCAACGTGTTCATTGCGCAGGGAATGCTGATTGGGGTTCTGGGCACAGCGATTGGGTTGGTGCTGGGATATGCCATTTCATATGCGGGTGGGCACTACCACGTAATTACGCTGTCACCTGAGGTCTACTCCATTGATTATGTGCCGTTTGTGCCGCGTTTGATTGATGGGGTGCTCGTGGCGCTCGTGGCAGTGGGAGTGTCGTTCGTGGCGACGCTGTATCCGTCGTGGTCGGCGGCCAGGATTCTGCCGGCGGAGGCTCTGCGGTATGAGTGAGAGAACCGAGAGACGCGGTTAACCACAGAGGACACAGAGGGGCACTGAGGATCTCGCGGGTGACCGACATCACATCTCAGGAGCGGGGTAACGGTGTACAGTTTTCTGCAGGTTGTTTCCCGGATCAGAACGGACGAAACGTTTTGTGGGGGCCGGTAACGATGTCTAAAGACAGGCAGGTACGGGCCGGACTGTAATTCGGGACGGAGTAAACTGCAGCCGCCAACTGACGACTGGAACGAAAGAGGAGGCTTTTGCATCTAACTGAACAACAAGCCCTGCTTCGGGTGGAGGGACTGAAGAAGGTTTTTCGGTCCGGCGAATCGGACCTGGTGCTCTTTGAGAATTTGTCGTTTGAGGTGAAGCGGGGGGAAATGCTCGCCATTGTGGGCGAGTCAGGAGCGGGGAAGAGTACCTTGTTACACATCCTCAGCGCTCTTGATCGTGCTTCCGCAGGTGACGTATACTGCGCCAACTTGCAATTGAATCGGTTGTCGCAGGATGAAGCCGCGGAATTCCGCAATCGCGAAACCGGCTTTGTCTGGCAATTTCATTACCTGCTGCCTGAATTTACGGCGGCAGAGAACGTTGCCATGCCGCTGCTGGTGCGCGGGCAAACATGGCAGCAGGCGGGGCCCGAAGCTTCACGCTGGCTGCGTGAGGTGGGGCTGGAGCAACGCGGGCATCACCGGTCGGGCGAACTCTCGGGCGGAGAGCAGCAGCGGGTGGCTCTGGCACGTGCGCTGATTACCCAGCCTAAGTTGTTGCTGGCGGATGAGCCCACCGGGGACCTTGACGGACAGACGGCGGAATCGGTTTTTGCATTGATTGCGCGATTACATCGCGAGCACCAACTCACCTCCCTCATTGCCACGCACAATTTGTCATTCGCGCGCCGCTGCCATCGGGTGTTGCGGTTGCAGCGTGGACGCGTGGAGGAGATTCGGCCGGAATCGTTGCCGGTTTAAGGCGGTTTGAGGAGAAGACGCGAGAACGCAGGCAAGAGAACGACAAGAGAAGGATTAGTGAGACAAAGTGCAAGAAAGTGGGCGACTTTAGAATCAGCAGAAGGAACTCGGTTTCTTCGGTAACGTGATCAGAGTGCTAGAGGAACCTTTCAGAGCTTGGGTTTCCTGGCCCTTTGATTGCATAATATAACCGTCAGCGTCATGATGGTCAGTGGCTTGGGGTTCCATGGGGAACGACCTTCCCGACTGGGAAGGTCAGGGGGATGAGCATTATGTTTGAACGCTATACGGAGAAAGCCAGGCGCGTTATCTTTTTCGCGCGCTACGAAGCCAGCCAGTTTGGGTCTCCTTATATCGAGACTGAGCATTTGCTGCTGGGACTGCTGCGCGAAGACAAGGCCCTGACCAATCGCTTCCTGCGCTCCCATGCCTCAGTCGAATCCATCCGCAAGCAGATTGAGGGGCATACGACGATCCGGGAGAAGGTCTCGACCTCGGTCGACCTCCCGTTGAGCAATGAATGCAAGCGGGTGCTGGCCTATGCGGCTGAGGAAGCTGAGCGGCTCTCGCACCGGCATATCGGCACCGAGCATTTGCTGTTGGGTTTGCTCAGAGAAGAGAAGTGTTTTGCGGCCGAGATTCTGCACGAGCGCGGGCTGCGGCTCTCCACCATTCGCGAGGAATTGGCACGCAGCAGCCAGGAGAAAGCAGCGCCTCAACGCCAGCGTGAGTCGTCGTTGTTGAGCGAATTTTCGCGCGATCTGACCCAGGCTGCGATGGACACGCAGCTCGATCCTCTGGTGGGGCGCGAAGGGGAAGTCGACCGGGTGATCCAAATCCTGTGCCGGCGGACTAAGAATAATCCAGTGCTGATCGGCGAGCCGGGCGTGGGCAAGACGGCCATTGTGGAAGGCCTGGCCCAACGCATTGCGGACGGGGAAGTGCCTTCGTTCCTGGCCGACAAGCG